>Ga0307475_10000837_pt1 | contig 18475 bp, 16 predicted proteins | sample atmos_gasesECM1C_FD_203317 | JGI IMG/M metagenome (GOLD analysis project Ga0307475, IMG submission 203317) | Hardwood forest soil microbial communities from Morgan-Monroe State Forest, Indiana, United States - atmos_gasesECM1C_515 | ecosystem: Environmental > Terrestrial > Soil > Temperate... | reverse complement strand
GCGCTGCATGTCGGCCGCCTCAAAGACAAAAACAAAGTCGATCCCTCGCACATTTCCATGCTGAAAATGAACAACGTGGGCATGGCGCTCGAAACCGCACGCAAAGCGCGCGACATTCTCGGCGCCAACGGCATCGTCGACGATTACTGCATCATGCGCCACATGAACAATCTCGAAAGCGTCTCGACCTACGAAGGCACGAACGACATTCACAAGCTGGTGATCGGCGAGCGCGTCACCGGCATCTCCGCTTTCGTGTAACCTCGCCGCAAACATGGGCTAGCTTACGCGAGAATTCGCAGGGGAAATCTTGTAAGGAGATTCGGCAGGATGTATCGTGCCCTCCGGGAGAATTCGCATGCAACCTCGAGCTTCCTTCCGATTTCTTGCTTTTTTCGCACTTGCCGTTTTCGGCGTGGCTGCTTCGGCGCACCGTGCGCAAGCAAAAGCGAAGCGTCCGCCGGCGCAGCTAAGAAACACGTCCATCAATCCGGCGAACCCGAAGATCCGTGCGGTGACCGCGTTCATCAACCTGGATTGGCGCGACTACCAGCGGCAGATCGCGAACACGCTCGAAATGCTGCATCGGGCCCAAACCATCTTCGAATCGCGCGGCTATCAAGTCGAGACCATCCGCATCGCCACGCAACCGTTCCCCGAATACATCCAGGGCATGAACACGGAACAGGCCGTGGCCTTCTTCAAACTGTTGGACGCTCTCGCGGAGCAGCAAAAGTTCGCGATGTCCATCGGCCCGGCCATGCTGAACGCCAGCGACCCACCTTCCCAGGCCGACTTGCTCGCAGAAATTCTGGCCAACACGAAAAACCTGAACGGCAGCCTGGTGGTGGCCGCCGAAGACGGCGTGCGCTGGGGCGCCGTGGGCGCGGCCGCACGCGTCATGAAAAAACTCGAAACCTCCACCGAGCATAGTCAGGGCAATTTCCGTTTTGCCGCCATCGCCAATGTGCCGCCCCTGGTGCCGTTTTTCCCCGCCGCGTATCACACCGGCTTTGGGCACCAGTTCGCCATTGCCATCGAGTCCGCCCCCGTCGTTGCCGCCGCGCTCAAGGACGTGCCGGATCTGGCCTCCGCCCGCCAGCGCATCATCGACGCGCTCGCCGCCATCGCCTTCGACATCGAACATCACGCCGGCCGCGTGGACTCCGAGACCGGCTGGACCTACATGGGCATTGACCTTTCGCCGGCACCCTCGCCCGCGAAAGACGCTTCGATCGGCGCGGCCATCGAAGAATTGACCAAGCAGCCCTTCGGCCTGAGCGGCACACTGACCGCCGCAGCCACCATTACCGCGGCCATCAAGGAAGTGAAGGTCAAGCAAACCGGATACAATGGGCTGATGCTGCCGGTCCTTGAAGACGCGCGGCTGGCCGAGCGCTGGAGCGAAGGCCGCGTTTCCGTGGACGCGCTGCTTGCGTACTCCGCGGTGTGCGGCACCGGCCTGGACACGATTCCCCTGCCAGGAGACACCACCACCGAGCAACTTTCCCTGACCATCAGCGACATGGCCAGCCTGTCGGTGAAGTGGCACAAGCCGCTCTCGGCGCGGCTGATGCCCATCACCGGGAAGGGCTGGGGCGAAACCACGGACTTTAACAACCCCTTTCTCGTTAACGCCACGCTTCAGCAGTTCGGCCCGAAGTAGGTTGTTGGTCGCAAGCTTTGAGCGGTACGCAAGAGATCGAATCGAGCGCTTATCTCGCGGACGAGTTCGCGGTGAACCGTATTTTGCGAAGAGGGGATGCCCCCCGGGGAGGGCGGCGTGAACACGCTGAAGTTGGTGCTGGCACTGCTAGACGAAGCGTATGAGAAAAAGACGTGGCATGGGCCGAATCTGAAGCAGTCGCTCAAGGGCGTGTCGGTGGTCGAGGCGGCGTGGCGGCCCGGGCCGGACCGGCACAACATCTGGGAAGTGGCGCTCCACGCCGCATACTGGAAGTACACCGTGCGGCGTAGAATCGAGGGCCACCAGCACGGGTCGTTCGCTCTCAAGGGCAGCAACTTCTTCCCGCGGCCCGAAAAAGGCAATGCGACCGAAGCCGCGTGGAACGCTGACAAGAAGCTACTGGAGCGCGAGCATCGCGCCATGTGCGCCGCGATTGCCAAGGCTTTGCGCAAGCCGCGGGACGCCAAGTTTTTGAAACAGCTTTATGGCGTGGCGTTTCATGATGTTTACCATGCGGGGCAGATCCGTCTGTTACGGCGGTTGCAGGAACGGTAAGCGAGAGAACCGAGAAGGACCGTTTTGGGCGTAGACCCGGAGCGGCCCGCCCCAACAAGGAGCGCCGGTCAGCGCGACAGTTTTTTTAGCGCCTGGACCAGGGAGGGGAGATCCGGGGTGTCTTGGAAGAGGCGGATGGCGGCGATGCCGCATGCTCCGGCGGAAAGGCACGGGGCCACGTTCTCCGTCGTGATGCCGCCGATGGCCAGCACCGGCAAGGTGACGGTGCGGCAGACTTCGCTGAGCCGGTCGAGTCCTTGCGGCGCGCCATAGGCGGCCTTCGAGGGCGTGGCAAAGACGGGGCCAAAGAAGAGATAGTCCGCGCCGTCGCGCTCCGCCTCCTCGGCTGCCTTGGGCGAATGGCAAGAGACGCCGATCAAAAAATCTTTGCGGTCGAGCCTTTTCAGCAGGCGCAGCGCTTCTTGTGGCTCAAGGCTCTGCTCGCCGAGGTGGACGCCGCCCGAGTGCGCGGCGAGCGCGATATCCAAACGGTCGTTGACTAGGATTCGCGCGCGGGTCGCTTTGGTTGGCGAAGAAGCGACGACATGCGGCGACTCTCCGGCCGACGGTTCGGTACCTGGGGCCAGGTTGCTGGCTCGATTTGCAGCAAGCTTCATCGCTTCACGCGTCAGCGTGCTCGATTCCTTTCCCGAGAGATCCTTTTCGCGAATCTGGATCCAATCGACGCCCGCCGCCGCAGCCGCAGCGATTTTCTTCAGAAGAATTTTGCGCGCCAGCGCGGGCTCTCCCGCAAAGAGGCAGCGGTCGGTCACGTAGCAGAGCAGCAGGGCGCTTCCCGACTTAGGCAGGAGGAACACGGTCGGGATCCGGGCGCGAGCCAATCCATCTGATGGCCAGAAGGATATCCAGAATGCCGATGCCGCTGACAGCGCCGCGAAAAGAAGGATGAAGCAGGATGGAGCGAAGCAAAGGATAGTGATTCAAGAAGAAATTCTGTTCCCAGTAGATGGACCACGGCAGATAGAGCAGCAGAACGCCCATCTCGAACGCGAGGACCACCAGAAGTGCGCGATAAATCCGGTTCATCGATGTATGGAAATCCGTCCCGCCTGGATGCATCCTGGGTTAGCGGATAGGCTTCTGAAGAGCTGCGATGCGCTCGGCTACGTCGCGGTAGTCGATGTTCATCGCGTAGACCTGTGAAAAACTCTTTAGCGCCGCTTCCGGCTCGCCCGCGGATTCCTGGGCGACACCCAAATCATACCGCAAGGCGAGCGTACTTTCCGGATCGATTCCGGGAGTGTGTAGAGCGCGCTCGTACCAGATCGCGGCGATGGCGGGCTGGCCTTTTTCCATGAAGGCCAGGCCCAGCAGCGTAGAGCACTGCATGGTATAGCGGAAGGCGCGGCCGTTGTCGCTGGCTTTGGCGACTTTCTGGAATTCGCTGATGGCTTCCTCGAGAAGACCCATCTCGCGGAAAGCAATTCCAAGATTGTAATGCGTCTCGAGATCTTCCTCTTCCGCGCCCATTTCGCCAAGTTCTGCGCGAAACTCTTCGAAGACTTCCTTGAGCGGGCCGGACTCGGCAGCCGGTGAAGGGGCAACCGGTATCTTCGGCTTTGCCGGAGGAGCGGCCGGAGCGCCAGGTTTCGAATCGGAGAACGACGGAGCGAAAGAGTCCATCCCAAGTTGATCGATTTCCTTGGCAAGATCGGCCAGGAATTGATCGGATTCGAAACCGCTGTCGGCTGGGGGCGCCGGCGTTTTGTTTTGTGCAGACGCGGGCGGCTGCGGAGGCTGCTGATCGTACGCGGGAACCAGCGGTTCCTGCTGGAGCACGAGTTCGTACTCCTGTTCCAATTCGAGTTCGGGCTCGGGCGGCTTTGGCGGCTTCGGCGGAGCCTTTTGGGCGGGCTTTTCCTTGGATTTGCCAGCGGGAGTTCTGACCGGGGGTTTCTCTAAGGGAATTGCCGGAGCTCGGGCAGCAGCCGTATCGTCGGCGGCAGCAGGCGCTGGCTCTTTGCTGATCTGAAATTCTTCGACGTGCGCCGGCTTTGCCGGACGCAGGGGAGCGGTGGGAGCTTTCTCTGGCGTCGAGGCCGGAGTTTTCGCGGCTGCCGGCGGGGCGGGTGCGGCCTTGCTTGGCTCGGGAGCCTGCGTTTCTTCGAGGAGGGTGGCCCACTCGTCGGACAAATCCACTTCCTGAACTTCTGGTTCCTCCGGCCGAGCGTCAGCTTCGGGTGGCTCAGGTTCTGGCTCGGCAACCGGGGCAGCGGGCGCCGAATTCGAGGCGGACGGCGCGGGCTCCGGTTCCGCGGGCACCGCGGTGATTTCCGGAATGGCCGTTTCGGCCGGCTCATCGGCGGACGGCGGCGGCGCGACAGCGGCTGGCTTGGCCGGGGCTGCGCCACGAGCCAGTTCCTCGTCCGAAAGTCCGGCGGCGCGCTGGAAGCGGCGGCGCAATTCCGCAAAGCGCTCGGCGCTGCGCTTGTCGCCTGCCTCGGTATGAATTTGTTCGAGCTGCGCGGCCAATTCGGCGGTGCGGCGATCGTCGCCGGCGCCGAGAACAAAATCGAGAAGTTTTTCGAGCGTGGGCGTATGACGCGGTGCCCGGCGCAGAATGGCCTCGAGCAAACCGATGGCCTTCTGCGTGAGGCCGTAGCTGGCAAACAGGTCCACGTCGGTGAGAGACTGCGCGATGAACTTCTGCGTCTCCTCATCCAACTGCGGATCAAGGAGCGCGGCTGAACCCTGAGTCTTGTCTCCAATTTCCGCACCAAACCCGCTTACATCGGAGCGCAACCTGGGCGTGGGAGCCTTGGGTATTTCGGCTCGCAGATGATCCTCGGGAATCGCGGGGACTTCGTCAGGGACATCGGCGGCCGGAGGCAAGCCCAATTTGCGCAAAACGCTATTGAGTTTGCGTTTGGCAGAATCACTGTCGGGCTGGCGTTCGACGAGCTGGGAGAAGACTTGCTTGGCGCGGTCGTATTGCTCTTCCTCCACCAGCGCATCGCCCAACTTCGCCAGAGCATCGGGCATGTGGAAGGAATTGCTGGTGCGGCCGTAAAGCTCCACGAGCCATTCTAGCGGCTGAATCCGGCCGGGCGTTCTCTCCGCCAGCGCATTGAGCATTTTTCCGACCGCCTCGTGTTCGCCAGCATCCGTCAAAGGGATGCGAGACTGGTCCAAAATCCCCATGGCCTTTTGGGTCTGTCCGGCCTCAAGAAGAGCCTCGACGACCTTTTGCAGCGGACCATAGTTCTTCGGATCCGCTTCGAAAACCTGCACCGCCAGCGTGACCGCCTGATCCCAACTGGAATTCTTGAGATGGAAATCGAGCAGCAGTTCGGTTTGCTCGCCACCTTTTTCGAGATCGGGCACCTGCTGGAGCAGGTGGGCGGCCTTGGCGGTGTCGCCCTGCAAGGAATAAGAACGCGCGCGCACGATGAGCGCAGCGGCGTTGCTGGGCTCAAGCTTTAAGGCTTTGTCGGCAAGCTTTTCGCTTTCGGTCTGGTCGCCACGGGCGAGGGCTCGCTGCGCAGCCGAAACGTAGGATTCGATGGCGTCGCGAGTCTGACCCATGGCCTGGTACAGATCGGCAAGGCGGATTTGGATGCGAAGATTGTCCGGCTCGGCCTGCAAGAGTTTCTTCAGCAGGCCGACCGCTTCGGCCTGGCGATTCTGCTTCAGATGAATTTCAGCCAACTGCAAGAAAAGAGGGCGCGCCTCGCTCATTACCCCCTGCTGAACGTAGAGGTCGGCAAGTTTTTCAAGCGGCCGAATCTCCTCCGGAGCCAGTTTGGCGATGCGCTTGTAAACGGCGATCGCTTTGGTCAGGAACCCGTCGCCGACGAAGATCTGGGCCAAGCGCTCGAAGTAATCGATGGCCTGGAAAGTCTCGCCCTGACGGATGTACAGTTCGCCGACGGTCATCAAGGTGACCTGGTCGCGGGGCTCGTATTTGAGAATATTCTGGTATTCGGCGATGGCCTGGGCGACCTTGCCCTGGTTCAGCAGTTTTTGTGCGGCTTCGACGTATTTGCTTTTGGTGTAAGCCATTCGCGAAAGAGACAAACTCTCCCCGGGGAGCAGTCCCGAACACACCACCCCGGTTGGCCGGCGGGCCAAAAGCCCCCGGAGCTGCTTTGGTTACGCTAGCAGGCGGGAAAAAGGCAAGTCAACGAACCGAAAGTTTGTTGTGAGCAGGCAGTTATCCCCGTTCTATTCAGGAAACTCTTGGGCGAAGGCATGGCGAAAGGGTTGTGAGAAGGTCCCGGGGGCGTCCCCTGGGGTGTCGCGCTCCTCCGGAACCGGTTCGCGCCCGTGATCGGCCCTACTTCACCGCAACCCGAGAGAACACCTCGAGCATGGCTTGTTCTGAGGGGGGATCGAGGACGCTATGCGCGGCGAAATGCTCCGCTTGCGGGTAAGGGGTGACGCGAATGCGCTCGGCCGCTTGCGGCAGATCGTACGGCGTGCGCCGAAGCTCAACGTCCGGCGCCAGCAAAAGCCAGTGGGCATGCGGATTGCCAAACGGCATTCCCACACTCCCGGCGTTCACGACTCGAATCCTTGCAACCTGCCGGTCGAACTGCATGTGCGTATGGCCGCAGACGACCAGGGCCGCGCGGACTCCTGCGAAAACCGGCAAAAGCTGGCTCTCGGGCGTCAAGCGCGTGAAACACTCATTCTCGTTTCGAGGTGTAGCGTGGCAGAAGAGCACTTCTCCTAATCCGGGCAAGTCCAGGCAGAGTGTTTTGGGCCACGCCTCCAGAAATCGCTTGTGTTCAGGATGCAGCTGCTCGGCCGTCCAGCGAATGATGGGGCGATACGGTTCGGGCACGGCGGTGGGGTCCCGGCCCGCCAATTGTTCGAGTACCGCGACCTCGCCATTGCCATAGATAAACCGGACGGGGAGGTCAAGATCTTGCAAGCGCTCGAGTGTTTCAAGGGGCATGGGCCCGGGGAGCACATCGCCGCCAACCACAACACCGTCTACTTCCTGTTGACGAATTTCCGCGATTACGGCTTCCAGCGCCGGGAGGTTCGCGTGAATGTCATAGATTGCCGCGATTCGCATGACCGAGCTTTGCTGCGATCAAACGGAGAACCGACCGATAAGGACCCGGGCGTTGCACTCGGAGGTCCGAGAGCTCTTTCGCTCGCACAACGCTAAAAAATCGGCAAAGCCGTTTGCGTGGCGCCCACGGCCCAGCAACCGGAGTCGCGCACGGGCGCGAACGAGTAGCGATGCAGTGGAGTGGGCCCGTGCAGACGCAAGGCTTCGAGATGATCAGGCGTCGCGTAGCCCTTATGGCGCGCGAGGCCATATTGCGGATAGACCGCGTCCCACCCTTCCATGCGGGCGTCGCGATGGGTTTTCGCAAGAATGGATGCAGCAGCGATGGAAACGCTGCGTGCGTCGCCTTTGATCAAGGACCTTTGCTCGATCGGCACATCGAGTTGCATGGCATCAATGAGCAGGTAGTCGGGTGAGATGGCGAGCCGTCCGAGGGCGGCGATCATGGCTTGGCGCGAAGCCTGGTAGATATTCCAAGCGTCGATGCGCTGCGCGTCGATTTCCGCGACGGCCCAGGCCAGGGCGTGCTCGCAGATGCGCTCGCGGAGCTCCGCGCGCCGTTCGGCGGTAAGCTTCTTCGAATCGTCCAGACCCACAATGCGGCGCTTGGGATTGAGAATCACTGCGGCGGCAACCACCGGGCCAAACAGCGCGCCCCTTCCGGCTTCATCGACGCCGGCGATGCGCGTCCAACCCAATTTGCGCGCCGCTCGCTCGAAACGGGAAGAGCAGAGCCGGCTCATCGCGTGGGATTTTAGCATGATGCGCGATGGCTGATGCGGCGTTTTCTTGACGTAGCCACTTTTTGCATGACAGGATACGCGGCTGCATCGTTAAAAAATGCACGGTCGGGCAAATCGAAGGGAGAGGCCCATGCTACTTCGCACAAAAATCTTTTCTCTGCCTTTAAGACTCGTTTTTCTTTCCGCCTTGTGTCTGGTCACGACGCTCCCGTCAGCGAGGACGCAGGGACTGGTCAGCAGTGATCTCTCGAAGTTGCGTTCCGTCGGCGCTGTGGCGCTTTCTCCGGATGGGCGCCACCTCGCCTATTCCATAGTCATGCGTGATGAACCGGGACGACCCTACGGCCAGCTCTGGATGATGGACCTGACCACACAGAAATCGATTCGCTTCGGCGGCGACAAGGACCGCGGAGGCGCGCCGGTGTGGTCGCCGGACGGGAAGTGGATCGCCTTTTTCGGCCGACTAGGAGACCAGCGCGGCCTGCTGATGGCGAAGCCCGACGGCTCGGACGCCACGGTGCTCGCGTCGCCGGAAGGCACGAACAGCCCGCTGCCGGGAATCGGCAACGAAGTGACCTGGTCACCCGATGGGAAGCAGTTAGCGTACATTTCGTCTACACCAGACACCAGGGCCGCGGAGGCGAGCGGCGACCCGATGGTGATTACGCGCTATCTTTACAAACCCGACGCCGGCGAAGGTATGACGCGGTTCAACGACAACCAGCGGCTGCACATTTTCGTCGTCGATATTGCGACAAAGCAAATTCGCCAACTCACGAAAGGCGACACGGATGAGCACTCGATCGACTGGTCGCCGGACGGCAAAGAAATTCTGTATTTGATCAATCCCGAGCCGAACCAGGACGAATTCTTCAATTACGACGTGTTCGCGCTGAAAGTCGCGGACATGAGCGTGCGCCGGATCACTTCGACAGAATCGAACGAGTACGATCCCCTGTGGTCGCCGGACGGCAAGCGCATTCTTTTTCGCGGGACGCGCCGCGGCTTAACTGACCGCGAGACCACCATGGAAGATACGCACGTGTGGGTCATGAATGCGGACGGGAGCGACCGTCGCGAGATCGGCGGCGTGATGGATGACCGGCAGGGCTCGCCGCGCTGGGCGCCGGAAGGCAATTCGGTGTACTTCACGGTGCAGGAGCGAGGGAACAATGCTTTGGTGCGCCTGCCGGTTTCGGGCGGAAAACCCGAGTACGTGGTGAAGGAGCCAGGCTTTGTTGGCTCTTTCTCGGTTGGAAAAGGCGGCGCGGTGGTCTACAGCTATGCCTCGCCCGGCGATCTCAATGAGTTGTATCTGGTGAGCGGAACCGCCGCGCCGCGCAAGCTGACGGATCTGAACAGCCAAGTCCTCGCGGGGAAGCAGATTGCCGAAGTGGAATCGTTGACGTTCATGAGCAACGACAATAAGTACGAAGTCGAAGCGTTTCTGACCAAGCCGCTGGGGATGACGGCCCTATCGAAGCATCCGCTGATTGTGAACATTCACGGCGGCCCGCACGGGCAGAACGGCCCGGCGTTCAATTTTAAGAACCAGGTATATGCGGCGCACGGCTGGGCCACGCTGAACGTGAACTACCGCGGCTCGACCGGTTACGGGCAGAAGTTTGCGGACGCGGTCTTTGGCGATCAGGACGGCAATGAGGGACAGGACGTTTTGTACGGCGTCAGCGCGGCGGTGCGGCGCAATCCGTGGATTGACCGCGAACGCCTGGGCATCGAGGGCGTCAGCTACGGCGGGCAGCTGACGGACTGGCTGATCACGCAGACCAACGAATTCAAGGCCGCCGTGCCGATCGCGGGAATCGCCAACCTGGTGAGCTACAACTACATGACCTATTACAACCAGTACGAAGAGATGGAGTTCGGGCAGTTCCTGCACCAGGGCAACCTGATGGATGTGGCGTGGGAGCGCTCAGCGCTGAAGCACGTCGCCCAAGCGCACACGCCGACGATGCTCATGCACGGCGAAAACGACAACGACGTGCCCATCGCCGAGGCGGAACAGTTTTTCATCGCGCTGAAGGACGTGGGAACAGAAGCGATCTTTGTGCGCTATCCGCGTGAAGGGCACGGCCTTGCCGAGACCGGCCACAATATCGATTCGATCAACCGCTCAAGCGCCTGGTACGAAAAGCACTTTCCGAAACCGGGGGAGGAAGGGACGACCAACGTCCAGCCGTAGGAGTGGGACTGGCGAGTGCGCCCGAGGTCGGGCAAGCCCGGGGAATTCTTAGGTTTCCGGGGAAAGCGCGTTTAAAAAGCGGCGACTACGCTTTTGCCTCCGTGCCGGCGGCGGCCGTGGCCGCGACGGGTGTGGCTTCTTCTTCCTCTCGGCCGGCGCGCTTGATGCGTGCGGCTTTGCCTCTCAGATCACGGAGGTAATAGAGACGAGCGCGACGAACCTTGCCTTTGCCCACCACTTCGATGGAGCTGATCGTCGGGGAATGCAGGGGGAAGATGCGTTCGATGCCTACGCCGAAACTGACGCGTCGCACGGTGAAAGTGGCGCTCGAGGCACGGCCCTTCTTCGAGATGACCACACCTTCAAAAGCCTGGAGACGTTCTTTTTCCTTCTCGCCTTCCCCTTCCTTGAGGCGGACATTCACGCGCACGGTGTCGCCCGGGCGGAATTCGGGGAGGTCTTTGCGCAGCTGCGCTTCATGCAATTTACGAATTGCGGGGTTCATTTTCGTGCTTCCTTTTAGACCCACTCAGGCGGGGCCAACAATTCTACGGCAAAACATTGATTATAGCCAAGTTTTCGCGATTTACCTAGCGCATTTCGAGGAACGCTAACTCCGTTTCTTTTGATGGAGATACTACGCAGGGGGCAGGCTTTGGTCATCGTTTTTTGCATGCAAACCCGGTGCCAGGGCGGATGGCCCGAGGTAAGCACTATCCGCGTTAGCTAGGCGGAAGTACCCACCGACGAATTTCTGCGAATGATCGCTTCCGCGAAGCGCTCCATTTCTTCGAGCTGCGGACTGAATTGCAGCAGCACCAGGTCGACGCCGGCAGCCTCGAACTCCGAGAGGCGCTCGGCTACGTGTTCGGCCGTGCCAACCAGGCCCGAGCGCAAGCCGCGATTCGAGACCGAATAATCTTCCAGGGACACCCGCTGCTCGAGTTGCGTGCCCGCGAGCCATTGCTGGTAATTCGCGTATCCGGCAGCGGTCTGCCGCACGTCGGTGATGCGCCGGAGTTCGTCCTGGGCCTCGGGCTCCGTTTCACGAACGATGGCGTACCCGGCAACGCCGAATTTCAGCGGCGGCAGGTTATGGCGGGCGCGCCGTTCGCGCAGGTCCGCGATTTTTTCGCGCACGCGCTCCGGCGGGTCTCCGTGCATCAGGTAGGCATCGCACTTTGCGGCGATCAGGTCTTTGGCAGCGGGGGACTCGCCCCCGGCGTAGAGCGTGGGGCGCGGCTTGGCCACCGGCTTGGGCTCCAGGACGTTGTCCGCAACCCGATAATACTTTCCGGAAAACGAGAAGTGATCCTGCTTCCACACGCCATCGAGAACGTCGAGCCATTCGCTGGTACGGGCGTAGCGATCGTCGTGCTGTTCGAACGCCACGCCGTATTGGCGCGCTTCGTCGGACCACCACGAGGAGACCACGTTTAGCGTGAGCCGACCGTTGCTGATGTGATCGATGTTGGCCGCCTGCTTCGCCAACAAAGCCGGCAAATGAAACGTAGGCCGCACCGCCACCATGAGTTCGATACGTTCGGTGACCGCCGCCAGCGCCGCCGCGGTTGACCACGCGTCGAGGCAGTCCGCTTCCACGCCCTTGATGTCGTTCAGATTAAGCTCGGCGATGAGCGTTACGTCGAAGCCGATTCGCTCGCTGCGCTGTGCGAGGCGCTTTACGTACGCCCACGTTGCTTGCATGTTCTCGCTCTCGACGTTCCGCAACCACCCGCCAAAAACGGGCAGCCAGTATCCATATCTCATCGCGGGCCTCCGGTGACGGCGACGTGCCCCGCCTGCTTTGACCGGGCGAGTTGCGCTTCCGCAATCAAGAAATCGGCGAGCCGCGCGTAGGGATTGAAGCCGACCACGCGCACAGGATCAGCGACGAAATTCGAAAGCGCGTTCACATCGTAATAAAGCTGCCGGCCCGTGCGCTCGTCGAAAACGTATTCGACCCCGCCCACCTCGACTCCCGCAAGCTCGACGATGCGTTCGACGTCTTCGATAACCCGCCGGGGCGGCTCGTAGCCCTCCACTTTCATCCCGCTTTTCGGCGCGTCCACGGGGCAGGCGATGCGTGTCAACTCTTCTCCTCGCGTGTTCTGGCAAATGTCCGCGGGACAGAGGTTAAAGCTCTCGCCGGTCGAGTGAATTTGGATGGTGTAGAGATATTTGCCGCCAAGGACTTCGACGCGCGTGATAATTCCGCCGCGCGCGGTGAAGGCTTCTTGCACCAGCGCGGTCGAATCGATGCCGAAGTAGAGGCGATTTGCTTCGACCGCGGCGCGCAATTGCTCCGGAGAACGGAAACGCTCGATCCCCGCGCCGCTTCCGCCGATATTCGGCTTCACCACCACCGGATAGCCGATCGCCTCGGCGGCCGCAAGCGCCTGCGAGGGATGATTGATGATGCGGGCCTGGGGATACGGCAGACCGAGCTTTTCGAGGTTGCTGAGCTGGAGCGCTTTGGAAGTCTCGTGAGCGAAACAGCGATAGCCGTTCACTACACGCACGCCTTTGGCTTCGAGGTGCGCAAGATAATTCAGCGTGTAGAAGATTCCGTGAGCCAACCCGCGCTGCCATGCCGACGGGCTCATGCGATTGAAGAGCAGGGAATACTCACGCTCCGAAGAGGCTGCGTCGTAGTAATGATGGCGTGCGTCGATCTTTAGCCAATTTACGCCTCGCTCCTCGAGTTGTTGAAATAGCGGCCGGAACCAGTCCGGATGCTCGTAATAAATGGCGATGGGTCTGTCGAGCCCACTGCCATTGTCGTCATTTCCCATGGGTCCTCACGTTTCCCTAGCCCAGGCTGTCCGCCAAGAAAAAAGCCGCTCTGCTCGAGCGGCCTCGAAGATTCTTGCGGTTTCTTTATTCGTGCTATACCGAAGAACCTCCGCCGCCGCTGTAAGCGGCGCACATACACTCATAACGGCGGCGAAAACCGCACCCCTGATGCGAGGTCAAGAAACCTTCGGCGGCGGGATATCCTTCCATTTTGCTCATTTGCACCGAGGCCGATTGCCACTCGGGCGGCTCGATCATCGCGACCGCCTGACCTAAACACTCTCTCATGTGGAGTTTGGGACCGCAATACCTTCTATTTTATTCCCCTAGGTTCCGGAGAGCGGTGTGGTATTAGCGATCTCTTTCCGAGCCTCTGCCGTTCTTTTCCGCACCCTTGCTTTCCAACCGGCGCCAAGCAAACGCGGAACGCTTGGAAGGCCAAAGCTCCTGTCGCGACCAGCCCGAGCATTGGCCTTGCATACCCTGGCCCGGAGCTAGGTGGTCTCACAATTCCTGCTCTCTTGGAAGCAAATCAGGGCGATTACGCCGCGTCTTTTCCAAGGCCTTCTGCCGGCGCCACTTGGCAACTTCGGCGTGGTTCCCGCTGATCAGAGTTTCCGGAACTCTCCACCCGCGGTAGTCGGCAGGGCGGGTGTAGTGGGGGAATTCCAGCAGCGCGCGAATCTGCTCGCGGGATTTGCTATCCGCGGTGTTCCTCGCCTGACCAGTTCCTCTTTCTGAGGGCGCGGCATGCTGGGCCGTCAGAGGGGAACATCTTGGCGTGCCAGTCCGGAACTCACTAAACGACTCGTTCTGCGAGGACGCTTCATTACCAAGAGCTCCCGGAAGAAGCCTGGTTACGGCATCCACGACCAGCATGGCCGGCAACTCGCCGCCGCTCAAGACGAAGTCGCCGATAGAAACCTCCTCGGTCGCGAGGTGCTCGGCTACGCGTTCGTCCACCCCTTCATAGCGCCCACAAATCAAGATGACATGTTCGAGCTGCGCGTACCTTCGCGCCGTCTCCTGACCGAAGAGTTTTCCCGCCGCGGACATCAGCACAATCGCCTTGTCGCGATCCGGCGTACTGTGCTTTGCCGCATCGCCAACGCTGCGGCTCAAAAGAGACTCGACGGCTTCAAACAGCGGCTCCGGCTTCAGCACCATGCCCTCGCCGCCGCCGAAAGGCCGGTCGTCCACGGTGCGGTGCCGGTCGTTGGTAAACTCTCGCAGATCTTGAACATGCACGTGAATAAGCCTGGCTTTCGCCGCCCGGCGGACGATGCCGTGGTCGAGAGGTCCGCTAAAGAACTCCGGAAAGATCGTGATGAGATCGAATCGCATGGCAGCTCTTCCATGCTTAAGATTATGCACGGCGAAGGTCGGCAACGGAATTGCTGATTCTCAATTCAGGTCGCGGAGCCCTTCCGGCAAAACCACGTCGATGCGACGAGCGAGTGGATCGATTTTCGTGCAGATATCTTCCGCCAGGGGAATCAGTAGCTCGCCTTGTGAAGTATCGACTTCGAGGAGCGGCGTTCCTGCCACTTCTTCGCCGGGAAATTGCACGTCGTTGACCTTGCCAAGCAAAGCGGGAGCTTCCGCGATCGAGCACGGCGAAGAGGTCACCACCGGCGGGTTCGCTGCCGTTTCAAATACGCTGCACCCGATGAGATCGGAAACGAAATACTGCCCCGCCGGCAGATTTACGCGTTGTTCGAGCGGAAGGAGCACTTCCGAACCGCGAAACTTCTCCGCCGCAGAAATCGAATTCACGCCATCCAAATGAAAAACCGCCTGGCCGCGATGATTCTGGCTCAGCCAGCATGACTTTAATTTCATGCACTGCGGCTCGCCCTGGCCCTGGGAATCGGCCAGAAAAATCTCCTGCAATTTCGTAAGCCGGTCGGGAAAATCGGTAAGGATTTCAGCGGCGACTTCGCCCTTATTGCCTCGCGCACGAAGGATGCGCGCCACCAGGACCCATCGCGGAGTTTCTAAGCTCAAGGGAAGTTTAAAAGCGAAAAGCGCCCGGCCGCGAAACCATCAATCTTCGAGAATCTCAAGCGTGAAGCGCTTCTTCAGCTTCATCCCCGCGGCGCCCAGCAGAGTCCGGACCGCCTTGGCCGTCCGGCCCTGGCGGCCAATGACTTTTCCCAAATCCTCGGGGTGCACGCGCAGCTCCAATACCGTCACCTGCGACCCCTCGACGGAGTTCACTTGAACGTCCTCGGGATGGTCCACGAGGGCCCTGGCGATTGCTTCGACCAGCTCCTTCATTTGGGCAACTCCGCTTGGGCTAATTTCCAGCGGCAACTTACCGCGCCCTTCCAGAAACGGTCAACGCCTCACTGGCACCACGGGAAGTCGCAGTCGCGACCACCATGGAACGCCGCCCCGGTCGAACCGGCACGAGCAATTTTCAGGGAGCTGGGATGTGCATTTACGCGATTTTCTGCTGACGTAGAAAACTGCGTACGGTATCGCTGGGCTGTGCGCCCAGGCCAATCCAATGCTTGATGCGCTCGGCATCAAGCTTGATTTCCGCGGGCTTCTTTAGCGGATCATAAGTTCCGACCGCTTCTTTGATGCGGCCATCGCGTGGCCGAGTTCTCTCGATGACCACCACGCGGTAGTAGGGCTTCTTCTTCTTGCCTATCCGGGACAAGCGAATCGTAAGCACTAACCCAGTCCTCCTAAACTTTTCTCATTTCTATTGTAGCCTGTCTCGGCACATTGCAGCAAACCGGTCCGCAATAAACGAGGTGCGGCGGCAAGGTGGAAGCAGCGGACCCGAGGAAGCCGCGGCCGGGGTCTTCTCGGGGATCGGCCAGGACCGGCAGGGCAGCCTCGAAGAATTTCTCGACCGTCATCGACGTACTCATCACACCGCGAGTAAGAAATCGGACGTTGTCTAACTGGTGGGGAATCAATAGACTACGGTTAGATTTCCGAGGTCGCCCTTGCTACCCTCCGGCAAGTTTGCTCGCTTCGCTATCCCCCTGGCATGCGTGCTCAGCGGGTTGCTTGTCCTCGACGTCGTGCGAGCCGACGCCTGGGCGCATAGCCAAATCGCCTCGGATCTCTTGCAAACGGCCATGGTTGCCTGGGCCGCGGTCGCTGCGTTTCGCGTTACCGGACGTTCCTCCGGATATTTGCGCCGGCTCTGGCAGTTGTTTACGGTTTCGCTAATTCTCGTGGTTGCCGCCCAGGCCATGGAAACCTACTATGAAAACCTGACCCACACGCCCTTCGCAACGCCCTGGCTTTCGGACATCGTCTTCATCCTGTGGGTGATTCCGGCCCTTATCATGCTGCTGCCTCCTTCGGCTTCCCATCGCGAGGTGAGGTAGAAAAAATACAAATAAGCGGTGAGAGCAACGATTCCCAGCTGAGCAATTGTCCGTCCCTTCCGGTCCGAAATCCGCCAGCCGCATCGAGGCGGGTTCTGCCAATTTACATGGCTTGCACCCTTGTACAGGACGAAGCGACCTGCGTAGCGTTCGGCATGCCTCGCGAAGCCATCCTCCTCGGCGCCACAGACGCCCCCCTCGCAAGCCCTTCTCGAACACGTGAGTGCCAGGAAAAGTTAGCCGGCTAAGCGAGCACCTGCCTGCCGCACCGGGCGAATGCCGCCGCTTGCAACTCCTTTAATGAGGGAGGGTGGTCCTCGCCGTTTTCTTCGGAAAACCACTAGCGCTCCGCCGTGTAGAAACTCTATGGACTCTCATCACGTGTTGCAGGAAAATTCCGGCCATGCTCCCAAATAAAATGTTCCGCATCCTTCCCGCTTTGCTTTTGATTCTTCTTGGCGCATCTCACTTGGCGGGGCAATCTGCTTCGAACGTCTCCTCATCGCCGAGGACTCCGCGCCCGCCCTATTTGGACCCCAGTCTTCCTGTCGACCAGCGCGTCGACGACCTTGTCTCCCGGATGACGCTCGAAGAAAAAGCTTCTCAAATGCAGGACTTCGCTCGCGCCATCCCTCGGCTCGGAATTCCCGCTTACAATTGGTGGAACGAAGGGTTGCACGGTGTCGCGCGCGCAGGACAAGCTACGGTTTTCCCGCAAGCCATCGGCCTAGCTGCCACCTGGGACACCGCCCTTGTTCACGGCATCGCCGATGTCGTTTCGACCGAAGCTCGCGCCAAGTACAACGACGCTATCCAGCACGGAAATACCGGCCGCTATTTCGGCCTGACCTTCTGGTCGCCCAACATCAATATCTTTCGCGATCCTCGCTGGGGACGCGGGCAGGAAACCTACGGTGAAGATCCTTTTCTCACAAGCCGCATTGCGGTAGCTTTTGTCACCGGGCTGCAGGGTGACGATCCCAAGTATCTGAAAACCGTTTCAACTCCCAAGCATTTTGCCGTTCACAGCGGCCCGGAAACCTTGCGTCATCGCTTCGGTGTGCCCGTTTCTGCGTACGATTTCGCTGATACCTACGCTCCCGCATTTCGCGCCACGGTCATGGAAGGCCGCGCCGATTCCGTCATGTGCGCCTACAACGCCGTGCGGGGTGAACCGGCGTGCGCGAATCAGTTTCTGTTGGACACGTTGCGCAACAAGTGGGGCTTCCAGGGCTATGTCGTGTCAGATTGCGGGGCCATCAGCGATATTCATCAGGGCCACGGATACGTTCTTAATTTGGAACAGGCGGATGCCCTCGCGGTTAAAGCGGGAACCGACTTGAGCTGCGGCCGCGAATACGCGGCACTGCCCTTCGCCGTGGAGAATCGACTGCTCTCTTCCGCCGATGTCGATCGCGCGGTGAAGCGTCTGTTTGAAGCGCGATTCCGCCTGGGCATGTTCGACCCGCCGGAAACGGTGCCCTGGTCGAAGCTTACTCTCGCCGACAATGACACGCCCGCTCATCGCCAACTCGCACTCGAAGCTGCGCGCAAATCCATCGTCCTGCTGAAAAACGAGCGCAACATCCTGCCAGTGAAATCTTCGGTTAGATCCATCGCGGTCGTCGGCCCCAATGCCGATTCCCTGCCGGCTCTGCTTGGCAACTACAATGGCACGCCCTCCGCCTACACCACCATTCTCGACGGCCTGCGCAAGCGTTTCCGCAACGCGAAAATCATGGCTGCCATCGGCGCCCCCCTCACCGAAACCAGCGCGATCACTCTCGCCCATCCCTTTCTTTGTACAGGTGGAGTCGCAGACCCGACAAAGCGAGCGAACCGTTCGCTACCAGGAGACACAAATTGTGCTGAAACCGAAGGTCTTTCAGGTCTCCGGGCGGAATACTTCTCCAACACCAATTTATCCGGCGATCCGGCGCTCGTGCGCGTCGATCCTTCCATCAACTTCGAATGGAACAATATCTCGCCAGGTCCGGGTGTGCCTGCGCAGAATTATTCCGTTCGCTGGTCCGGTGTGCTCCTTCCTCCCGTCGACGGCGACTATCGCCTGGGTGTCGACGCGGACGGCGGCTC
>Ga0307475_10000836_pt1 | contig 18477 bp, 12 predicted proteins | sample atmos_gasesECM1C_FD_203317 | JGI IMG/M metagenome (GOLD analysis project Ga0307475, IMG submission 203317) | Hardwood forest soil microbial communities from Morgan-Monroe State Forest, Indiana, United States - atmos_gasesECM1C_515 | ecosystem: Environmental > Terrestrial > Soil > Temperate... | reverse complement strand
CACCACGATGGTCACATCCGTAGCTACTATTTTCATCTGCTGCCCGAGCGCGTCTCCCAATGACTTGTCGCCGCCAATCGTGAGCACCGGCATCGTCAGCCTGGTTTGAGAGAGTTGCGTGAAATCCTTCGCTGCTTGCGTGAATGAAACAAAGTACGCCCATGCGGCTCTCATGCGACCCGGGCGCGAGTACGCTTCGGTGTAGGCTTTCCGGTCGGCTTCCGGAATCGAGCGAGTCTTGTCTGCTGCGAGGTCGTTCCAGAAGTACTCGAAGTAAATGCGCTCGCGTCCGCGCACAAGCTGCTCGGGTGTTGGCCCGTTGAAGCGGAAATGCCAGTAATTCGGGTCGTTGTAAATCGTCTCCCAGCCGGCTACTCCCGGCAGAAAAGCGTCCATTACCACGAGTTTCTCCACTTCAGTTGGAAACTGCGCGGCATACGCGTAGGCGACCATCAGCCCGATGTCGTGTCCCACTACCCGCGCCTTCTCGACGCCCACTGAACGGACCAGCGCGTGAATACGAATCGCGGCTGTCTTCATGTCTAAACCATCGGCTGGTATCGAGGAATCTCCTATGCCCGGCAGATCCGGAACGATCACTGTGAATTTCTCGCCGAGCACCGGAAGTATCGGCGTCCACATCCGCGAAGTCTCCGCATATCCATGCAGCAGAACAAGCGCCGGGCCGTGGCCGCCCGTCGTGTAATGCAGCTTTACTCCTTGAACGTCCGCCACGCGCGAGACGAAGTCATTCCCCGCTTTTTCCGCGCGCACAGGACCCGCGGACGAAGCGGAAATCAGCAGGCCAAGCAAAGTGCAACTCAGAGCAGAGCTGAATTTGCATTTCATGAAAATCTCCTCAGAAGCAGAACCGTGGAATTTTATGCCCGCTGAAAAATAGCGCGGAAGATCCAGGTGACCTCTTAGGGCCTGTCAACAGCGTGCGCCGTTCTGTATTATACAGTCTTGCAGGAAACATTCTTGGCAGGGTGATCGTGGCCGCAGTCACGCATTCCGTTTTGCATTTTTGCGAGGCATAACAAAACAATTTATGAACCTGGAACTGAATAATAAAACCGCGCTGATTTCGGGCTCCACCAAAGGTATCGGCTTCGCCATTGCCAGCCAACTCGCCGGGGAGGGCACACATGTCATGGTGAACGGGCGCACGGACGAAGCCGTCGCCTCCGCCTTGCAACAAATCCGCCAGGCTGTGCCGCAAGCCAAACTCGACGGATTTGCAGGGGATCTTTCCACGACGAGGGCGGCCGAAGATCTTCTCAAACGCTTGCCTTCGGTGGACATTCTCGTCAACAATCTGGGAATCTTTGAGCCCAAACCCTTCGACGAAATTCCCGACGAGGATTGGCGCCGATTTTTTGAGGTCAACGTGCTCAGCGGCGTGCGCCTCAGCCGCGCCTATGTTTCTGGCATGAAGCAGCGGAATTGGGGGCGCATCATTTTCATCAGCAGCGAGAGCGCCATTCAAATTCCGGTCGAGATGATTCACTACGGCACCACGAAGACCGCTCAGTTGGCTGTTTCGCGCGGCCTGGCCGAGTTTTGCGCGGGCACTGGCGTCACGGTGAATGCCATTCTCCCGGGCCCAACTCTCTCTGCGGGCGTGGAAGAATTTGTTGCGCGGTTGAGTGGCGGCCAGCCATTTGAAGTTTTTGAAAAGCAGTTTTTCAAGACTGTCCGGCCGAGCTCTCTTATCAAGCGATTCGCGACGCCGGAAGAAGTTGCCCGTCTGGTGACATTTGTTTGCAGCCCGCTTGCCTCAGCTATAACCGGTGCCGCACTGCGGGTGGACGGTGGAGTGGTCCGGTCCTGTTTCTAGTTGCGACCGCATTCATTTCACTAGAACAGAAACTCATCCTGCCGGCGGATCTAATGACTCCAATCACATTTTCCATTCCCCTTTTCACTATTTCGTTTCCGCATTCCATCGGCTTTACGTGGGTTTTCCACCCCTTGCACTTTTCCCCCACTTCTCCCTAAGATAGATTCGAATGAAAATCACACGCGAAGAAGTTTTGCGGGTCGCTGAACTCGCGCAACTCGAGCTCACGACCGAGGAAGTCGAGCTGTTCCGCGGGCAGCTCGACGAAATCCTGAACTACATTGGCAAGCTCGAGGAACTTGACGTCTCAAACGTCGAGCCCATGGCCCAGGTGTTGTTCACTGACGTCGGCTCTCCCACGGCGCTTGCCACTGCAAACGAGCACCCGGAACTGCGCGACGACGCGCTGCGCCCATGCGATGTCGCCGACGCAATCCTCGCGCAAGCCCCCGACGCAGCGAAACCGTTCTTCCGCGTGCCGAAGGTGATCGACCGGTGATGTCGAAGTTGAATGACCGATGACGGCCGCGGCTCATTGGACGATCGCAAGTGTGCGCTCCGCGCTGCAAGCCAAAAAGATTTCCGCGAAGGAGCTGACCAAGGATTTCTACGCGCAGATTGAACGCCGGAACCCCGAGCTGAACGCCTTTCTCGCGCTTTCGCCTGACCGCGCTTACGAGCAGGCCGACCGCGTGGATGCCCGACTTGCGCGGGGGGAGGCCCTGCCGCCTCTTGCCGGCGTCCCGGTCGCCATCAAAGATGTCATCTCGACTCAGGGGGTCCGCACAACTTGCGGCTCGAAAATCCTCGAAAACTACGTCCCGCCCTACGACGCGATCGCCATCGAGCGGCTTGAGGCAGCCGGGGCGGTGCTGATGGGCAAGACAAATTGCGACGAGTTCGCCATGGGGAGTTCGACGGAGAACTCGGCATACGGACGCGTACGGAACCCGATTGCCCTAGATCGGGTCCCTGGAGGCTCTAGCGGAGGATCTGCGGCGGCTGTGGCGGCAGGGTTGGCAGTTGCGGCCCTCGGGACCGACACCGGAGGCTCGATCCGCCAGCCGGGGGCCTGCTGTGGAATCCCTGCCATGATGCCTACCTATGGTCGGGTTTCCAGGTACGGTCTAATCGCCTTTGCGTCTTCGCTCGACCGGATTGGCCCATTCGCCGGGAACGTGGCTGACACGGCTGCCATCATGACGGTGATCGCGGGGCACGATGCGAATGACTCGACCTCCGCTGCCCTGCCCGTCCCGGACTATGCCGTCGAAATCGAAAAACCTATTCAGGGTGTGCGGATTGGAGTTCCCGAAGACTACTTTGGCGAAGGGCTCGACGCTGAAGTGAAGGCGAAAGTGGAAGCCGGGATAGCGTTGCTGGAACGGCTCGGCTGCCGACGAATCCCTCTGAAAATGCCACATACCGAATACGCCATCGCGACTTACTACATTATCGCAACAGCTGAAGCCAGCTCGAACCTAGCCCGCTACGACGGCGTCCGCTATGGCTTGCGTGTCCCAGGATCTACCCTGACTGAAATGTACCGCAAGACGCGCGAGCGCGGATTTGGCCCGGAAGTGAAGCGTCGAATCATGCTGGGCACCTACGCGCTTTCTGCCGGCTACTACGATGCGTACTACCTGCGCGCACAAAAAGCGAGGTCGCTGATTGCGCGCGATTTTTCGGATGCCTTCCAGAAGGTGGATGCGATCATCACGCCGACGGCGCCCACACCAGCGTTCCGCCTCGGCGAAAAGACAGCCGACCCGCTTCAGATGTATCTCGCTGATATATATACAGTTACAGGGTCACTCGCGGGCGTTCCAGGCATTTCAGTTCCGTGCGGCAAGACGAAGACGGAGCTCCCTGTGGGGATGCAAATCTTCGGATCTCATTTCAGCGAAGGGCGCGTCTTGCAACTTGCGCACGCTTTTGAGAAGGCTGGCGGCGCTTCAATTTGAGTGGTAGCAGTGGGAGCCATTTCATACACGCGAAAGTGTGCAGCGGCTGCCTGGGGGGCCAAGGCCGCCTAGGATTACCCTCGATTGCGGCACGACTAGAGTCGTGCCATGACGAAACCCGTTTACGAGGTGAGTTCTACAGATCTCGCGCCGATCGTCCGTTGCATGCGAATAAAAGGCGAAAGTCTAGGCCCGTAATATCGCAGTAAAACCCGCATACATCACGCATGCATTTTTTCATCGCGCGATACGGTTCCCTGAAACTGTAGAAACATTCCACAGTTAAGCTTACACTTTCCATTTTGGAGCAAGATAATGATTCGCGGGGTTGTGTCACATGTTGCCGGCTCGGCGGTCAAATGATTGAGGACAAGCGAGGTTGCACTGCTGGCTAGCTCGATGGTTTAGGGCCTCTAGAACGGAAGGACTATTGCAGGGGAAGGTGGCGGCAATTAGGCTTGTGTCAGCATCGAAGTAGCTGTGAGGCGGCACACATGGTCCGAATCAAGTCGAGCCAGAAATTCTTCACCGAAGACGAGGTTTCGAGCCTGACGGGGATTTGCCTGGACCACCTCCGGTCGATGGCCCAGAACAAGCACCTCGGAAGGCTGGCGCGCGTGGCCGAGGCTGCCGGCGCGGAAGCCGAAAAGTGGCTTTTCACGAATTCGGACTTGATGATTCTGACCGTCCTTCACCCACGCTGCCAGCACTAGAAGTCACCTCATAGTAACCGTAGTAGTGCCGTCCTCTCCCTCCCTCAAAGTCTAAAGCGCCGTATCTTGGTCGCGTTTTTCGGTATTAGGGCAGTTTCCTGCTGCCGCGTTAATCGGGCATGTGGATTACATCCGAGTAGCCGTTATCCAGACAAGACCTTGGAAGGCGAGTGGCACTTTTCACCTGGCCATGTCACATACGAAGTCTTTAATGTGCCTTCTTTGAGACGCGAACGATCAACTCGTCCAATCTCGAAAGCAGAAGCTTTAGGATGGGAGACTCGTTCGACTTCTTGTAGCCGAGGACCAGCTCGATCGTCGGCGTGTTTCCCTTGAGAGGACGACTCGTTACAGAGGAAGGCAGAAAGTTCTGTGCGTAAGCAGGTAACAGCCCTACGCCGCGCGTCGATGCAATTAAGGACATTCCCATGGCGAGATGGTCCGCCTCGTGAGCTGGCCTGATATTGATTCCGGAGCGCTTCAGATAATTGTCGATGACCACGCGCAGTACAGGAGCCGTGTCCGACACGGTCACGAATGTCTCACCCACTAAATCCCCCGGACTGATGGCCTTGAGCGCTGCAAGACGGTGGTCACTTGGCAAGATCACCGCCAAGGGCTCCTTGACGAGAACGCGGTACGCCAACTCGGGAACCCCTCTTTCCCGTCGAAGAAAGGCCGCATCGATTTTTCCATTCGAAAGGCCGTCCGCAAGGAGAGGCGAGTATTGACTCGATATCATCACGTCGATGTTAGGCAGCTCGTCGCGCAAGATCCGCAAGGTTTCGGGCATCCACGTCCATTCGTGTCCGGTCAGAAAGCCCATCGAGAAGCGTGGCTTGGCGGGATGAGCGACCCGGCGAGCAGCTTCGGTTGCCGCTTCGACCTGCGAGAGCGCCGAGCGGGCGTGATCGAGAAAGGCCCGGCCCGCCGGCGTCAGTTCGATGCCGCGAGCGCGGCGCGTCAGGAGCTGCGCGCCTACCTCGTCCTCAAGATCTCGAATCTGCCGGCTTAGGGAAGGTTGTGATGTGTGCAGGCTTTGCTCTGCCGCCACCGTCAGACTTCCCGCCTCGGCGACCGCCACGAAATAGCGAAGATGTCGTAATTCCATTCCCGCTCCCATGCCTGTGAAGCATGGCTCCCAGCTTAACAGAGTATCTCTCGAGGATGCGACGACAAGTCACCTGAGGCATCTGATGAAGTGATCTTGTGATGGATTGGGCGAGCGATAAGATTTGGACTCATGCCTGATGAACATAGGTCTAGTTCGAGGAGAAGGACAATGACAAAGAAATTGGAAGGAAAGATTGCACTCGTTACAGGCGGTTCGCGCGGCATTGGTGCTGCGATCGCCAAGCGTCTGGCCGCGGACGGCGCAAAAGTGGCCATTACCTACACGAAAGGCGCCGATGCGGCCGCTTCGGTCGTCAAGGAGATTGAACGTGCAGGCGGAAAGGCGATCGCGATTCAGGCGGACGCCGCTGATGCCAACGCCGGCAAAGCCGCGGTCGAAAAGACCGTCGCGACCTTCGGCCGGCTCGATGTCCTAGTGAACAATGCCGGCACGGCCATTCCGAAAACGTTCGAGGAGACCACACTCGAGGAGATGGATCGCGTGCTCGACATCAACATCCGCGGCGTCTTCGTCGCCACGCAGACGGCGCTGAAGCACATGCAGAACGGCGGCCGCATCATCATGATCGGCTCGTCCGTGGGCGAGCGTGACCTGGTGCCCGGCCTCGTGCCCTACTCGGCCACCAAGGGAGCGGTCAAGATGTTCACGCAAGGGTTGTCCAGAGAGGTCGGGTCCCGAGGGATTACCGTCAACAACGTGCAGCCGGGTCCGATCGACACCGATTTGAATCCCGCCGCGGGCGATTGGGCGGTACCGCAGAAGGCCGCCACAGCACTCAACCGCTTTGGCCGCGTGGATGAGGTGGCTGCGCTGGTGGCGTTCGTTGCCGGTCCGGAGTCATCGTACATTACCGGGGCGAATCTTACCGTGGACGGTGGAATGAACGCCTGAACCGACACATACGAAGTCACGTTGCGAATGCAGGCATTGAAGTGAATAGGCAGGTCCGAAGACGCGCAGCACATATCAAATGGAGGAGGGTGTCCAATGGCGAACGTGGTGAAGAAATTCAGCATCTCGTATGAGCTAGCACAGAAAATGGTGGATAAAGCGGTGGCAAAAGCCAGAGAACTTGGCGTCAGCGAGAACGTAGCGATTCTAGATGATGGGGGCAATCTCAAGGCGTTCAGCCGGATGGATGGAGCCCCGCTACCTACCATTGAGATGGCGCAGAATAAAGCCTATACAGCTCTGTTGGGCGTCTCCACGCAGGACTTTTTCAACTTTATCCAGAGCGACCCGTCGCTTTTGGCCGGCATCCCGACGCTTTCGCGTATGGCGGCGTGGGGAGGAGGGTTTCCTATTAAGGTCGACGGAGAAGTTGTCGGGGCGATCGGGGTGAGCGGGGCGCCCGCGGTGCAGAACGACATCGACTGCGCGAGAGCAGCGCTAGCGCTCGTATCCGATGCGGCGTCCGCTGGACAGAATCGGTAACCCCACTCGGCGCAGTGCGATGTGAATCTGGAGAGGGGGAGGTCTAGATCATGGCTACGCTTCAAGGCAAAACCGCGCTGGTGACAGGAGCATCCCGGGGAATTGGGCGAGCCACAGCATCCGCGCTTGCTAAGGCCGGTGCGCGAGTCCTGGTCCACTATGGCCGGTCTGCTCCGGAGGCGGAATCTCTCGTCGCCGCCATCCGCTCCAACGGGGGACGCGCGGACGCGATCAGCGCAGACTTGGGAACCCCCGATGGCGTAACACTGCTGGCGAGGGAAGTTCGGTCGATTGTTGGCGAGCGATTGGATGTGCTCGTGTCCAACGCCGGAATCGCGAAAGCAGCAACCATTAAAGACCAGACGGTGGCCGAATTTGACAGCCTCTTCGCAACAAATGTGCGAGGTCCATTCTTTCTGGTGCAGCAACTCCTTCCCATCCTGGTCGAGGGCTCAAACATCATTGTGATCTCTTCTCTCGGAGCTCGCGCGGTAGTTGGCACGCCCGATTTGGACCAGCCTTCGATCCTCGCCTACACAGCAACCAAGGGAGCAATCGAGACCCTCGTCAAAAACTGGGCTGCGATTCTCGGCCCGCGGGGCATTCGCGTAAACGCAGTAGCGCCGGGCGTGATCGATACTGACATGTCGAATTTCACGAAGACCGAGGCAGGGCGGAACGTCGTCCTTGGAATGCAGGCATTAAAGCGAATCGGTACGCCGGAAGATGTTGCGGACGTAGTCGTCTTTCTGGCGTCAGACGCGGCCCGCTGGATCACGGGAGCGAGTATCCCGGTTGACGGCGGGTCCAAGCTCTGAGGCAGGTTATCTCCCCGGTGCTTCTTTGCAGGACGGTACGAACAAGCAGACGCATATTTACGGCGGCCCTGCAGATAATGGAGAAAAGAAAATGAGTCAGACTACAGAATCCAAAAACAAGGCGCTTGTCCTTGAAGCTTTTGACACGCTGTTTAATAAGCGTGACTACGCTGCGGCCGAGCGCTACTGGTCTCCCGAGTACATTCAGCACAGCGCTCACATCGCACCTGGACGTGAAGGCCTCTTCAGTCTTATCAAGAGCCTCCCGCCGACGCTGAAGTACGAGGCGGGAACGATTGTAGCCGAAAAAGATTTTGTGATCGTACACGGACGATTTTCGGACTTCGGCCTGGCCGTGAACTGGATTGCGGCGGATGTCGTTCGCATCAAGGATGGCGTCCTGGTAGAGCATTGGGACGTCATTCAGGATGAAGCAACCGAAGAACAGTCCAAGAGTAAAGCTCCCATGTTCGGCACAAGTTTCCCGAAATATTCCGTCGTCGAATAGGACGTGAAAAGCGCAAAAGAATCGTTAGTCGAATTCACTGCCTTCTCGCTCAGAGATCGCGAGAGAGTCCTAGCGATGTTTGCTGAAGACGGCGCCTTTGAAATGCGGCATCTAACTACAGGGCGCGATCAAAGAGCGTTCGTGGGAAGCGAGGAAAGATGATTTTTGAGCGAGTGGTTGGCTACTCGGAAATCATCGTCGGACCACGCGGCTAAATTCTGGTAAGTCAAATTACCGATCATCTTAAGTTCTAGTACTCTACCCTTCCAGTAACGCGTTAATCGCCCAAGTGACAGGCCGCGATGAGGTTATCCTCGGACCCGATTTGCCCGGCGGTAGGTTGCCACTGATAAGTCGGATATTCGGAAACTTATCGCCTCCTGGGCGACCGTGAGGCCATTTCTGTTTCTGGCCTACTTGCACGGGTTGTAGCCCGGGGGCCAGGCGGGCTATGCTGAACTGTGCTCAACGTGGAATCCGCGGGCCGCATCCAAGTGGGAAGAGTTGCTGGGGTGCGCATGCCCGCACGGTCAAAGTCTGGCGAATTTCACCAAGAGCTTCGGATCCGCGTTCCCGTGATCATTCTTGCCATCGCTTCGCTCTCGCTGACGGTGTTGGGGAACGCCCCCGCCGGACGTCGGGCGGCAATAAGCTCTTCGCAGGCGGTTTCTCCCGCGCAATCAACGCAGCAGGATAAGGCCACACCCAAAAAGACGCCGGCACTGCCTCGCGGCAAGAAGCTGATACTGAAGGACGGCGATTTCCAGTTGGTGCGGGAGTACAGAGTCGAAGGAGACCGCGTCCGCTACTACAGCGTGGACAGCCGCCAGTGGGAGGAGATGCCCACATCCCTGGTTGACTGGGATGCCACGCGCAAAGTGGAAGCAGAGGAAGCGAAGGCGGACAAAGCGAGGGTGGCAAAAGTCCACGCACTGGAGGAAGCGCGCAAGGGCGAGCAGCTGGATATCGATGCCAGCCTGGAGGCGGCCCCGAATGTTTTCATTCCGCCTGGCGAGGGCGCCTTTGTTTTCGAAGGCAAAGCGGTGGTTCCGCTTGTACCCGCAGAAACGGACGTGAAGAACGATAAGGGACGCACATTCAAACAAGTGCTGGTGCCGATCCCTATCGTACCGTCGCGCCGCAGCATCTCGATTCGGGGGACGCGCGCCAAGCTGAGGATCACTACGAACCAGCCGGAGTTTTACATCCGCACCACCGACGCGCACGAGCCGGAAATGCAGTTGATCCGCACGAAAGCGAAGGGCTACTCACGATTCGTCGAAAACATTGACACACTGTTCAAGGTGGAGACGGCCAAAGCAGAGACGCTGCCGATGCAGAGCTGGTTGATTGCCCGCGGCGTGTATCGCTTCACGCTTGGGGAGCAACTTGCTCCCGGGGAATACGTTTTGGCGGAACTTGTTCAGACCGAGGGAATGAGCGTGTACGTTTGGGACTTTGGCGTGGACGCGAGCGGCCCGGCTGCGGTGCAGAAGTCGAGGTGACGCTGTCTGGGCGAAACTAGCTCGTCATTATCGGACTAATCTAACTTGGCCAAACTAATCCGTCTCGGCCGGACTGACCAGTCTTTCTCGGATTAGCGCATCTTTGCCGGCTGCGGTTGAAGCAATTCCGACAACAGTGTGACCAGCGCGGCGACATGGAAAGGTTTCTGCATCAGATGAGCGCCCCTTTGCTCAAAGGAGGCGATGACATCGGGTTCGAGCATGTCGCCGGTCATAAAAACGAATTGCGGCGGCGAGACATTCGCCTGCGCGTGAAGCTGGTTGAAAAGCTGCTCGCCATTCAAGCCCGGAAGATTGAAATCGCAAAGCACAATGTCGTAGGCGTTCTTCGCAAGGAATGCGAGAGCCTCTTCGGCGCTCGCTGCGCCTTCGACCGCCATGCCACGGGCAGATAGCCCCTCTTGCACAATTTCTCGAATGCTGTCTTCGTCGTCCACGACGAGAGCGGAGTGCCCGCGCAAGACATGTGGAACGGCTGGAACCGTTCGCGCCCCCTCAGCCGGTGGTGTCGGCGCGGCCGGTTGCGGAAGGTTTTCCGCGGGAACCGGCAAAACCACCCGAAATGTTGCGCCACCAGGAGAGGAAGACTGCACTTCGATTTTGCCGCCATGCTCCTTCGCAACCGCCAGCGAAATGGTGAGACCGAGTCCGGATCCACCACCGGGGCGTTTCGTGGTGAAAAACGGGTCAAACAGCTTTCCGGCATTCTCCGGCGAAATCCCGGGGCCGTCGTCCGTGAACGTAGCGACCAGGTTTCTGTCCGAGGCCTCGAGCGAGATTTTCAGTGTGCCATGATCGCGGACACTCGATATGGCTTGCTCGGCGTTGGTGATAATGTTCAAAAAAACCTGTGTCAGGAGCTTCGGGTCTCCCACGAGGGCGGGGAGAGACGCCGGCGGCTGGAAATCAACAGCGATATTTTTTTGCCGGAGCGAGGGCTGTTGAAATTGCAGGGCACGCTGGATGAGCTCGTCCAGCCGCACGGTGGTCCGTCCTAGTGCAGCGGGGCGCGCAAATGCAAGAAGGTTTTGAACGATGCCTGCGGCGCGGCGAGCTTGTTGCAGTACGATTTCGACCTGCCGGCGAGTAGCGTCGTCGCCGGCGCGCTCCCGCAAGAGATCGCTGACGCCGAGGATGGCCGTAAGAGGATTGTTCAATTCGTGCGCCGCGCCGGCCATCATCTGCCCCATGGACGCATACTTCTCCTTCTGCGCGAGCTGCTGCTCGAATCGGCGGGATTCGGTGACGTCACGCGCTGAGGCGACTACGCCGGTGATTTTCCCAGCCGCGTCAAACAGAGGCCCGGCACTCGCGCGCAACATCCTCCAGGAGCCGTCGGCGTGCTGCGCCCGGTATTCCACTTGCGCGTAAGGGATCTCTCCGCTCGTCAAGCGGCGGAACATTTCGGCCAGCCGGTGACGATCTTCGGGATGCGCCCGGCCGCCAAATTCCTCACCAACGAATTCCTCCGGGGTAGCCCCCAGCACATCCTGTACGCGCTGGCTGATATAAGTGAACCGGCCATCGCGGTCGAAGACTCCGATCATGTCGGGGAAGCTGGCGATGAGCCGCCGAATGAATTCCTGTTCCTGGCGAAGCCGGTTTTCGATTTCCAGCCGTTCGGTAATGTCCACCAGCGTGCCCTGCACGCGGACGATGCGGCCGAATGTATCGCGGATGGCAAACCCTGAAACGAGGCAGGAAATTTGCGTTCCGTCCTTGCGGCGGAAGGCGACCTCCCGATCCTGAATAGATCCCATCTGCTCGAGTTCCCGGAGGAGAGTGTCCCGCAGAGACGGATTGACGTAAATCTCCCTGAAATTCAGCCGTTGCAATTCTTCCTTGCTGTCGTATCCAAGCATGTGAAGAAGGGCGGGGTTGGCATCGAGTACCTGGCCGTCAGGTGCGTTGAAGAAAATTCCCTCTCGAAGAGATTCAAAGAGTTCGTTGAAGCGGATCTCCGATTCGTGTTGCGAGGTTACGTCGCGCGCCCAGCCGCTGACAGAGGTCAACTCTCCGTGGGCGGAGACCGCCTGGAACCGGCAGTCGAAATAGCGAAGCTCGCGGCTCTTCATCAATCGCACAGGAATGCGGCCCACCCAGGTTCCGAGCTGGAGGAGTTGCGGCAGAGTGCGTTCGGCATCGGCGCGCGCAGGTTCGACAATAAATTCTTCGAAGGGGTGGCCAATCAGCTCTTGGAATTGACACCCGAAGACCTGCGCCAGAAAGCGATTGGCGACCTGGAAGTGGCCGGTCGGCGTGAGGGTGAAGACGGCGTGGTCCAGATTGTCAATCAGCTCGCGGTAGCCGTGTTGCGAGCGCGAAACGATGTGGAGAAGCTTTTCGAATTGCGCTTCGGTGGGCGGCGCCGAAGCAGCTTCATGCAGCTGACGGAGCAGTGCGCGAAGCTCGCCCAATTGGCGCGTCTTGCTCCAGGCGTAGAAACCGAAAAGAGCGACCAGAATGACCAGCCCGATCGGAAAGACCGCGGCATGAGTGGAAGCCGATCGCGGAGTGTTCCAGGTTGCGAGGGCCAAACCAACGGCAAGAGCGACAAGCAGCAGGAGGCTGTTGCGCCAGAGGGCGCGCTCAGCGCGTTCCAGGCGCTCCCATTCGCGTGAGACGCGTTGCTCTGAATTCTGATTTGGCTCGGTGGACATCGAAAACGCCCCATCGCAACTGCCTGCGGAGCGAACCTTTAGTGCGAGGTTCTCCCAGCTAAATTTTACCGAGCAGACATGTCCAGCGGGGAAAGAAAGCTAACGCACTTTCCAAGTTGCTCAACAGCTCGGAGCAGGCGAGGCTCGAACGGAGAAAAAAGGGGGCGTCCCGGTTTCTGGGGACGCCCCGATAGGGGATAGCAAAGGATTAACTCTCGGCGACCGCGTCGGTATCCTTGCGCAGGAAATCGAGTGCCGCGGCTTCTTCCGGCGTAAGGTCGGGCTCGATGGCTTGCGGCTCCTCCTTCGGCACTTCCGTGAGGAGCTGGATATTGCGATAGCGTTCCAGGCCCGTGCCAGCGGGAATCAACCGGCCCATGATGACGTTTTCCTTCAGGCCGCGCAGGTAGTCCACTTTTCCGGAAATGGCGGCTTCGGTGAGGACGCGGGTGGTCTCCTGGAAGCTTGCCGCGGAGATGAAGGAATCGGTTGAGAGCGAGGCCTTGGTGATGCCAAGCAGCAGCGGGCGCCCGGTTGCGGGCCGTCCGCCATCATGGATGACGCGGTCGTTCTCGGAGCGGAAGCGGAACTTGTCCACCTGTTCCTCGAGGAGGAACGGAGTGTCGCCCACGTCTTCGACTTTCACCCAGCGCATCATCTGGCGGACGATCGTCTCGATGTGCTTGTCGTTGATGTTGACGCCCTGCAGGCGGTAAACCTCCTGGATCGAATTCACCAGATAAGCCTGCGTGTACTTTTCGCCGAGGACGGCGAGGATGTCGTGCGGGTTCAGCGGCCCGTCAATGAGCGGCTCGCCGGCCTGCACGTGTTCACCTTCCTGGACGTTGATATGGACGCCGCGGGGGATGGAATACTCCTTGACGGTTTTTCCATCTTCGCTCTCGACGTAGATTTTGCGCTGCCCCTTGGCGATTTCGCCGTACTTCACCACGCCATCGATTTCGCTGATGACGGCGGGGTCCTTCGGCTTGCGCGTTTCGAAAAGTTCGACGACGCGCGGGAGACCGCCGGTGATGTCTTTCGTCTTGGTGGTTTCGCGCGGAATCTTCGCGAGCACGTCGCCCGGCTGCACCTCGTCGCCATCCACGACCATCAAGTGGGCGCGCGACGGCATCAGGTACTTCTTGGTGCGACCGCCGGCACCGCGAATGTTGATCGTCGGCTGGTGCTTCTCATCGCCCGGCGGCAGCGTGACCACAAGCTGCGAAAGGCCGGTGACTTCGTCCACCTGCTCTTCGATGGTGATCCCGGGTTGCAGGTCCTTGAACTGCACGGTGCCTGCAGTTTCCGTGAGGATCGAGAAGGTGTACGGATCCCATTCGACCATCACCTGGCCGAGCGTGACCGGCTGGCCGTCTTCGACTTTCAGCCGTGCGCCGTACACGACGTGATGGCGTTCTTTTTCGCGACCCTTTTCGTCCACAACGGCGATTAAGCCGGAGCGGTTCATGGAAACGATCTGCTTGCCGCGGCCCTCGACCACCTTCAAGTCGATGAATTTCACGAAACCGTTGTTGCGGGCCTCGACCTTCGACTGTTCGGTGACGCGAGTAGCCGTGCCGCCGATGTGGAACGTACGCATGGTGAGCTGCGTGCCGGGTTCGCCGATGGACTGCGCGGCGATGACTCCGACGGCTTCGCCCATCTCGACGAAGCGGCCGGTGGCCAGGTTGCGGCCGTAGCAGCGCGCGCAAACGCCGCGGCGGGATTCGCACGTGAGCACGGAGCGGATCTTCACCCGCTCGATGCCGGCCGCCTGGATGGCGTTCGCGAGCTCTTCGGTGATTTCCTGGTTGATCTCGACGATGACGTTGCCTTCGTAGTCCTTGATCTTTTCGAGCGAGACGCGGCCCACAACGCGGTCGCGCAACGGCTCGACTTCCACGCCGGCTTCGAGAATCGGCTCGACGTCGATTCCGGCTGAAGTGCCGCAGTCGAATTCGTTGATGATCACGTCCTGCGCAACGTCCACGAGACGGCGAGTGAGGTAACCGGAATCGGCCGTTTTGAGCGCCGTATCGGCCAGACCCTTGCGGGCGCCGTGCGTGGAGATGAAGTACTGCAGCACGGTGAGGCCTTCGCGGAAGTTGGAGGTGATGGGCGTCTCGATGACTTCGCCGGAGGGCTTGGCCATCAAACCGCGCATTCCGGAAAGCTGGCGGATCTGCTGTTTCGAGCCGCGAGCGCCGGAATCGGCCATCACGTAAATCGGGTTGATCACACCCTCTTTGTCCTGCTGTTCGAGGGCCTTGAACATTTCATCGGCAACTTTTTCGGTGACGTCGGACCAGATGGCGATGACTTTGTTGTAGCGCTCGCCATTGGTGATGGCGCCATCGAGATATTGCTGTTGGACTTTGACGACTTCGTGCTCGGCCGCGTCCACCAGCTTGAATTTCACACTGGGGATGACCATGTCGCTGATGCCGATGGAAACGCCGGCTTTCGTCGCATAGAGGAAGCCGAGTTCTTTCAGCTTGTCGAGCGCCAGCACGGTCTTCTCCAGGCCGAAGCGCAAGTAGCAATACTGCACCAGCGCCTGCACGCCCTTCTTCTTCAGCAGGCCGTTGATGAATGGCATGTCCGTGGGCAAATGATCGTTGAAGATCACGCGGCCGACGGTGGTCTGCAGGAATTGCTTGTTGAGATTGATGGGCTCCGTGTGCGAAACGTCCTGGTCGTCGTAAGCGTTGGTGAGATCGATCACTTCGCCGGTGTAGCGCATACGGATGGGCGTGAGCAATTCGACTTCGTTGGCTTCGAGCGCCATGATCACTTCTTCGGTGGAACCGAATGCGCGGCCTTCGCCCTTCGCCTTCGGCTTGGACTTGGTCATGTAGTAGATACCGAGCACCATGTCCTGCGTTGGAACGGCGAGCGGATATCCGTTCGCTGGCGAGAGGATATTGTGCGAGCTGAGCATCAACACGGAAGCTTCCACCTGTGCTTCGGGTGAGAGCGGAATGTGTACCGCCATCTGGTCGCCATCGAAGTCTGCGTTGAACGCTGTGCAGACCAACGGATGGATGCGGATCGCTTTTCCTTCCACGAGTACCGGCTCAAACGCCTGGATGCCGAGGCGGTGCAGGGTCGGCGCGCGGTTCAGAAGGACCGGATGCTCGCGAATCACGTCCTCGAGAATGTCCCAGACGATTGATTCCTGGGCCTCGACAAGTTCTTTCGCCTGTTTGATGGTGGTGCAGTGTCCCGCTGCTTCGAGCTTGTGATAGATGAATGGCTTGAAAAGTTCAAGCGCCATTTTCTTCGGCAGACCGCACTGGTGGAGTTTCAGTTCCGGGCCGACCACGATGACGGAACGGCCGGAATAATCCACGCGCTTGCCGAGGAGGTTCTGGCGGAAGCGGCCCTGCTTGCCCTTGAGCGTGTCGGAGAGCGACTTGAGCGGGCGATTGTTCGTCCCGCGCAGGACGCGACCGCGGCGGCCATTATCGAACAACGCGTCAACGGCTTCCTGGAGCATGCGCTTTTCGTTGCGCACGATTACGTCGGGCGCGTGCAGCTCCATGAGCTTCTTCAACCGGTTGTTGCGGTTGATCACGCGGCGATAGAGGTCATTCAAATCGGAAGTGGCGAAGCGGCCGCCGTCCAGAGGCACCAGCGGACGCAGCTCGGGCGGCAGAACCGGAATCACATCGAGAATCATCCACTCGGGCTTGTTGCCGCTCTTGCGGAACGCTTCGAGGACCTTGAGCCGCTTGGCAAATTTGATGCGCTTCTGCAGGCTCGGATCGATCTTCATTTTTTCGCGCAGCTCTTCGGAAAGCTTGTCCACATCCACGCGGCGCAGCAGTTCCTTGATGGCTTCGGCGCCCATCCGCACGTCGAATTTTCCAAGGAACTCCTTCTGGAGCTCGCGGAATTTTTCTTCCGGGATGATTTCCTTCTGCTTGAGGCCGGGGACTTCGCCCGGGTCCACGCACACGAAGGTCTCGAAGTAAAGAATGTGTTCGAGGTCGCGCATGGTGATATCGAGCAGGTAGCCGATGCGGCTGGGCAGCCCCTTGAAGAACCAGACGTGCGAGCAGGGGGAAGCCAGTTCGATATGGCCGAGGCGCTCGCGGCGGACTTTGCTGAGCGTGACTTCGACGCCGCACTTGTCGCAGATCACGCCACGATGCTTCATGCGCTTGTATTTTCCGCACAAGCATTCCCAGTCGGTGACGGGGCCGAAAATCTTGGCGCAGAACAGGCCGTCGCGCTCCGGCTTGAAGGTGCGGTAGTTGATGGTTTCCGGCTTGGTCACTTCGCCGTGAGACCAGGACCGGATTTTTTCAGGACTCGCCAAACTGATGCGAATGGAATCAAAATCCGCAATCTGACTGGCGCGATCGTACGGGCTCGATCGGTACAAGGGCTGTTCCTCCTGTCCGGCAACGCCGGACTAAAACCAGAAAAAAAATTATCGGGCGGTCACGGAAAACGAACCGGACCGCACTAATCCGCCGCTTCCGCTTTTTCCAATTGCGGCTTCTGGCGTTTCATCAATTCAACGTCGAGGCAGAGCGACTGCAGCTCGCGCACCAGCACGTTGAAGGATTCGGGCACGCCGGGCTCGATCCCCGGCTCACCCTTCACAATGGCCTCGTAAATCTTGGCGCGGCCGTACACGTCGTCGGACTTCGCGGTGAGCAGCTCCTGCAGAATATGCGCAGCACCGTAGGCCTCAAGCGCCCAGACTTCCATTTCTCCGAAGCGCTGTCCGCCGAACTGTGCCTTTCCGCCAAGCGGCTGTTGCGTGATGAGGGAGTACGGACCGATGGAGCGCGCGTGGATCTTGTCGTCCACCAAGTGAGAAAGCTTGAGCATGTAGATGTAGCCGACAGTCACGTTCTGCGCGAAAGAATCGCCGGTCATACCGTCGTAGAGGGTGATCTTGCCGCTCTCCGGCAGTTCGGTGAACTCGAGCAGGTGGCGGATGTCCGCTTCGCGCGCGCCGTCAAATACGGGCGTCGCAAACGGAACTCCTTCACGGAAGCTTTGGCCGAGATCCAGGATGGCCTCGTCATCCAGTTCGGAGATGGTTTTCCAAACCGATGTGGGGCCGAAAGCGTCCTTGAACCACTTGCGTACGGCATCGGCGCGGCTCTCTGTGTCGTCAAGGACTTTGGCGACGCGCTCGCCCAATTCCTTCGAGGCCCAGCCAAGATGCGTTTCGAGAATCTGGCCGACGTTCATACGCGAAGGAACGCCGAGCGGGTTGAGAACGATTTCCACGGGCGTGCCGTCTGGCATGTAGGGCATGTCTTCTTTCGGAACGATGCGAGCGATGACGCCCTTGTTACCGTGACGGCCTGCCATCTTGTCGCCGACCGAAAGCTTGCGCTTCATCGCGATGTAAGCCTTCACGAGCTTGATGACGCCCGGGGGCAGTTCATCGCCCTTCTTGAGCTTCGCGATGCGCTCGTCGGTGATTTTGCGCAGGACGTCGATTTGCCGCGAAGTCATCTCCTCGATTTCATCGATTTTCTCGATGAGCAGCGGGTCTTTGTCGTTGAGGCGCAAGCGCTTCAGGTTGCGCGTGGTAATTTTTTCGAGAATGTCGCGCGTGAGTTCGGTGCCCTTTGTAAGCAGGCGCTTGTTGGTGCGCTCATCGTGCAGGTCGGCCATCAGCTTCTGGCCGCCGAGCAGATCACTCAACCGCTTCAAGCGCTCGTCGGTGAGAATGCGGATTTCGTCCGACAGGTTCTTTTCGAGCTTAAAAACCTGCGCGGCTTCGATGGCCTTATGGCGTTCGTCTTTTTCGGCGCCCTTGCGGCAGAAAATCTTGACGTCCACGACCGTGCCCTCGATGCCCGGCGGGCAGTAGAGGGAGGCGTCCTTCACGTCGCCGGCCT
>Ga0307475_10000835_pt1 | contig 18482 bp, 11 predicted proteins | sample atmos_gasesECM1C_FD_203317 | JGI IMG/M metagenome (GOLD analysis project Ga0307475, IMG submission 203317) | Hardwood forest soil microbial communities from Morgan-Monroe State Forest, Indiana, United States - atmos_gasesECM1C_515 | ecosystem: Environmental > Terrestrial > Soil > Temperate... | reverse complement strand
TGGTTAACGACGAGCTTGGCGGCCATCCCCATCGAATTGACGAAAAAAAGGAATCGACCGTTCACCGCCATGTTGAACGTGCCCAGGATGGCAGTGACCCCGGCGAATCCCCATGCGAATGGCTTCCATGCGGCTGCCACCGGGTCCCGCCGGTGCTCGCGACGGGCAAACTGGTAATAGCCGAGCGCAAGGGGCGCAAACACCATCAGGAACAGCTGAGCGTAGAGGGTCAGCGCGCTTAGGGTTCCCACAGCCACGAACCACGGGCGAGGATGCAGGGATTTAGCGGTGTATGTAAGAGCGCATAGCGTCACCAGCATGTAAGTGATGCCCGCGCCGTCCACGTAGTCCCACCCCATGCTTCGCAGGAAATAGGCATGGCATCCCATCAGCAGGGTACCCACAACCGCGGCGCGTGTGCTCACCGTGTGCTTCAAAATCAGGTACAGGGAGACGGTAGCCGCGTAGAAGAGGGATAGGTGCAAAACATAGGGCGCGACCAGAGGTGGGAAAGCGTGATAGACAGCCGCACCGGGAAGGATCCACGAGAGTCGGGTTGTGAAATACGCTCCCTTAAACGTCCGCAGGTGTTGGGTCAGGTCCAGGAAATACCCGAAGTACACCCAGGGATCGATGAATCCATACGAACTGGCGCTGTACGCGAATAGCCACGTGCGGTCGAACCGAAGAATCATCCACGGCAGGCTGAGAATAAGTAATAAGCCGGCATCGATTCGTGCGAACCACGCCGCTTGGGGAGAACGGGACTCAATGGTGCCCGCCGACCGAGACCTTGCCAACGAGTCAGCAGCCGATATGCCTGATTGAGACGATGCCTGGCTGATCGGTTCGTTCATACCGAACTTGAGAAGTGCTGCAAGACCTGCTTCTGCCACCCCACGATGACGGCGTCACCTTACCACACGTCAGCGTAAAATAAACGGTCTTGCCTGATCCCGCAGAATTCGACAACCTGCGTGTCGTCCTGGTCGCCACGCGCAATCCGCTGAACTTGGGAGCCGCGGCTCGCGCCATGAGCAACTTCGGATTCCTGCGCCTGCGGGTCGTGAACCCCTACGACCTTGCCTTCCGGGAGGCGCGGTCGGCCGTCGGTGCCTCGGAACTGCTCGCCCGCGCCGAGGAGTACAAGGAAGTGGGTGCAGCCGTATCGGATTGCAGTCTGGTGGTCGGAACCACAGCGGTCCGGAGCCGCGAGGTACGTCATTCCCTTCGCCCGCTGAAACAGGGGGCTCGCCTGATCCATAAGGAGTTTCGATCCAGCCGGGTCGCTCTTTTGTTCGGTTCTGAAAAGGTGGGTCTTTCCAACGAGGCGCTCAGCCACTGCCATTGGCTCATGCACATACCTACCCGGGAAGATCATCCATCAATGAACCTCGGGCAGGCAGTCGCAGTATGCCTGTACGAGCTGACGCGAGACAGCCGCTCTTTGCCTGAACCCGCGAAACTGCAACTTGCTTCCGCGGACGAATCCGAGCGCCTAACGTCCGTCCTTCTGGAGGCTCTGCGGACCTGCGGCTACCTCCATCCCGAATCCGCCACCCTAACGGACACGAAGGTGCGCCGCCTCGTCCGTCGTCTGAGATTAAGCGCCCAGGATGCGGAAGTCTGGGTCGGCATGCTGCGGCAAATACTCTGGAAACTTCGTTCTGGAAAGTAATTGTTCTTGCTTTCATTGAAGGCCGAGGGATGCCGCGATCCTCTTCCCATATTCGCGCGCTTTCGGAACGACTTCGTCTTCTTTGACAGTTAGTAGTTTGTGATCGCGCATTACCACGCGGCCGCCGATCACGACGGTCTCTACGTCGCTGCCCTTCAGGGCGTAAGCGAGTTGGGCATACACGTCGTACATGGGTACGGCATTGGGTCTGTCGAGACCGATCACAATCAGGTCGGCCTTCTTTCCCGATTCAAGGGAACCGATTTCTTTCTCCATATGAAGGGCTCTGGCGCCTTCGATCGTCGCCATCTCCACGACCGCCTTCGCGTTCAGAGCCAACGGATCCATCTCGGTGATCTTTGCCAGCTTAGCCGCCAGGTCGATTTCCTCCATCAGGTCGAGATCGTTATTGCTCCCCGCCGGACCATCAGTCCCCAGTCCAACCGCAATCCCGGCAGCGCGCATCTCGGGAACGGGCGAAACGCCGCTAGCCAGCATCATGTTGCTCGAAGGGTTATGCACGCATCCGACTTGCCTACGCGCAAGGATCTTCCGGTCCGCGTCGTCCACGAAAATGCAATGTGCCGCCACCACTTCCGGCCCCAGTACGCCGACCTTGTCCAGGAACTGTACTGGTGACAGGCCATTCTCATTCTCGCTGTCATCCCATTCCTTTTTCATCTCAGCCACGTGGATCAGAATGGGCGCGTGATACTTCCGAGCGAGCCCGGCAGCATCCTGCAGAGTTTTTCGGGAACAGGTATAGATGGAATGCGGTGCCACCGCTGCGTGAATCAGGGAATCGCCATTCCACTTCTTCAGGAACCTCTCCGTATATTGAAGCAGCTCGGTTTGGTTCTTGTTGTCGGGAGCAGGGAAGTCGATCCAGGTTTCTCCTAGTACACCTCTCATGCCCGCTGCTTTTGTTTCTTCCGCGACCGCATCTTCGAAGTAGTACATGTCTGCAAAGGTGGTGACGCCGGAGCGAATCTGCTCGGCTGCGGCCAGTCGCGTCCCCCAGCGCACAAAGTCCTCGGTGACGTTCTTTGCCTCCGCGGGAAAAATGTATTTTCGCAACCAGTCATCAAGTGTCGCATCGTCGTGCAAACCGCGAAACAGAGTCATGGGCACGTGGGTATGTCCGTTGATGAATCCGGGCATGACCAGTTTGCCGCGGGCGTCGATTTTCACCAAACCCGTGAATTTGGCGTTGATCGTTGCGCTGGGTCCAACTGCCACGATCGTGTCGCCCGTAACGGCGACGCTGCCGTCGTCGTAGATGGCCCTGCCGCCGTCCATCGTCACAAGGAGTCCGCCCGTAACCAGCAGATCGACGCGCTGTTTTGCCGGCACGGAATTTTCCCGCGACAAGGCTGCAACACTGAGAAAAATGACAAACGCCAGACTTCCAGACCCGAGAAGGTTGGATTTCATGCGAACGAGCTTATGGTGACTTCATGGGTGATGCAAAGATTTCTTGGTTCCGCGAATGTTGGAAAGAAAGAGGCTGTAGCTGCGGACAGACGTCGGAGCAAGGTGCTGTCCTACTTTTCCATCAGTAGAACCTTCTCCGCGTTGTCGACTTCGGTGAACTTGACCTCGATCACCTCATTCATGGTCGTCTGTACCAATCGACCGACGAAGCTCGCCTCGATAGGAAGTTCGCGATGGCCGCGATCAATCAGCACGCACAGTTGAACCCGTCGCGGACGCCCGTGCGAGAAGAGCGCATCCAGCGCAGCCCGGATCGTGCGTCCAGTAAACAGGACGTCATCGACCAGAATGATGCTTTTACCCTCGACATCGAAGCCGATGTCGGATTTCTGAACCACTGGTTTGGGCCCCAGCGTGGACAGATCGTCGCGGTAAAACGTGATATCCAGAGTACCCACCGGAACCGAGGCACGTTCCACGCGCTCGATGAATTTGCCTAGTCGCTCCGCCATTGGCACTCCGCGTCGGCGAATGCCGACCAGTCCAAGCCCTTCGACGCCTCCGTTTTTCTCGGCGATCTCGTGGGCTAGTCGCACCAGGGTGCGTTCAATCTCGGAGGCAGACATGAGCTGTGCCTTCTGGCGCAGTCCGGACGTAAGCGGAGAAGTCTTGGAGTTCATAATCGGGTGCATCATACGCGGGCACGGCGGGAGGGGCAAGGCCGGTCTTGACATCGAAGATCAGGGTAGCGCGGCTTTTACAGTCTCCGCACACTCCCATTGCGATCAGTAAAGCATGCCAGCGATCGAGGCGGACATCAGATTCGCCATGGTACCCGCGAGCATAGCTCGGACGCCGAAGCGTGCCAGGTCGCCCTTGCGGTTGGGTGCGAGCGCTCCGATCCCACCAATCTGGATTCCGATGGAACTGAGGTTCGCGAACCCGCATAGCGCGAAAGTGGCAATCGTAAATGAACGCGGATCGAGTGCACCGCGCTGTGGCCCCAGTAGCGAGAATGCCACAAGTTCATTCAGCACCATTCGCGTACCCAGCAGATTCCCAATGATCGGGCAATCGTGCCACGGGATACCAATCAGCCACGCGATCGGCGCGAATAAGACCCCGAATATCTGTTCGAGGCTCGACGGAAACCAGCCAACGCCGACGTGCAGCAAGCCGTTGTGAATCGCTCCCAGAATGCCGTTGGTGAGTGCGATGAGTGCCAGAAACGAAATGAGCATGGCAGCTATGTTCAAGGACAGGTGCAACCCGTCGGTGGTGCCCCGCGCCACAGCGCCTAGCAGGTTTTCACTCTTCTCCGCAGCAATTTCCTCCTCGCTCATCACTACGCGCCCGGCGGTTTTTGGCTGCTCAGTTTCGGGCACTAGCATCTTAGCCATGAGGAGAGTGCCGGGCGCCGTCATGATTACAGCGCTGAGCAGGTGCTTAGGATCGATCCCAAACGCGATGTACGCCGCCATGATTCCGCCAGAAACATGCGCCATGCCGCTCGTCATCACCGTCATGAGTTCCGACTGGGTGAGGTCTGCCAGGAACGGTCGGATGGTCAGGGGCGCTTCCGTCTGTCCCATGAAGATGCTGGCCGCCACATTCAGCGATTCCGCGCCGCTCGCGCCCATGACGCGAGTCATCAGTTTGGCGACCTGCTTGATGATGAACTGCATGACTCCGAAGTGGTAAAGAACTGCGAAAAACGCTGCGATGAAGATGATTGTCGGCAGCACCTGGAACGCGAAATAAAAGCCCAGCGACGAACCTTGCTTCCCCAGTTCGCCAAACACGAACTTCGATCCTTCGAACGAATAAGCGAGAAGCCGGTTTACGGCAGCCCCGGCCGCCTGGAAGAGGCGTCGCCCAGCATCCACCTTCAGCACGAAGATCGCGAACGCGATCTGCAGCCCGAGACCCCATGCGACGGTCTTCAGGCGAATTGCCTTCCGGTTCGTAGAGAAGGCATACGCCAGGCCCAACATGGTCACAAGCCCGAGAATTCCGGTGAAGCGTCCCATTCAATGTTTCTCCCCGGACTTAGTAATTACGCGATGAACCAGTGGCCGCCTGCCCGCCGGCGCATCCCCGATTTCGTAGCTTTCCTGCAGCAGAGTTCTGGCCCGCGCCCCGCGAGTCTCGGAATTGTAATGCACGGTGCACAGGGGCTCGCCTTCAGAAACCGGATCGCCGACTTTCTTGTGCAAGACGAATCCGACTGCCGGGTCGACCGAATCTTCTTTTCGCTCTCGGCCCCCGCCCAGAATGACGCACGCAGTTCCGGCTTGCTCACACTGAATCGCGGTTACGTACCCGCGCCTTGGGCTGAGCACGTCCGCCTTGTGCTGCGCCTGAGGCAGACGTTCCGGATCGTCAATCACGCGAGTATCGCCGTCCTGCAGTTCGACCATCTCGCGAAACTTCTCCAACGCTTTGCCCGAATCGATCAGTTCTTTCGAAAACTGCTTCCCGGCCTCTACCGTCGCTGCGCGATCTCCGAGCAGGAACATCCATCCGGCCAGCTCATGGCAAAGCTCCCGTAAGTCCTCTGGACCACGCCCGCGCAGGACGTCGAGCGCCTCCACAACCTCGAGCGCATTGCCGACGTTACATCCCAGCGGTTGATCCATGTCGGTGAGCAAGGCGGCCATTTCCTTCCCCATGCGCTCTCCGGTCTCGACCATCAACTGTGCCAGATAGAGGGCGTCCTCTTCCTTCTTCATGAACGCGCCCGAACCGGTCTTGACGTCGAGCACCAGGCCGTCGATCCCCTCTGCCAGCTTCTTACTCATGATGGACGCGCAGATCAGAAATGGGCTTTCGACCGTGCCGGTTACGTCGCGCAGGGCGTACAGCTTTCGGTCCGCGGGCGCGATCTCGGCAGTCTGGCCGATCATCGAGCAGCCGCAAGTCTCTAGGACCCTTCGGAATCGGGACACCGGCAGGTTCACGTTGAAGCCAGGAATCGATTCCAGTTTGTCCAGCGTTCCGCCGGTGTGACCAAGGCCTCGTCCGCTGATCATCGGTACGGTCAGCCCGCCCGCAGCAGCCACCGGAGCCAAAACCAGAGAAGTCTTGTCCCCCACGCCGCCAGTGGAATGCTTGTCGACTTTATGAGAGGGCAGGTCGGAGAAATCCAGCACCTCTCCCGAGCGAAGCATCGTATCGGTGAGCGCTGCGGTTTCGGCCCGGGTCATCCCCTGCAGCAGGGTTGCCATGAGCCACGCCGACGCCTGGTAGTCTGGGATCTCTCCCCGGGTATAGCCACCCACCAGGGCTTCAATCTCCGCGCGCGACAACTCCGCCCCGTCGCGCTTCTTGCGGATAACGTCAATGGCTCGGATCGGCGTGACGGTCGTCGAAGTTTCGCTCATTTCAGGCGGAATCCTTCGGGCAGGAGTTCCGTAATGTGCGAGTGCTTCTCGCCCCTCGCCCCCTGATAAAACACGGTCGCGTCGGGCCCGAATTCATAAATCACCTGCCGGCACGCGCCGCATGGGGAGCAGGGCACGCCATGGTCGTTGGCCACTGCAATCGCGCGGATCTCTAGCTTGGGACCCAGTTGCGCCACTGCCGAGAAGATTGCCGTCCGCTCCGCGCAGTTTGTCATGCCATAGGATGCGTTTTCCACGTTGCAGCCGGAGAAGACTTTGCCACTCGTGGTCAGAAGGGCGGAGCCCACTCGGAAATTGGAGTAAGGCGCGTAAGCTTTCTTCATCGCTGCCCGCGCCGTGCGCAGCAGGCGTTCCCGTTGCTTGCCAGCGACTTCTTGTTTCCTCATAAATCTCGAAGAGAGCAGACCCCAAAACGAAAATCCTGAATTGCGCGCCTGATTGTAAACCTGATGCGGCCATTGCCTGAACTGTTTCTTCGAATCGGGTGCATCGAAGGGAAGGGGTGAGGGCAGGGATCTTGGCGCCCATTCTCGATAAAAGCTAGCGTTCCGAGGCTCTCTCTAGGCGCGCGGCTTCTTGTTCTTCTGCCGCGGCTTCTTTATGGCGATCAGCCAGGCCGTAAACTTCGGCCAGGCGGCGGTGGGGCTCCGCTTCTCCGGGGCGGAGCTTCGCTGCTTCTTCCAGATACCGGAGCGCCTCGGGATACTTCTTCGCATCTCTGTTCTTCGCGGCGAGCCCGAGGCCTGTCATATACAACAGACCCGCCGTTGACGAATCATCCGGATTGAGTTGGTGTGCGTGTCGTAGTGCCTGATATCCCGGAACGTCCTCTCCCAGCTTCAACAGGACGGTTCCATACAGGGAGTTGAGGAGAAACAGGTCCGGCCAGCGCTTGAGGGCGCTGGCGAGCGGCGAGCGCGCCGCTTCAAACTGATTGAGCTGGTAGTAGGTGAACGCGAGGTTGTATTGCATCTGAGGCGACTGCGGTTCAAGTTCCGCAGCCCGGCGCAAGGGCTTCAAAGCGTCTTCCAGGTCCCCGCGCTGGCCGTAGATCGTGCCCAGCGCCGTCAGTTTCTTTGCGTCGTTGGGATCCGAGAGCTGTTCGCAGACGGCACGAGCCTCTTCCCGCGGGCCTTGGTCCAGTTTTTGAGAACACTCCATTTTGAGTTTGCTCTCATCGTCCTCACTGCGGCGCAATTCCTTCGACCGAGCCATGGCCTTGCGCGCGTCTTCCTCGCGCCCCTCCTTGCGATACACCACGCCCAACTGGTACTGGACGCGAGAGTCTTCCGGATTCAACTTGCTGGCCTCGCCCAACCATTTCTCCGCAGCGGCTAAATCACTGCTCTTGAAGTAGGCGAACCCGAGGTAGTACGCCGTGTCGGGAAAGGGAGGCTTGGCGGCCGCTCTCCTCAACTTCTGGACGGCCCCGTTGAAGTTGCCCTCTTCGAGATCAAGCCTGCCCAGGTAGTAGGAAATGTTGGGATGGTCTCCAACGTCACTCTTTACTGACTCAAATTCATGGCGGGCTTCCTGGAATTTGCGAGATTCAAACAACGCGACTGCCATGGGAAATCGGGCCCGCAGGGCGAGGGTGGGGTCAAGAGCCAACGCAGCTTTGAATTCGCTGACCGCGAGATCGTAGTTGTCGCCCTTCAGGGCTTCGTAACCCTTGCCCAGATGCGCTTCCAGGGTGTCGTTCTGTTTCAGCGTGGGGCTTTCTTGGCACACCGCTGGAAGTCTCCAGGCGAGGATAAGTAGCAAAACTCCCAGGATGAACTGGTCTCGTCTCCGAATTTGCCTGTTCCTCATATCGCGCCGCGGGCCATCATTATAGTTCCGGGCCCCCACAGTTTATTGGCAGCATGCGAGACCCGACAAATTGTCAGGGTTTCCCCAGTTTGGCGTACAATGCCGCGCATGACGATCGTGTCCCATTGCCTTGTGGTGCTCTTGCTCACAGCGCTGGTTGTTCGTGCGGCAGCGCAGGATGTTCAGAAGCTCGACCCTTCGCTCGATCAGATAGTGGCACCAAAGACCGTTGCCGAGCGGGTGGCCGGCGGCTTCGATAAATGGACCGAGGGCCCGGTCTGGACGCGCGAGGACAGTCTGCTCTTCGCGGAGATTCCCGCGAACAACATCGTCCGCTGGATTCCCGGCAAGGGTGCTGGCGTCTTTCTTCATCCCAGCGGATACAAGGGTTCGGACCCGTTCGGCGGCCCTGAACCAGGGTCAAACGGGATGACACTCGACCCCGACGGACGCGTAACAGTTGCGGGACATGCCGGACGTACCGTTTGGCGCTTCGAGTCCGTGGACCCAAAGGCGCAGACCACGGTTCTGGCGGATAGCTATCAAGGCAAGAAGCTCAATAGTCCCAACGACCTCGTGTACAAGTCCGACGGTTCCCTCTACTTCACCGATCCTCCTTACGGCTTGCCGACTCAAGGCGACAGCGATCCGAAGAAGGAGTTGCAATTGAACGGTGTTTATCGGATTCCTGGCGCACGTCAGCAAAAACCCGGTGCAGCACCCGACCGCGGGAACCTGCAGTTGGTGATCAAGGACCTTCCCCGGCCGAACGGTATCGCCTTTTCTCCCGACGAGAAATTTCTCTACATCGCCGACTCGGGCAAGAAAGTGTGGCTGCGCTATCGTGTGCAACCGGATGGATCGGTGACCGACGGCGCGCTTTTTCTTGACCCCTCGTCGGATCACTCGCCCGGCGGGCCCGATGGCATTCGCGTCGACACGAAAGGCAACCTTTACGGTTCCGGGCCTGGTGGAGTCTGGATTATTTCGCCGGAGGGCAAGCATCTGGGAACGATCAAGATTCCGGAGGTCGTCAGCAACATCGCGTGGGGCGATAAGGATGGCAAGACGCTCTACATTACAGCCAGCACTAGCTTGTACCGGATCAAGTTGAATATCCCGGGCGTGAGGAACTACTAGTGCCTCTGCCGGGTAAGCCTTGGATTCAACGCCTACCCTCCCGGGAGATACTGCTCTGAGTCGTCGAGAGAAGAAGAGTCACTCTCCTGGTCTTCGCCGGCGCGAGTTCCTCAAGCGGTGCTGCCAAGGGGCTTCCGCAGCCCTTCTTCCAACCAAACTGCAGGGCCTGGGCTTCCCATTCGTCCAACCCGCAGCCTCTGCGGGCACATTCGGTGTGGACAGCGAGTTTCACCTCCACCCTCACTATCGAGCCCAGCGTCCTCTTGATGCCGTTCTCCGCAAGACGCACGCGGGTTCCGACGAATTCATCGGCGAGAAGCACGCCGACCAGATCTCCGCCATTCTCGCGGCATGGGGATCCAGCCTCCGGCGATCCCCACTCGATGTGCATTCCTTCGACAGATTCCTGGCCGACGGGTTCTTGGCGTCTTCACTTCGTACGGCAGACGTACGGCTGGTGCGATCCGGTCCCGTGGTGGAAGTGGTTCAACACGCGTTCCAGCCTTCCACTGCCCTGGAACGTGACGCATTCCTCCGAGAGTTTCAATCCACGCTGGATTCGTTTTCGAGCGTCTTGTCTGCGGATTTTCAAGTAACGAGCGTGGACGCGGGTTCCCCTCCTTCTCAGGTCCCAACCCGGCTGCGGACTCGCATTCTTTACGAAATGGTGGGCACGGGCCGGGATTTCTACCGGGAGCAGCGCAGGGGATTCTGGCAACTTGAATGGGAGAGCACGCCGGCAGGAGGATTTCTCGTCCGGAACTGGCGCTGGCTGGATGAAACACGGGCCCGAACGCACGGCCCCGTTTTCGTCGATATCACCGCCCAGGCGCTCGGAGTCAATCCGTCCTATTCTGCGCAACTCCTCCGGGGAACCGATTATTGGCGAACCATTCTCGATGGCGCCTGCGGAATCGACGTCTACGGCCACAACGGTGTCTCTGTGGGGGACGTCGACAATGACGGCTTCGAAGACATTTACATTTGCCAACCTGCCGGACTTCCCAATCGGCTCTATCGCAACCGGGGCGACGGAACGTTTGAAGACATCACACAATCGTCCGGCGTCGGAGTGCTTGAAAACTCCGCGTGCGCATTGTTCGCCGACTTTGACAACGACGGCCTTCAGGACTTGATTGTCGTTCGGGCCAACGGCCCCCTGTTGTTTCTCAACCAAGGCGGCGGGAAGTTCCGGCAAAAGCTCAATGCATTTCATTTCGCGAACTCGCCGCAGGGCACATTCACAGGAGCGGCCGTCGCCGACTACGATCGCGACGGCTGGTTGGATATCTACTTTTGCCTCTACTCCTACTATCAGGGCACAGACCAATACCGGTACCCAACCCCCTACTACGACGCCCGCAACGGTCCTCCCAACTTCATCATGCGGAATCAGCGTGACGGAACGTTTCGCGATGTGACCACGGAGTGCGGCCTCAATCAGAACAACGACCGCTTCAGTTTTTGTTGTGCTTGGACTGACTTCAATGGCGACGGTTGGCCCGACCTCTACGTCGTAAACGACTTTGGCCGCAAGAACCTCTACCGCAACAATGGCGACGGTACCTTCACCGACGTCGCGCCGCAAGCGGGCGTCGAAGACACCGGGGCAGGGATGAGTGTTTCCTGGTTCGATTACGACAACGACAGTGCTCCGGACCTCTACGTGGCCGACATGTGGACGGCGGCCGGCCTGCGCGTATCGACGCAGGATGTTTTCCAGCGAAACGCATCTGAAGAGATCCGCGCGCTCTATCGCAGGCACGCGATGGGGAACTCGCTATTCCGCAACGCAGGTAACGGCTCGTTTCCGGAGACGACCGAGTCCACTGGCGTCGGGATAGGCCGCTGGTCGTGGTCGAGCGATGCGTGGGACTTTGACCACGATGGCTTTCAGGATCTCTATGTCACCAACGGCATGGTCTCGGGCCCGGAGCGGGAAGACCTCAACAGTTTTTTCTGGCGGCAAGTCGTGGCCAATTCTCCCCCGGACGCTAGGCCATCTCACGATTACGAACAGGGATGGAATGCCATCAACGAACTCATTCGCGCCGACGGTACCTGGAGCGGTTACGAGCGGAACGTTTTCTATGCGAACAACCGGAATGGAGCCTTCTCGCCGGTTGCCGGCGCCCTCGGACTAGACTTCGTGGAGGACGGCAGGGCGTTCGCCCTCGCCGACTTCGATCATGACGGACGCCTGGAAGTGTTCGTCAAGAACCGCAACGCTCCCCAGGTGCGGCTTCTAAAGAATGTTGTAAACAACCTCGGCCCTTCGATCGCTTTCCGACTCCGCGGGTCCAAGAGTAATCGTGACGCCATCGGAGCGACCATCACGTTGGGAACTGACACGGGCCGCCAGATTCGGGCCATTCAAGCGGGATCAGGGTTCCTTTCCCAGCACAGCAAAGAGGTGTTCTTTGGCTTGGGAGAGTCCAAAGGTCCCGTGCACGCCACGATCCGCTGGCCAAGCGGATTGCTGCAGGACCTGCGCGATTTGCCGATCAACCATCGAGTCTGGGTGGAGGAGGGCTCGAGCCCGAGCAGAATCGAACCTTTCAAGAGGCATGAGTCGTGGAGTAATCCACCTCGCGATACCAAGGAGGAAATTGAAATCCTTCCGGCTAGCGTCGAAACCTGGCTGCTCGCTCCGGTTCCCGCCCCGGATTTCACCCTGCCCGACTTAACGGGCCAACCGCGCACTCTGGCCGAGATGAAGGGCAAACCCACCCTTTTCCATCTATGGGCCTTAAAATCCCCAGCTTGTATCGAAGATCTGAACATTCTCAAGCGAGTCCACAATCTTTGGGCCGCAGCGGGACTGCAACTGATCAGTCTCAACTGCGACGATTCCGCTGACCAGGAAGGCCTTCCGGCCATGGCCCGCGAACGTCAATTTTCATTTCGCATTCTTCGCGGGTCCGATGACGTCAGGGCCGTTTACAACATTCTTTATCGGTATCTTTTTGACCGTCATCGCGACCTCGAACTTCCGACTACATTCCTGCTCAACGAAAAGGGCGAGATTGCAAAGGTATATCGTGAACCTCTCAACCCGGACCGCGTCGAAGAGGATTTTCGCGGCATTCCCCAAAACCCTGCTGAACGGATCACCAAAGCCCTGCCTTTCCCGGGCGTGACCGACTCGTTCGATTTTCAACGCAACTACCTGTCCCTCGGCTCCGTCTTCTTTCAACGTGGTTGCTACGATCAGGCGGAAGCGTCTTTCCAGAGAGCCCTCGATAACGACTCTTCGAGTGCCGAAGCGCTTTATGGATTAGGAAGTGTGTACCTGCAACAGGAAAAAAGCGCGGAGGCACAAGAGATGTTCGAACGCGTCGTCAAAATGCGGTCCAGCTATTCCGATACGCTGCCCAGCGCTTGGAACAACCTCGGCCTCCTCGCCACCAGAGAGGGTCATACCGCCGAGGCTGCCGAGCACTTTCAGGAGGCTCTACGGTTGAGTCCCGACTATTTAATCGCCCTTGAAAACCTTGGCAACGCCTATCGACAGTTGAAGCAATGGGAGGACGCACGCAAGACGTTAGAGCATGCTGTAGCAGTCGGCCCTGAGGATCCTGAAGCGAACTACAGTCTAGGAATGGTATTCGCCCAGCTCAACGACATCAACCGGGCCTACGAATACCTACAACGGGCGCTCAAGTTTCGTCCCGACTACCCCGAGGCGCTCAACAACCTCGGAATCCTCTACCTGCGCACTCAGCGCAGAGACGAGGCTGTGGCAAGCTTCAAAGAGTGTATCCGCGTGGCTCCGGCCTTCGATCAATCGTATCTCAACCTGGCACGGGTCTACGCTATCGAGGGCCAGACGGACGAGGCTCGCCAGGTACTTCGGGCTCTGCTTCAACAGCATCCTGACCACATCCAGGGGCGGAAGGCGCTGGACCAATTGCCGCAATGACGCGGGTCACTTGGATTTGCCATTTCGGGCGTGGCCGCCGCGTCCCGCGGATTGCGAGCCTACGCAGTGGCGAATAGAATTGTGCGATAGAGATTCACGTCGCATTTCTCCGCCGCACGATTCGTGGACCCTATGGTTTTCTTTCGGCTGATGCATCGCCTGGCAGCGCCGACTCACCCCGCTATCTGCATCGCAGCCGTGCTTGCGCTCGTCACCACAACCGCTTCGGCACAGTCGCAGACGGCCATACACCCTGCGGCCATTCTGCAGGGAACGGTTCGAGATTCCGGCGATCACCCGGTCGCCGGTGCCAAGGTCCACTTGCAGTCCAAGGATCCGGGTCCGATCCTTACCGTGAGCACCGACGCGGAGGGTCACTACCGGTTTCTTGCTCCTCTCGCCGGAACGTACACTCTTCGCGCAGAGGAGACTGGATACGGCGAAGCAACCGTCAACTCCGTAATCCTGTCGTCAAGTCAGACAAGAACTATCGATCTCAAGCTCTCCAAACCCTCCTCTCCCCGGTCCGTCGAGGCGCCGGAATTCTTTGACGAACCTCACTTCAAAGTCGCCGGCGTCAGCGACACTACGAACCTGGGTGGCCACGGCTCCGACGTGGTGGTGCGCACGACCGAGGGCCTTGCCCGAGATACCGCCTCCCTGGGCCGGAGCCCGGCTATTTCCCGGCAATCCGAAGATGCGGCGAGTCTGGCGGAGAAGTCCTTGCGCGCTGAGGTCGAACGCGATCCTGGAAACTTCGAAGCGAATCACCGCCTTGGGACGCTGCTCGTCGATAACGGACACGCGCGCGAAGCATTGCCCTACCTGGAACAGGCCTCCCGGCTACGCCCGAGCGACGACGGGAACGCCTATGACCTGGCGTTGGCTCGCGCAAACTCCGCTGATCTAGAGCGCGCGCACGCCGACGTGAAGGTCCTGCTGGCTCGCCACGATACTGCCGAACTCCATCACCTGCTCGCTGATGTCGAAGAGAAGCAGGGAAGCCCCGTCGAGGCTGTGCGGGAGTACCAGCGTGCCGCGGAACTAGACCCCAGCGAATCGAATCTGTTTGATTGGGGGGCCGACCTGTTGTTGCACACCGCCGTCGAACCGGCCCTTGAAGTCTTCGGCAAAGGCAATCGGGACTTTCCGCAGTCCGAGCGGATGCTCGTAGGCCTTGGCGTCGCATGGTACGCTCGCGGTTCCTATGAACAGGCGGTAAAGTGTCTGGGCGAAGCTTCGGACCTCGATCCCGACGACGCCACGCCGTACCTGTTTCTAGGAAAATTTCAGAGCGTGGACTCGACGCCGTCACCCGAGTCGGTCGAAAAGCTTGCGCGCTTTGCCGCCCTGCAGCCCGAGAATGCCCAGGCCAATTACTACTACGCCGTCAGCCTTTGGAATCGTCGGCAGGGCTCGGGCGGTACGAACGTGGTTGCCCAAGTGAGGTCCCTCCTCGAGAAGGCCGTCCGTATTGATCCAAAGCTGGGCGGTGGCTTTCTGCAACTGGGAATCCTCTATGCGGAACAGAATGACCTGCCCAAAGCAGTCTCCACGTTACAGAAGGCGGTGGAGGCCAGCCCCCAGTTGCTCCAGGCCCACTACCGCCTGGCGCAGGCCTACCGCCAGGCCGGCGACCTGCCTCGCGCCCAAAAGGAACTGGAACTTTACGAACGGATTTCCCGGGAAAGCGCCGAACAGTCTGTGCGCGAACGCCGCGAGATCCAGCAGTTCGTCTACACGCTGCGGGACGGGCCTTCGGCCCCGCAACCCCAGTAGATCCAGAGCGGTCAGTGGGCTGGCGGCGTATGCGCAGTCATCAAGCCAATAAACATCCGATAGAATTTTTCCGTGTCTAGGTCTACCTGGATCTCAACCAGCCGTCCCGGAAGGCTCGGTTTATCTTCCGGCGCCCGCGTCAGGGTATTCCCATATCCCGCTCCCCGGTCGAGATCGACGCTCATGTAGCGGGTTTCCCGTTTCGTGATGATGCTTGGGTCGATCCACGCCGCCGCCGCCAGCTCGTCCCACATGATGTCGGCGCCCCCGCCCACCTGGAAATAGCGCGCAATGTAGTGGCCGATGACCGTGCCGCTCGCGTCGATCTGTTTCACCATCTTAGGCGTCAGAAGAGTCTTTACAGAAATATCCGTGGGTGTGCACACGATCTTCTTCCACGGCGCACCCAGCACGATGTGCGCCGCCTCCGGATCAAACCAGAAATTGAACTCGTGCCGCGGGTTGTTCAGCCACTCCGGATCCGAACTCTGCGGACTCAAACTTCCTCCCATAAACACCAATTGCTGCGCCAGCTCCGGAAACTGCGGGTCGATCGAGACTGCCAGTGCGAGGTTGGTCATTGGCCCGCCTTCGTAGATCGTCACCTCGTGCGGGTACTTGTGCACCATTCGAACCAAGAAGTGGGCCGCATCCTCGTCCGCAGGTTTCGTCGTAGGCTGTCCTTCCGGAAGCGGAGGGACAACAAACGGTTCGTGCCACCAACGCTCATCCCAGGCACCCGAGAAGGCCAATTTCCCATAACGCTCTTGCCACGGCTGAGCTTCCTCCCGCCGGTGAATGAGCGGGAACACCGCTCCCGGCACGACCGGAATATCCGTGCGGCCGATCAGTTCGAGCAGGCGCAGAGCATGCGCCACCTCCTCGTCGCGCCATTGGTTGCCGGTGACCACCGTGATGCCCAATACCTCCACCTCCGGTGACTGAATCATCACAAGCAACGTCTGCAAGTTGCTGCCGGCGGGTCCAGAGCAGTCCTGATCAATGATCACCTTGCGGCGGGGTTGGGCCGAGGAGAGAACTGTAGTTACCAGCAAAGCCGTGACTGCCATGCAGAATCGGGCGTGTCTCATCATCGAAGGAATATTCTCGATCACAAAACGGAGGGCAGACTGCCGAGCCACGGTTCCGAAGGCTCTCAATCTGCCCGATGTTGAAATGCTCTGACTGCTCTCAGAAGGTCAGCTTAAGCGCGAACTGGACGAGGCGCGGGTTGTTCACCGTCGCCGTGACCTTTCCGAAACTCGACGAAGCGTTTATATCCTGCATCGCAGTCAAGCTGCTGCCCGGAAGAAATAACTGCGCGTGGTTGAAAAGGTTGAAAATCTCGGCTCGAAAATTCAGTCCCACGCGTTCGTTAAAGCGGAACTGTTTGATGAGCGAGAAATCTGTGTTCACAAAGTCCGGCCCAGTGACTGGAGCGCGATTTGCCGTCCCGAGTTCTCCAGCAGGAGCTGCCATGAACGCACAGGGGTTAAACCAATTCTCAAGTGTATGCACTTTACTCGGCGCGTTGGTACAGTTCGGATTGGCTGCCACCGGCCCTGGCTTGTTTGGGTCTCCCACCTGGTCGGGCCGGTTCAGGCTGTTTCCGTTCCACTGAAAGAAAGGGCCGGCGGCGTTGTTGCTGTTGACCACGAACAACGGAAATCCAGAAGTGATTTTCTCAATGACCGTGACTTGCCAGTTTCCGAGAGCCGCGTTGGCAGTGCCACCCCATCCGCCGCCGTAAGCCTTACCCTTTCCAAAGGGCAAGTCGTAGATGACGCTAGCGGTGAGTTGGTTATTGAGGTTGATTTGAGAGCGCGCCCAATCCGCCTTCTGCGTGCCGGGTAGAGGCCAGTATGTCGCCCCGGGTGTGGTGCCCAGGTTGTCCGCCATGCCAGAGTCGTAGGTGTGGGAGTAGGTGTAACCCACCAGTGCGTAGAGTCCGTGACGTGCGTTCTTGGTCTCGGCCTTGATCTGAAGGGAGTTATAAGTGGCGTTACCGGCATCGTTGAAGTTCCCGACGATGTTGAACGCGCCGTAGGGAGCAGCAAAAGCTGCCCCTCCAGGACCGCACCCCAAGAAGTATCCGTTCGCGCCGCCATTACATGCCCCAGGAGACCCCAAGTTTACGTTCACACCACTCACCAAGATGTGGTGGCTACGAGACCCGGCGTAGCCCGCCGTGAGCACAAGGTCGCCTGGTAGTTGATGTTCAACGTTGACATTAAACTGCTGCACTCTCCCCTGCTTAAAATTGGTGTTCTGATACAGACGGGTCCCCGTAAATGTATCCGGATTTAAAGGCGGCGCGATGGACGGCAGGAATCCCGTTGCCAGGCCGCAGCTCGGATTGCCCAGGTTTTGCAGCGCGCAGAAGCCATTGAAATCGTCAGTCTCAGCAAGGTATGGCGGGTTCAACCACAGCCCTTGGTCGCCCTGGTTCCAGGAGGAATCGTGGAAGATGGCATAACCTGCGCGGAGCGCAGTCTTTTGGCTGCCCAGTACCTTCCACGCCAGCCCTATTCGCGGCTCCACGGCAGTCTTGTCTAACTGCACGCCGGCTGCCGCATCCGAGTGCACGCATGAAGTACAGCCAGCCACAGCCGGTCCAGCCACCAGGTACTTGCCTGTTACAAAGTCAAAATTCGCCTGACGGTTTTGCGCCTCTTTGACAGGCGTTACGAAGGCCCAAGCCACTCCGAGATTCAATGTCAAGTTGGGCGTTACCCGCCAGTCGTCCTGTACGTAGGGACGAAACATTTTCCAGCGCCTCCCAGTGGTGGCGCCATAAAAAGTCTGATCATGCAAGGCGATGCCAATCTGACCCAGCAGCAGGTCGGCCTCGCCGTCTCCTGTGTACGTGCCACCGTAAGGCGTGAAGGCGTCACCGATGATTACGAAGCCATCCTGGAACGCGTTGGACCGCACATTCAATTGGTGAGCGCGGAATCCGCCGCCGACCCGGATTTCGTGCTTGCCGCGAATCATATCGAACGAGTCGGAGATCATGTAAACGTTGGTTCCACCCTGGGACGGAGCATACCCGCGGTCCCCGAGCGACCAGTAGCCGGTGATGATCTGGGTCGAAGTCAACCCGCAGCTCATGCAGTCCCTGGTTGACTGGTTGACCACGCCTGGGGGTTGGGCGCCGCAGCTACTGTTCAGATCAGCACCTAGAATGCCGACCTTCTGTGCCTCACAACTGGTATCACCAAACGTCGAGATGATGTTGAAAATTCGATTGAAGCCGGCCGTGATCTGGTTGATGTTGCGTGCCGAAAAGATATGCGTTTCCGAGATCGCAACA
>Ga0307475_10000834_pt1 | contig 18499 bp, 2 predicted proteins | sample atmos_gasesECM1C_FD_203317 | JGI IMG/M metagenome (GOLD analysis project Ga0307475, IMG submission 203317) | Hardwood forest soil microbial communities from Morgan-Monroe State Forest, Indiana, United States - atmos_gasesECM1C_515 | ecosystem: Environmental > Terrestrial > Soil > Temperate... | reverse complement strand
CGGGCTGTTCTTGGCATCGTCATTCACCGCGACCTTGGCTGTCCTGGTTCCTACGTCGCCAGGCGTGAACGTCACCGTGATGGTGCAATTGGAGCCAGCCGCCAATGTGCTCGGTGATATCGGACAATTATTCGTGACCGTGAATTCGCTGGCGTTCGCCCCACCAGCTCCAATGCTGGCGATGGTGTGGGCAATGCCATCATTGTTGGTGAGAGTCACGCTCATGGGTAGGCTGGTAGAACCCTGATTCTGCGTGCCGAAGCCCAGGCTACTCGGCGATACACTCATAGGTGCAACCGTCGGAACGATACCGGCTGCCGCGCTGAAATAGCCCGTGTAGTTCGTTCCTCCGCCTCCAGTAGCCCCAAAAATTACAGATGATTTGTAAGTTTCAGGGGTGCCCGCCGGATCGGATCCGGGGACTCCATCCTCGGCATTGACGCCCAGGAAGTTAGTGTTGGGTGGAGTCGTGGAGGTGGCGTATGTAGAGCTGAATGAATTGTACACCGCGGCGCCCCACTGCCATTGCAACGTAATTCCCGGAGTGTCGGTGGAGTACGAAGCTGACCACGCCACGTTTTGAATCCCGGTTGGGAAGTTTGAAGGCACTTGGAACGCCACGCCGGTTACGAAAGTATTGCCTGTTAGAGCAGCCTTACCTACTGCCGTACTCCACCGACTATTAATCGGGTCGTACGTTGTCTTTGCCGCCGAAGTCTGCATCGACGCAGAATTGAAGGTAACCACCGCATTGGGAACTGGAACCACGTAGTTCGTACCGTTTGCCCAGAAACTGATCGACGAGTTAGTTAGGTATAACTTAACTTGGGCCCCATTCGACGGCAGTCCTTGCACATTATTTGCAACAGCATTGAACCAAATGTAGTTGCCGCTGGCCATCCCGGGCAGGCTCCAGTCGTAATGAATGGCCGTGCCGCCGCTGTTCGTGATCGTGCTCGCGATAATGGATCCGAAGAAGTCCGCGCCGCCGCTCATGTTCACTAGCGCGTTCGGTGCGTACACAGTTGCGTAGCTTGCCGCTCCTCCGGTCAAATTCAACCCGCGCGAGCCGGCATAAGTAATCTGTAGATTTTCAGGACTCAAGGTGGGATTTTCAATACTTCCACCGTTCGCGTCCATCGCTGCATTTCCCCCGCTCAACGAAGCTCCGGCAAGATTGATCACGATTGGCCCGGAATCGACGTGTAGAATGCTTTGTCCGCTGAGCGTAAGGCTGTTGATATTGTAAATTCCCTGACTGAAGTGCGCGGTGGTGCCGCCGCTGATGTTCAGGTTTCCGTATTGTCCGGGGACCAGCCGGACCATTTTGCTTCCGGTGTTGGAACAGCCCGATACGCTTCCGCAAGATCCCGAGATATTTTGGGAAGTGGTCGGCGGAGCCGGATTCGGTGCCGGCGGATTCGGATAACTAATGGAACCGTTGACTGCTGTCACGGGTCCGGTGACCTGCGCTCCGCCGCTAGTTGTCACTCCGGTTACGGAACTCTTGCTGCAGATACCCGTGGACGGCGACGACGCAGCCACCGAGCCGTAGATGGCGCTCTTGCTGCCGTTCAGCGTCACGTTGCCATTGGTGCCCACATTACCGCCGCTTTGTGCGTGGGTCGAAGTGTAGCCCTGAGCCGAGTTAAAGCTATCCACCGTGCTGCCGCCACTCATGATGATACTGCCGCAGCCATTTGCTGTTGCGAACACGGCGTCAGTGAACAATGAGGTTCCCGGGATAGTGCTTAAGCCGGAACCGGTAAGCGCCACAGTCTGTTGCGCTGCGACTGCGTCGTCATCATTGTCGGTGATCTGCAGACTCGCGGTGCGAATTCCGGTGTCCACGGGCGTAAACGTGATGCTGATCGTACAACTGTTTCCCGCCAAGACAGTCGCGCCGCATGTGTTCGTCTGCGTAAAGTCCGTGTTAGGGCTTATCGAAATGCCGTTGCTACTTATATTCAACGTGGCATCGCCGATATTGGAGAGCGTCACCACCGCCGGTTTGCTGCTCGTATTCACATTCTGGTTGCCGAACGAAACCGACATCGGACTTAGACTTACGTTTGGAGCGGGCTGCACAGTCTGTATGATCGCGGGCGAATTGCTTGGGACGAAATTGCCGTCCCCCCCGTACACCGCAGTAATGTTGTCCGGGCCGCTGTCGGGCAGACTGGATATGCTAAGCGTTGCCTGGTCAGCACACGGTAATGTGCCGCAAGAAGTTGTGCTCAGCATCCCGGTGCCTATCGAGGCTCCATTGTTGTAGAACGTCACCGTCCCAGTTGGGGTCGTTCCCGCGTACTGTGGCGTAACAGTGGCCGTAAAAGTCACGAGTTGCATGTACGTCGAGCTATTGTTCGGCGATGAGGACACCACCGCCGTCGCAGTCTTAGCCTGCATGACCGTCACTGTTCCCGCTACATAGCTGATGACGTAATTGTTATCCTGTGCAGAAGCGCAGAAACTGGGGTACGTTCCTGCTGAGCTAGCGCTGTTCGCCGAGGTCCCGCACGTCGCTGCCGGCGTCAGGCTCGACGCCGTGTCCCCGTTCACGAACCCACTGTAAATTGCTGCGACCATGAAAACAGGTCCACCATAAGTCATCGTTCCACTGCTGGCCGTGATTTTCAACGGAGCGGGACTTATCGTGAAACCAGCAGTGTTGTAGGTGATGCTGTAGTTCCCCAGCACTGCCGCCGGTGCAAGCGTGGCGCTGATGGTGTACGGACTGCCTGCCACGGTTTCACCCGTCGTGCGCGCGTAGGTAGCTGTCACGCTGTCTGTACTCACAAACCCGGTCAACGTTCCGCTGAACGCTGGATCCGCCGTGCCGTACGTCTTGTTCGCTGCCGCCGGAGTCACTGAGGCTGTGGCCTTATTGATGGTGAACGTCGCGGTGTTGTAGGTGATGTTGTAGTTCCCCAGCACCGCCGCCGGAGCAAGCGTGGCGCTGATGGTGTACGGACTGCCTGCCACAGTTTCGCCTGTCGTCCGCGCGTAGCTGGCCGTCACGTTATCCGCAGCTAGGAATCCGCTCAATGTTCCGCTGAATCCCGGGTCCGCCGTACCGTAGGTCTTGCCCGCTGCCGCCGCAGTCACTGAGGCGGCCTTTGGGGTGATCGTGAATACGCTGGCGGTGAAATGGATCGAATAGTTAGAGTTTGATACTAGCGTGCCCTGGCCGATTGCGTATGGGCTCCCCGCCACCGTTTCGCCCGCAATACGCGTCAGTCCACCGCTGAGCACCGCCACCGTGTCGCCGAGTTGAAAGCCGCTCGCAGCGTACGTCAGCGCGGGGTCAACTTGGCCGTAGGTCTTCGTCTGTGAATTCGCCGTCACCGTCAGTGTCGCTGGAGTGATGGTCAGTGCGTTGCCTGTGAAGTGAATCATGTAATTAGAGTTTACTATTAGCGTGCCTTGGCTGATCGCATACGGGCTTCCCGCTACCGTCTCACCCGAAGTACGCGCAAGCGCGCCGGTCAAAGTGTCGCCATTGAAGAGCGTCCCGCTGGTGATCTTGTATGTCAATGCCGGGTCCGCCACGCCATAAACTTTAGTCTGCGCATTGGCAGTGATCGTCAGGTTTGCGGGAGTCACCGTAAGAGTCTTGCTCGTGTCGCTGGCACTTGCGAACAAAGTATCACCGGCGTAGCTGTAGGTGATGACATACGGTGAACTGCTCACTCCGAAGCTATTTGTTGTAAAGGTTGAAGTAAAGCTGCCATCTGCGGCGATTGCTGCGGACTGAGTAACACCATTCACCGTTATCGAGACGCTGCCTGTCGGGATATGCGTGCCGAGTGCGAGTTTGCCGGACAGCGTGGTGGAAGCCGTGCCATAGCCGATGGTTGCCGAGCTCAAAGTGCTGAACACTGGCGTGGCTTGAATGACGGTAAGTAGTGTATTGCCCTGGACTGTAGGAACTGTGAGGCTGGAAGCAGTTATCGTGCTGGTTCCCGGAACGAGAGCCGCGGCATTGCCGGTGGCATCGATGATAGACACTGAGGTAGTGCCACTGGTCCAGGCGATGTCATCGGGCGTGTAGGTCTGAAGCGAAGGAACCGCGGTTCCGCTGACAATACCACCCGCAACATACAGGACGCCGTTGCCAGGCACTACTTCCGTGGCTTCGATGGCTTGAGGCGCTGCCGCCTTGGTTGTCCAGCTATCCGAGAGCGGATTATAAGCTTCTACCGTCGAGAGAGACCCAGTTGAGTCTTGCCCTCCGATAGCGTAGATGACTCCATCTTCTGCGCAGCTCGAGAGTCCAAACCGCGCCGACGGCATATTCGCCTTGGGCGCCCAGCTATCGCTCGAAGGATCGTAAACCTCGTTGGTGTTGGCGTACCCAGAGGAGCTCAAACCGCCCATCACATAAATCTTGCCGTTAACTACGGCGGCGGAAAGGGCCGTCAGGCCAGAAGGCAAGGAAGCTTTAGTTGTCCAGGCGTTGGTGGCCGGATCATAGGATTCAACCGTGGAGTATTGTGGACTGCCGCCGGTGTTCGTGCCACCGATGGCGTACAGATGGCCATTTGCGGCCACCACCGCCAGATCGCAACGAGCCGTAGGCATCGCGGCAAGGCTGGTCCAGCTATCGCTGCCAGGATCGTATACTTCATTTGCCGAACTGCACCCGCCGCTGGCGCTCCCGCCGACTACGTACAGCTTGCCATTGATTACCGCGCCGTTGCTGCTGAACGAAGCGGAACGCGGCGCAAGCATGGCGTGCTTCGCGGTCCAATTGTTGTTGGTGATGTCGTATGCTTCGGTCGAATCAGTGGCCGCGCCACCGTTGGAGCCGCCAGCCACATAAATCACGCCGTTAATCAAGCCTACAGCTGCGCCTGATACTGGCGTTGGCATACCCGTTACGGAACTCCAAGTACCGCCGCCTGAATTGAGGGACCGCGAGGTACCGTCTGCGAATGTCCCATTAGCGGTGAAGGCTTGGCTGCTGAAAACGGGAACACTCGGGTTCGCGGGATTGACCGCGATCGCGGTAATTGGGTTAGTGATGGTCAGCACGCCCGGAACATACGTAATGTTGTAATCCACGGAAGTAACACCCGAACAGGTAATGGCATAGTGACCCGGGGCGTTACCTGACGCATTGCTGATGCAGATCAACGTGCCGCTCAGGCTGGAGCTCTGCGATGTCTCTCCATTTGTGAGTCCCACATACGCGGCATCGAAAGTTGGATCCGCAGCATTCGCGGCACGCGTCTTGTAATTGGCTTCGATGAACAGCGGTATCGCGGTAATTACGATTGCCGCTGGAGCCGAAGAATTCGCCGTATAGTTATGGCTGCCGGCGAACGTCGCAACCACCGTGTAATTGCCGGCGTTAACCGGGGCGGAAGTAAGCGCATTATTGCTGGCATCAAAATACGCCAACATCACAGGGATCAGAACTTCATTATGAACTCCTGTCGCTAAGCCGCTCCCTGTTTCAGCATTTCCGTTATATGCAAATGTCCCGCCAGCCGCAATCACTACGGGAGTTGCCTGCGTGATGGTAAAGTTTGCTCCGACATAGCTCAAATTGTAGTTCGCGCTCAATACCAAACTTCCTTGCAAGATCGCATAAGTTCCTGCGTCCTCTCCCGAGACTCGGGTCAGAAATCCCGTGAAGCTGTCACCGGTCACGAGCGTGCCAGTCACTTTGTAAATCAATGGAGAAGGATCAACAGACCCGAAGACTTTCGTTTCTGGGTACGCCGTTACGGTGATAGGCCGCGCGGTAATGACAAAGTTGGCCCCGACAAAGGTCAAGGTGTAGTTGGTGCTCAGCGTCAGGCTCCCTTGACTGATGGTATATGTTCCTACGTTCTCGCCTGACACGCGACTCAGAACACCGCTGAAGCTGTCGCCAGTCACGAGTGTACCGGTCACCTTGTATGTGAGAGGTGGATCGTTATAACCGTATACCTTCGTCTGTGAATCCGCGGTGACCGTGATTGGCCGCGGCGTAATGACCAGGTTGGCGCCCACAAACGTTAAGGTATAGTTGGTACTCAGCGCCAGTGTGCCCTGCGTGATGGCGTAAGTCCCCACACTCGTTCCGGCAGCGCGACTCAGTGCTCCGGTGAAACTGTCTCCGTTAACCAACGTTCCCGTCGTCACTTTGTACGTGAGCGCTGGATCATTATAACCGTACACCTTCGTCTGAGCATCAGCTGTTACAGCAATAGCCACTGCCTTTACCGTCAAAATGCCGTTGGTCGACGTGATATTGTAATTGCCCAGCTTGATGCCGGGATCGACTAGCGTCGGAACGATTGGATAAGTGCCCACCGGCGAAGCCGCCGTCGCCACCGACGCATACGTGGCGGTGATGTTGTCGCCGTTCTTGATGCCCGTGATCATCCCGGTAAACGTTGCGTTATTCGCTCCATAGTATCTGCTAGCGTCCGCCGCCGTTACCGACAGAGCCGCCTTCGCAATCGCAAACGTCCGCGGCACAGAAGTGGCCGCCATCCAAGTCGTGTCATCCCCCGGTTGCGCCGCGGTAATCGTGCAACTTCCCGCCCCGGTGATATGCACGGTCGCGCTGGACACGCCCGCGGTCAGCGTCGAAGCACCAACTGTGCAGCTGTCGCTAGCTCCCGCTGTAAATCCAACCAGCAGTCCGGTCGCCGTGGAAGTCGAATCAAGAGAAGAAGCCGAGATGCTGAAGTCCGCGTCTCCGTATGTTTTGCCACCTAGAGCGGCAAACTGAATCGTCTGGGTTTTCTTGATAATCGTGAGCTGGAATTGCGCAGAAGTCGCTGGATTATTCAGCGACGTCGCGGTGATCGCCACCGTCCCTGGAGAAGTAATCGCAATTGCGGTTATTTTGCCGGACTGATCCACGGTGGCCTTCGTCGCATCCGCGCTCGTCCACTTCACCTCATCCGCAGCGAACGCATCCAGATACGAATTGGCCGCGCCCGATCCAACCGACCCCGCATAAATCAGCGACCCAACGCTCACCGGTTGCGTCCCGTTGTGCGCATTCCCCAAAGAGTTCTTCTTAACAAACGCGGTACCGTCGTAAGACCACACATCCGCGCCATTCACCAGATAGAGTTGTCCCCCAAGTGCTGCCGCGCCAACTCCATTGGCTCCCGCCAACGAGTTGCTGATCGCAGCGCTCCAATTTGCGCCGTCAAAACTCTTCAGCACCACCGAGGAACCTGAAACGCCGGCCACGTAAAGTTTTGCAAGGTTGTTTGTGGTGACCACCGCGGCGGAAGCTTGTGACAACGCTACACCCGCACCCACATCGTCATGACTTCCAACTCCCGTCACGAAATCAAAGATCTCCACCGATGAAAGCGCATGATTCGAATTATCGCTTCCGCCGATCACGTAAATTTTATTGTTGAACGCAGCCGCGCCCGCTCCGCTGCGCGCTCTCGAGAGCGCTGTGGGATAAGCCGACACCGACGGAGTAGTTCCGGTCGTATCGACAATCTCGATACTCCCTAGCGCCACGCCGCTCGCGTTCTTGCCGCCGATCACATAAATCTTCCCGGCCACGCTCGCCACCGCGGCATTCGTGCGAGCGGTAACCAGAACCGCGGAAGATGTACTCCAGCTATCGTTCTTTGGATCGTAAGCCTGAATCGTCGTCAGCGCGTTAGAACCATCAAACCCGCCAATGGCGTACAACACACCTCCAGCCTCCGCCATAGCCGCCCCTGATACAGCAGTGGACAACGGCGACTTCCCGTAGCTAGTGCCGCCCGTTATTGTAAGCGCCCGCGTGCTCCCATCAGTGAACGTTCCGGTAGCCGTCAACGTATCCGTCTGACCGATCATCAGCGTTTCACTGTTGGCGCTGGCGCCGTTAGTTACCGTAACTGCATTCAGCGGATTCGTAACCGACAAAGTCCCCGCAATGTACGTCACGGTATAGTTCGACGAGTTGACCCCCGAGCATGTCGCCGCGTAGGTTCCAGGCGCACTCGTTGTCACCGCAGTCGAGTTGCAAATTACCGTCCCAACCGTAGTCGGCGTGTCCCCGTCAGTCAGCCCAATAAATGTCGGCGTAAATTGTGGGTTGTTCTGCCCGAAAGCGCGCGACCCATCGCTCGACACCACATAAAGCGGCGCGGCCTTCACATTGATGAAAACGTGCGTCCCGTTAACCTGCGCATAGTTCGTGGAATCGGTTGGAGCAAAATCCGCAGTCAGACTTTGCCCGTTGCCCGCACTAAGAATCGTCCCTGCCGGCGGCGCATACGTGAATGTCCCCGGAATGTTGGCCGTTCCGATCGCCGCAGTCGCATTCAGCTGTACGCTCGAAAGCGCCGTCCCAAATGTAATGTCCGCGGGATTGCTCCATGTAATGACGGGTTGAGCCTGTTGAATAGTCAATGTCCCTGTTGTGAATCCCGCATAGTTAGCATCCATAATTGTCGCCACGACGGCGTAGCTTTTTGCGTTAGTAGGCGCATTCGCAGAGCCATCATAAGTGACAGCCACATTTAATCCCATGGGTGCAGTGATGATGCTAACCACCTTCGGCGTCCCATCGTAAATCTGGCTCAAGTTACTCAACACTACTGTCGCCGGCGCCTGCATCGCCAAACTAGACTGCTTGGCCTGCGCAGCAGCACTGAAATTCGTGTCGCCAACCTGGTCCGCCGTCAGCAAGCAAACTCCCGTTCCACTCGTCATCGACACAACGTTGCCGGTGATTGAGCACGCCCCGCTGGCTCCCAACGTCACTGCGAGGCCCGAACTTGCCGAAGCCGTCACTGAAAATGTGGATCCAAATTGCGCAGTCGCCGGCGCGCCCGTAAACGTAATGGTCTGGCTGGCCTTTTGTGCGGAGGTGTTCTGCGTCACTTCTGGCGCGGCGTTGTAATTGGAGTTCCCCGCCTGATCCGCCTTCACCGTGCACGTTCCTGTGCCGCTCGTCATCGTGAACGCCGGACCTAGGTTGCTGCAAACACCCGTATTGCTGAATGACACAGCCAAACCGGAACTAGCAGTGGCTGCCACTGTAAATCCGCTATTGAACGTCGCCATCTGCGGAGCGTTGGTTGTGAACGTAATAGTCTGATCCGCTTTGCTCACAGTTTGGCTCAAGCTACCGGTGCTCGTAAGGAAGTTGGAGTCGCCGCTATATACCGCGCTGATGCTGTGCGAACCCGCCGTAAGTGACGAGACGGTCCCGCTCGAAGCGTTGCCGCTCACGACCGTTACCGGCGAACCAAACGCGGTCCCATCAATGCTGAACTGGACGGTGCCACTCGGCCAAGTTGAAAGTCCCGCTTGCGAGGCCGCAACCTTTGCCGTAAAACTCACCGCCCCGCCAAAAGTAGAGGGATTTGCGCTGGACGTAACCGTCGTAGTTGTTTGCGCGCTGTTTACAATTTGGCTGACAGAATTCGACGTGCTAGAGGCAAAGTTTGTATTGCCGCTATACACCGCGGTGATCGGATGAGTGCCAACGGAGAGCGCTGAGGTTTGCAGCTGCGCAGTATTACTAACCAATGTCACAGCGCTGCCCAAGTTTTGTCCGTTATCCTGGAACTGCACTGTTCCAGTCAACGCGCCACCAGCAGCACTAACCGTAGCGGTAAAAATCACCTGCTGACCTGAAAACGAGGGATTCGAGGACGAGACGACAGCCGTAGTCGTTGACTCAGTGTTCACTGTTAACGTGAAAGACTGACTGGCGTCGGCTCCATACCCGTTGTGAGCGGTGATCATTAATGGGAAGGTTCCCGCAACGTTCGGTGTGCCGGCTATCGTAGCCGTGCCATCGCCGTTATCCGTGAAGGTTACTCCCGTGGGCGGCGCACCAGACTCGCTGAGCGTCGGAGTCGGAACGCCGCCCGTGGTCAAAACAGTAAAGCTCCCAGCTGTACCGTTCGTAAATGTCGCGTTATTTGCGCTCTTGAAAGTCGCTCCCGCGCCAATGGCCACGGTCGGTTCCGGCCCCGCTAGAGGTAGAGCCGTCCCATTCGCTACGTCAGAGAAGGCCGTCGTGTTCCATATTTCGTTCAACGCCGCAGTGGTGATGCTTTCATTGGCGGTCGTCGTGAACTGAATCGTAATGCTCCCACCCGGTGCTACATCATTGCTTCCGGATGTGTAGCAAGCATCGCCATTCACACACTCCCGGAAGCGCAGGAATCCCGCTGGCGCATTTGTATCAGCCATCCAATTCGCCGCAGTCGTCCCTGAGCTAATCGCCGCCACCGTAACGCCGGTCGGCATTCCTCCATTAGTAGGAATCGCCACGCTCATGCTCTTCAAGTTATTGGGGTTCGGCGTATCGCCATTCTTCACCGTCAACGTATATGTGGTTCCTAGGTTATTCGCCGCCGTAGTCGGGCTGATGCTCGCCGTGTACGCCACGACCACTTCAATCGCCGCACTCGTACCGGCGGCCTTGGTGCCGTCTGTAGTGTCCGACGCGGTCACCGTAGTCGCCGCCGGGTTCGCCACTGTCTCGAGCATCACGCTAAACGTACCTGTGCCCGAACTCAACGCCACCGCACTGCTTGGTAACACCGCTTTCGTATCATTAGAAGTAGTCTGCACCATATCGTTCACGCTGCCGACCACGTTCCAATTGTCATCCACAGCGTTCACCGTCACGTTGAACGCCCCGTTCACATACTCAAGACTCGGTGTCCCCGTTTTGCCACTCGTTGTCCCAGGCGCCGCCGTCTCCCCCGGCACCAACACCTGCAGCTTCGTAAACGCCCCCGCATTCACCATCAGCGTTGCGCCGCCCTTAGCAGACGTGGAATAGGTTCCAGTCACCGCGTGCGTCCCCGCGATGCTCGCGCTACATACGGCAAGCGTGCACGAACCATCCGGCGCAATAGTAAACGTGGTTCCCCCCGTGACATCCCCAGTGGGATTATTAAAGCTGTCGAGGCCCTGCGCAGCGTAGGTCTGACTGCCGCCCGCAGCGATTGTGGACGTCGCTGGAGTCAGCAACAAAGAAGCAACAGCTCCGGCATTTACCTGCAGGCTTGCCGTGCCAGTCTTGCCGCTGTCAGTGCCAGTTACTGTGTGTGGACCTGCCGCGCTCGCAGTGCAGATTGTACCGGTGCATGAGCCATCCGGCGTAATAGTGAACGTGGTTCCCGCGGTGACATCCCCAGTGGGATTATTAAAGCTGTCGAGGCCTTGCGCGGCATAGGTCTGACTACCGCCAGCGCTGATCGTTGCGCTAGCTGGACTGAGGGATAACGACGCCAGGGCACCGGCTATGAATGTCACTGTCCCGCCCGTCGCTGGAACCGGCGTTACAATCGACAACGTCTTCGTCTCCGCCTTTGTGGAAGCAAGTGTGCACGTCGATACGCCAGATGTGTTCGAAGCGGAGCAAGGGCCGTAGGTATTATTCGATCCCGTCGCAGCGAAGGTCGGCGTTACGCCAGAGACCGGGTTGCTGTTCACATCTTTCAACGTGATCGTAATAGTGGATGTTGCGGTCCCGTTCGCCGTAATCCCACTCGTGCCGATAATTGTCGAATTAGCCGCAACTGGGGCACCGGCTGTGAATGTCACTGCCCCGCCCGTGACTGCGACAGGCGTTACGATCGACAAGGTCTTTATCTCTGCTGTCGTCGAAGCGAGAGCGCAGTTCGACACGCCAGTGGCGTTGGAAGTTGAGCAGACCCCGTACGTATTGTTGAATCCACTCGCTGAAAAAGTCGGAATTAAGCCGGGAACCGCGTTTGAATTCGCGTCCTTCAACGTGATAGTGATGGCAGATGTGGAAGTCCCGTTAGCCGTAACCGGAGTCGTCCCGGTAATTGTCGACGTTGCAGCCGACACCGCCCCTGGATTAACAGTAAAGTTGTTACTCGTCCCGGTTATCCCGCTATTACCCGCGATTCCTGTTGCCGTGATCGTAAAGCTGCCAGTATTCGTGATTGTCACATTGGTGCCCAGCAAACCGTTTGCAAATTGCGCGGTCGTAATCGGAGCCCCCACCAGCGCCCCGTTCGACGTCAGCATCACCTTGTTGTTGCTGGAGGATCCGAACCCAGTCACGATATTGTTACTCGCATCTTCAGCCGTGATCGTAATATTGAAAGCAGTCCCCGCTGTTTGCGGGCTACTAATCGTCGAAATGACGAACTTGGCCACTGCCCCAGCGGTGAACGTAACAGTAGCTGTTTGACTGACCGTAACGTTATCCGTAGTGTCCTTAGCTGTAAAAATGATTGACTCGGCCACAGCGTCTTTCACGGTGAAGCTCGCTTGGCCGCTAACGTTCGTCGTTCCGCTGACCGTCGTGATCGTCGAGCTTCCAGTGGCTGCCGCCAGTGAAACTGTCTTGCCGCTGACTGGATTGCTGTTCGCGTCCAGTAGCGTAACCGTGATTGCCGACGTGCTCGAGTTGTCTGCAGTCACAGACGTGGGGTTTGCAATGACAGTGGACTTACCGGCATTAACGGCGCCGACCGTGAAGTTCACCGTCGCGGTCGCTGTAACCGTGATGTTGTCGGTGGTGTCTTTCGCCGTATAGGTGACACTTTGGGCCACCACATCCTTCACAGTAAATGTCGCTTGACCACTGGCGTTAGTTGTCCCGCTGACCGTCGTTATCGTGGAGCTTCCACTTCCGGCCGTCAATGAAACCGCTTTGCCGCTTACCGCGTGGCTGCTCGCATCCAAAAGCGTTGCTGTGATCGTTGAAGTAGTCACTCCATCTGCAGTGACTGATGTCGGATTGGCGCTCACCGTGGATGTTGCAGCGCTCACTGCGCCGGCCGTGAAGCTCACCGTTGCGGTCTGTGTAACTGTGATGTTGTCTGTTGTATCCTTTCCGGTGTAGGTGACGGACTCCACTGCCGTATCTTTCACGGTGAAGCTTGCCTGGCCGCTCGCATTCGTCGTTCCGCTCACCGTTGTGATCGTCGAGCTTCCGCCCCCTGCTGTTAATGAGACAGTTTTAGCGCTCACAGGATTGCTGTTCGCATCCTTGAGTGTGACTGTAATCGTTGAGGTGGTCGTGCCGTCCGCGGTTACAGATGTCGGGTTGGCGCTCACTGTAGATGTTGCAGCGCCCACTGCGCCGGCCGTGAAATTCACCGTAGCAGCCTGTGTAACAGTGATGTTGTCGGTAGTGTCTTTAGCTGTGTAAGTAACACTCTGCGCCACAGCATCTTTTACAGTGAATGTAGCTTGACCACTGGCATTGGTTGTCCCACTGACGGTCGTGATCGTCGAGCTTCCGCTCCCTGCGGTCAGTGAAACCGTCTTTACGCTCACCGGATGGCTGCTACCATCCAAGAGTGTCACGGTGATCGTTGAAGTCGTCGTTCCGTCGGCTGTTACAGATGTTGGGTTCGCGCTCACCGTGGAAGCCGTGGCACTCACCGTCCCCGCGGAGAAGTTCACCGCCGCCGTCTGTGTAATAGTGACGTTGTCCGTAGTATCTTTCGCCGTGTAGGTAACGTTCTCAACCACCGCATCCTTCACGCTGAATGTCGCTTGGCCACCGGCATTCGTCGTCCCGCTCAATGTCGTGATCGTCGAGCTTCCACTCCCTGCCGTGAGCGAAATCGCCTTGCCACTCACCGGATTGCTGTTTGCATCTAAAATAGTTGCGGTGATCGTCGAGATTGTCGAGCCATCGGCCACAACCGTAGTTGGACTTGCAATAACGGTGGATGTGCCAGCACTGGCCGCTCCCGGATTAACGGTGAAGGCGCTGCTGTTGCCCGCTGCCAAGGTATCGCCACTAGTTTTAGTCGCGGTCAGTACGACTCCGCTCTCTGCTTTTGTATACGTCACTCCGCTGATAGCGATGCTGTTGGTTCCTGCCAGGATTGTCCCGGTTAACGTCCCCCCGAGCGTGCCAGTCCCCGTATTACGGCTGAGGACCACGCCCGTATTGGCTGCTACGTTTAAGGGGTTCCCGTTACCGTCCTGCGACTGAACAATCACTGAAAAGGCGGTGCCGGCTGTTGGATTCGACCCGCCATTAACTGATGTGATTGCCAGCTTATTCAGCTTGAACGTGGCGGTCACCGACTGGGCGACACTGTTCATTGAGAAGTTGCAGGTGTTGCTTCCGCACGAGGTGATGCCTGACGTCTGGGCGCTCCACCCGGCAAATACTGACCCGGAGTTGGCCGTGGCAGCGAGCGTACCAGTGTCGGTTTCCTTGGCTGGCACGACGCAGGGGTTGGTGGAACTGGGGCAATTAGTCGGGTTAGCTGCCACGGTCGAGCCCGAAACCGCGACAGAACCCGCGCCGTTCCCAGCGAAAGTGATCGTAAGATTCTTATTGTCTTTGAATGTGTTCTGCGCTTGTGATTGCGACCCTACCGCTGTTAAATAAAAGCTAATGCTCAGATCGTGATCGTCCGTCACAAAACTACTGTTCGAAATCCTCCCATTCGCATCCGCCACCACCGTGTACGGCCCATGCGTATCGATGAGCGGCGACTCCACCAGCGTCAACGTTACCGTCTCACCCGGCTGCCAGCCAGAACCGGTTATATTCACCGTGGTACCCGGCGGATAATCAGACGCATCCGTCTTTACCGTGGCGAATCCATACAAATCCATGTTGCCCAGCGCAACTCCCGAAGCGTCCTGCCCACCGGCCACCGCCAAAAGCCCGTCCTGCTTCATCGGGCTACCCGCGGAATTGCTCCGCGCAACAGTCAGAGAACCGGTAGGCGCAAATGTCCCCAGCCACGGTGTGAACACTTCCGCGGAACCCAGCGGCACGCCCGCCGAAGTACCGCCCACGATCAGCACGGTATTATTGTTTGGCAAAAGAAAAGCCAAATGGCCCTGGCGCGCCGTGCTCAGAGAACTGCCTACAGGGGTAAACGTTCCTGCGACCGGATCGAAAATTTCCGCGCTGGCTAAATCCGCCGTGCCATTATTTCCGCCGGCGATCAAAACGCGTCCATCCAACATCGTGGTCGCGGAGTGTCCCATGCGCCGTGTCGACAACGCCGGCCCTGCGCTCACGCTTCCCGCAACTGGATCGTAAATATCCGTGGTGTTGAGCGCCACGCTCCCGTTCGAGCCGCCAGCGATAAATAGGCGGCCATCGGCCAACAGCGCCATGGCCTGCTCAGTGCGCGGCGACGACAGCGCTCCCGCAAAAGAAAATGTCTGCGCAGTGGGATCGAAAATCTCGATCGTGGAGCTGGCTACCCCGGATTTATCTCCACCGGTAATCAGCACTCGCCCATCCTGTAGCACCGCGGCAGTCGCGTTCGAACGCGCCTCTACCATTACGCCTGCAACGGTCGTCCATGAATTCGAGACCGGATCGTAAATCTCTGCTGTGTTGATGGCGCCGCCCCCGGAGGTTGTGCCACCCGCCACTAGAACGGTGTCATTCGCGAGCACCGCGGAAACATGCCTGCTCCGCGTGGCGCTCATGGACGCTGCTGGGGAGGACGTGCCATCAGCGCCGATGATTTCCGCGCTCGCCAACGTCCCAGCGGCTCCATCGCCGCCTGTCACAAATATGCGTCCGTCCTGCAGTAGCACGGCTGAGGCGCCGGACCGCGCTTGAGTCAGGCCCGCTTGAGCAGCCCAAGTTCCGCTGGCCACCTGCAATATGTAACCCTTGACCCCTAACACTACGCACAAGATCAAAGCGACACTTAGCAGGCTGTATTTAAGAGATTTACGCATTGATTACCTCGAACGGAATAAGCAAGACACACACCTTCGCGATCGTTTTCAGAGGTAAATCCTGAAAACCGCTAGAAACTAGCGATCAGAGAAGGGACAAAGTATCCATTCGGGGACGGACTATGGTACGTGCGTAGGACTACAGCAATCTCCTGGCCACCTTAAGGTCTTTACCCTGACCTGCGACCAACATCTCTTGGGTTTCCATTCGATTCGTGGATCTCATTGGAAAATAACGGTGGTAGCGTCGGTGCTTCGGGTCCTTCCGCAAGGGGAATTCCCAACCAGAATCGGAGAAAATTCGACGAACGTCAAACCCTGAAGAAAAGCGTTATCCAAAATATTACTTCTATGGCCACGCAACTGAAGCAACTCATCGATCGTGCTAACTAATATCGGCCGTAGGGAAGGCGCTATCTTTAGCCTTGCAATTTAGGTTGCAGGTTATTTAATTCTGGTAAACGTTGCCACACACTCAGGTTACGGAACAATCGCCGCTATCTCACCGGAATACGTGCTCTCCTGGTTGCTGGAATCCAGCGCGGTTACAACGTAGTAATATGTCCGTCCCGACTGAACGCTGCTATCGACATAGGAAGTCCCCGCTATGGGAGTGGAGGTCAGCCTTAAATAGGGACCTCCGGACACAGAAGCGACATAAGCATTGTATCCAGTTACCGAGGTGTCCCTATCGATCCACGTTAACGACACCGAATGTGCGACCGCCGTCACGCCCGTGCCCGTAAGACCGATCGTGGCTGGGGAATTGGTGGCGTTGCTGCTAACGATTAGCGACCCGCTCGCGGTTCCGCTCGTTGAGGGAGTAAATGTCACGTTAACAGCGGTGCTTTGTCCCGGACTGAGAATCAAGCCGCCTGCGGCGCCGCCGGCATTGAAGCCAGCTCCAGACACCATAACCTGGGAGATCGTCACGTTGGAATTTCCGGCGTTGGTTAACGTTACGTTTTGTGACCCGCTGCTGGATACGTTTACGTTGCTAAAGTTCAAGGTTGCGACATTAGGGTTCAGTAGAATGGTTGGCGCTGGCGCAACCGATAGAGTCGCGGCTGCACTAGTGGCGCTTCCCGCTCCATTACTGATCACCACTGAGAATGCTGCGCCGTTATCTGAAATGCTCGTTGCCGGCGTCATGTAGGTTGGCCCGTTCGCACCGGAGATCGACAATCCATTTCTCTTCCATTGGTAAGACATTGGCGCCGTTCCCGTCGCAGCTGTGGAAAATACTGCGCTGTTGGGAATCGTCACGCTCTGGCTGCTTGGCTGCGTCGTGATGACCGGCGCCGACATCGCCGCATTTACAGTTAAAAACGCGGGATTACTTGTCACGGAGCCAAAACTGTTGCCGACGGTGACCGTAAACTGGGAGCCGCTGTCCGAAACCGTGGTCACTGGTGTCGAGTAACTGAAATTGGTCGCGCCACTAATGGCGGCGCCATTTTTTTGCCATTGGTAAGTAACGCCGCTACCCGTAGCGGACACCGAAAAGCTGGTTGACTGCCCTGCAATAACTGTTTGGTTCACCGGTTGAACCGTGATGTGAGGCGCTTTGCGTTTCTGACCGTTAACCGTCTGCGTTGCCAGCGTCGCTGTCGCCTCTAAAGTTACGCTTGCTAAAACTAACGATGAGGCGATCATCGCCCTTTGCAAGCTTCTCGTGTGTGTGTTCACGTTCCCCTCTTCACGACGCTTCAATAGCAGTGACCTTGATCGCACTGCAGCTCGGATGTCTCGATGCTGAAGCGTAGATTAGGGACAATCGATGAACTACTGTTCGCACGTACAGAATCGGTTCAACCGGCGAGGGGCGTTTAAAGGACGGTGTGACTGTCCGTCCGGGCAAGCAGTCCGCCAGGTAACTCTCTCGCGGCTAAGATCGAAAAGCACACGGCGTCAATGTCAGATTTTCTCTGTTCGTTCACAAACGGACCATGCCATCTTCGCTTTTGCTGACATGTTCCTTCGAGGGTTATTAATGCGGCGTGGAAATTGCAGGTTGTGTTTGAAAGAGGGCGATTTGCGGGCGAGCCATCTGTTGCCCGCTGCAGTCTATAGAATGTGCCGTCAAGAGAGCGGCGAGATAACCGACCCGGTCGGCATACGCAATGACCCAAAAACAAAAACCTTTCTCGTGTACCAGAGTTCAAGGCAGATTACGGGCAATGTCCTCTGCTCCGACTGCGAACAAGTCCTTAACGTCAATGGCGAGAACTGGGTGCTGCCCCAGCTTTCTACGCTGCAAGGATTTCCCCTACACGACAAACTCACAACGGTAGATCCCGAGATTGTCGATGAAGATTTGGCTGCATACGCCAGCGCTAAGGTTCCAGAAATCCAAACTGATTTCCTGATTGCGGTGTCGCTTATACGGAAAACTGGCGAAATTTTCGCTTTCTCAAATGTCTGAAGTTGTACCGAACTTTTCGGCGCCTCTGAACTTCCGAATGCAGTTTCATGTTAGGTCCGCGATCGGCAATCTTCGCGATTGCATGCTCGGGGCGCTCAAACCTCTGTCCCTGCGGTTATTGGAGGAGTGGCTGACCAAGCGAATCCGCATTCACACTAAAAATGGCCCGGCTGTTATCGTTGCACCTTTGAAAGAAGTTCGCAATCTGCGACACCGGCCCACCGATACCCCTGTCTACGCTTCAAGCGACACCTCGCGATGTCACCTGCAAGACTGAGGGCCAAGATGGAGTCGCTGTCTCCTTTCTTGTAGTCGGGTAAGGCAATGGCGCGGACCGGGCTTCGAATGATGCCGACGTTTCCATCGCCTCCCCTAAAATTCCGGAAAGCGGGTTTTCCCCATTCCGGCTTCAAGGCCAGCGTTTCAGAC
>Ga0307475_10000833_pt1 | contig 18526 bp, 16 predicted proteins | sample atmos_gasesECM1C_FD_203317 | JGI IMG/M metagenome (GOLD analysis project Ga0307475, IMG submission 203317) | Hardwood forest soil microbial communities from Morgan-Monroe State Forest, Indiana, United States - atmos_gasesECM1C_515 | ecosystem: Environmental > Terrestrial > Soil > Temperate... | reverse complement strand
GCCCGGAAGGTGCGGAATTGTGTTGCTGTGGCGCGCGTTCGTCTGCCATTTGATTTCTCCCTTACCGATAACTAAGTGATTGCGGCTTGTTCCCCGGCCGGTGCAGGGGTTGGCGCCGGAGTCGAAGACGGTGCAGCCTTGCGCGGACGGCGCGCGGCGCGGCGCTCGCGGTGACGCTTCAGTTTGTCCTGCCGCTTCAATTCCTCGTCAAGGCGCACGGTGAGATACTTCATCACGGGGTCGGAAACTTTCAGCCGGCGTTCGAGCTCCTTCACAACTTCTCCGTGGGTCGACTTGAAAACCATATATACGTAGTAACCCTCGCGGAGCTTCTGAACGCGATACGCCATGCGCTTCCGGCCCCATTTCTCTGCCTTCTCGATCTTGGCGCCCTTCTCGGTAGCCGTGTGTTCAAGGGTCGCAATCACTTTGTCGATATCCGTCTCCGGAGTGTCCGGGCGGCATATGAAAATCAGGTCGTACTGACGCTCTTCCATGTGTCCTCGATTCGGTTCAGTCTGTACCGCTGATAAAATCCTGAATCGCGCGGCAGGTCAGCGCCCCTACTGCGAATTCTCCTCCGACGACGCGACGCGGCGATTGAAACGCGACATCGCTTTCTCCACGCCTTCGGTCAAAATCACCGCGACTGCCTCGGCGGCGTCCGCAACCATCTGCGCCGCGATTTCGCGCTCGGCGCGGCCCATCTTTGTGAGGACGTAATCCCGCAGGTCGCCCCAGACTTTTTCCGGCCCCACGCCCAGCCGGATGCGAATGAACTCGTCGGTTCCAAGCGCACCGATCACCGACTTGAAGCCGTTATGGGTGCTGCCGACTCCCCGCTCGCGAATTCGGATCATGCCCCATGGCAGATCAACTTCGTCGATCAGCAGAATCATTTCTGCCGGATCGCATTCGTATTTTTCGAGCAGCATGCGCACGGCGACGCCGCTCAGGTTCATCATCGTCTGCGGCTTCGCAAGAACCACTTCCTGCCCAGCGAACTTGCCGAGACCTACATACGACTTCGCTTCCGGCCGCGTGACTCGAATGCCGACGCGCTCCGCCAGCCCGTCGATTGCGAGAAAGCCCAGGTTGTGCGGCGTCGTGGCATATTCTTCGCCGGGATTGCCGAGGCCGACTATCAATTTCACAAAAAGCTCACAAAACACTCACAAAGAGCTCATGGCGGCGCATACACGTGCGCCCGGGAAAGCCGGCTCGGTTACTTTTCCTTGTCCTTGCCCTTCTTCTCGGCCTTTTCGGTTTTCGCAGGGGCTGCTTCGGCTCCCGCCTCGGCTTCGCCTTCTTCTTCCTTCTTGCCCTTTTTGATGACTTCCGGCTCCGCCGGCGCCGTCTCCGTGGCCACGGCTGCTTCCGCTACGGGCTCTTCTTCCTTCTTGAGCGTCACGACGTGCGCGAGTACGCGCTGCGGGTCCGTAACCAGCTTGACCTTCTTCGGATCGAGCGGCAGGTCCGCAGCGCGGAGCTGCTTGCCGATCAGCAACTCGCTCACGTCCACTTTAAACTCTTCAGGAATATCACCGGGGAGACATTCCACCTCGACTTCGCGCGTCACCATTTCGAAAACGCCGCCCTGCATCTTGACGCCCTGGGGCTCACCGAAGGTGTGCACGGGAACCTTGAAACGCATGCGCACGTCCATGGCAACGCGGTAGAGGTCCACGTGCAAGAGCGCTCCTCGCACCGGGTCCACCTGCCAGTCCTTCACGATGGCGTTTTCTTCCTTTTCGCCCCTCACCTGCACGCGAAAGATCGTGTTGTGGCCGGTCTCCGAACGCAGAATTTTCGCGATCTGCTTGGCGTTCACGGAGAGTGAAACAGCCTCGCCCTTGCCGCCGTAGAGCGTCGCCGGAACAAGCCCGGTAAGGCGCGTGCGCCGGGCCGGCCCCTTTCCGCGCTCTCCTCGAATCTTTCCTTCGACTGTGAATGTCTCCATGTCCGTTTCCTTTTCCAATGCGAACCCGAGTTGCTAGATGAGAATCGCTAGATGAAAAGCTCGCTGATCGAAGTTTCTTCGTGTATGGACTGAATCCCTCGCGCGAGCAACCCCGCCACGCTGAGCACTTTGATCTTCGAAAGTTTTTTCGCTGCTTCATTCAACGGCACCGAATCCGTCACCACCACTTCCTCAATCTCCGACTTCTCAAGGCGTTCCACCGCAGGGCCCGAGAGCACCGGGTGCGTGCAAGCGGCATACACCTTTGTCGCCCCGTTTTCGAGCAGCGCCTCCGCCGTTTTCACCAGCGTTCCCGCCGTGTCTATAATGTCGTCAATTATGAGCGCCGGACGCTCGGCGACATCACCGATCAAGTGCATCACTTCGCTTACATTCACATCAATCCGGCGCTTATCCACGATGGCGAGGGGCGCATCAATTTTTTTCGCGAAGTAGCGCGCGCGCTCCACGCCTCCCGCGTCGGGTGAAACCACCGTCATCGGCCCCAGCCGCTTCTTCTGGAAGTACTCCACCAGAACCGGCGCCGCAAACAGGTGATCCACCGGGATGTTGAAATATCCCTGAATCTGCGGCGCGTGCAAGTCCAGTGAAAGCACCCGGCTCGAGCCGGCCGTTTCCAGTAGGTCCGCCACCAGTTTCGCCGAAATCGCCACCCGAGGCCGGTCCTTCCGGTCCTGCCGCGCATACGGGTAATACGGAATCACCGGCGTAATCCGCCACGCGGACGCGCGCTTGAACGCGTCCACCATCAGCAGCAGTTGCATCAGGTGGTGGTTCACCGGATGACTGCACGGCTGCACGACGAAAACATCCGCTCCGCGAACATTTTCGAGAACCTGGTAGCGCGTCTCGCCGTCGGAAAACTGGCCGTGCTCGGCCCGCCCTCGCGTAACGCCCAGATAGCCGCAGATCGAATCCGCCAGAGCCGGATTCGCGGTGCCGCAAAAAATCTTGAATTTCTCGTCGGCCAAAGCCTTCCCCTCAGCTGGTCACACGCCATCCCAACGCCCGGCCATACTTTTCCCTGGATAGGGTTTCGACGACGAAAACCGAATCTTCCTGGAACGCACGAGCGGCTCGGCGCGCCTGCGCTGGGTTTCGGAAGATTCCGAACACCGCCGACCCGCTACCCGCCAGCGCGGCTTCTGCGGCTCCTCGCTGAAGCAACCCGTCCCGGATTTCTCCTAGGCGCGGATGGCGGCTGAAAACTGGCCCCTCGAAATCGTTCGAGACGCCCGTTCCCTGCCGGCTCCAGCACAGAGCACAGAACCCAAAGATTTTATGGGGTTCAGCGCGGTTTGTCAATTCAGCAGTAGCCCACTGGAACGCGTCCTTCGTGCTGACCCCGATGCCCCGCGGCGACACAACGGCAATCGTGCGGCCGGGCGCGTCCGGCAGCGGATAGATTTCATCGCCGCGGTTCACGCCCAACGCACGGCCGCCGAAGAGGAAAAAAGGAACGTCCGCGCCGAGGTTTGCTGCAATTTCCATCAATCGCTCGAGCGGCAGCTTTTTCCGAGTCAACCGCAGCATTCCTACGAGTGCCGACGCGGCATCGCTCGATCCGCCGCCAAGTCCTCGCGCCACCGGGATGCGCTTTTCGAGCCTTGCGCGAATACCGCCGCGAATGCCGATCTCTTCCCGCATTGCCTCGATCGCGCGCCAGACGAGATTCTCAGGCCCGGCCGGAAGAGCCGTATCGTTCGTTTCGAGGGAAATACCGCTGCCGGGATCGAGCGAGAGTTCGAGCGTATCGCACAGAGAGACCGCCTGGAAAATCGTGCGCAGCTCGTGGTATCCATCCGGCCTTCGCCCGATAATGTGCAAGCAGAGATTGATCTTCGCAAACGCAGGCAGGCGCACCGATTGTTTCTTATCATCCTTGCGGGTCATGCCGGTGAGCTTACTGCGGTTTCGCCGTTTCCGGAGACGATTTCTGCGCGAGTCGGCGCTTCAGGATTTTCAATTGCCCTTCGAGTTCTGAGACTTTATCGGCCTCGTAATCCGCCGGAAGCGAACGCTGCCATTCGGCGAGCGCGCGTTCCATTAGCTCCGTGGCTCGTTCCGTCTGGCCAAGTTTCATGTAGACGTCCGCGAGATGGCCAAGAATCGTGGGGTCGTGGCCGGAACGGTCGGAAGCCTTGCGCAGGTAGTCCTCCGCTTCCGCGAGCTTATTCTGTTTGTAATAGACCCAGCCGAGGCTGTCCAGATACGCGCCGTTGTTTGGCTCTTGCGAGACCGCGCGCCGGATGAGCGATGTAGCCTCGTCGAGCCGCACGCCGCGGTCCGCCAGCATATAGCCGTAGTAATTGAGCACCTGAGCGTTGGCCGGGTTCGCGTCCAGCACCTTGCGGAACTGCTGCTCCGCCTGATCGAATTTCTTTTCCCGCTCGTAAATCGCGCCCAGAAGGAACCACGCAGTCTGCTTCTCGGAGGCTTCGCCGGCCATCTGTTCGGCTTTCTGGGCAGACTCCTCGGCATCAGCGTAATGTCTCCCGCGCTCCTGGATTTGCGCGAGATCGACATAGATTTCCTGGTCGCTTGCGTTGCCGTGAAGTAGCCCATTCAGGAGTTTCATCGCCCCATCCACGTCGGATTTCTCGCCATAGAGCATTGCCAGCGTGACGATGAGGTCCCGGTCATTCGGGCTTTCGCCCAGCGCTTTCTTCGTTTCGGCGACGGCGCGGTCAATGTCGTGGCTCTCGCGGTACGCATCAATGAGCAGCATTTGCGCGCGTTTTTTTGATTCGGGCCCGAGCTTGCCCATTTCCTCGAACGTACGGATGGCCGCCGGATAATTTTGATGCTCGCGGTACGCGCGGCCGAGCTGTTCGTAGAGAATCCCGAGCGCGCTCGGATTTCCATCGCTGCCGGACTGGCTCTTCACGCCTGCGATCGCGTCGGTAAGAACCTTGACGGCATCGTCGAAGCGCCCCTGGTCCTCATAGAGCAACGCCTCGTTGTAAAGCACTTCGAGGTTGCCGGGCGCGAGTTGCTTCGCACGCAGCAAGCTCGACTCCGCCTGATCGAATTTCCCAAGCCGCCGGTAGAGTTGCGACATCCGGAGATAATTCTCCGCGGTTCCCGGCTCGAGCTCGGAGAGCTGCTGAAACTGCTCGAGCGCTTCGGCATACTTGTCCTGCGATAGCAGCGCCTGCGCAAGGCCGTGGCGATGGCCCGGCTCATCCGGGTCCTCTTCCACGGCTTTTTGATAAGCCTCCTCGGCCTTGATGTAATCCCTCGACTGCGAGTACGCATCGCCCAACAGATCATACAATTCGGGCGATGCGGAATCTCCCGCTGCCTGGCCCAGCAGCGTAATGGCCTCCTGGGCCCGGCCCTCATCGATCAAAAGCTGGCTTAACTGTTCGAGCGCGGGGCTGCTATCTGGATCGTGCTCGAGAACGCCGCGCAGCACTTTTTCCGCTGCGTCATGGTCGTTCCGGAAGCGGTAAAGACGCGCCAGCCAGAGCGCTGAACTGATGTCCCCGGGATCACTCTTCAATACGGCGTCGAATTGTTCGATCGCTTTCGTCAGATTCTCCCGCTGCACTTCGCCCGCATTCATATCGCCGAGAGTGCGCACGTAAATGCGCGCCAGCAGGCGGTGCGTTTCCACTTCGTTTGGATCGATCTTGAGGATCTCTTGCGCTTCCCGCACGGCATCGCTCGTATGCTGCGACTTGGCGTAGATCTCCGCGAGGCGCTCCATGATCACGGTCGAGCCCGGTTTGATCTCAAGAGCCTTTTTGTAGGCGTCGATTGACTGTGTGGCCAACTCGCCCCGCCCCGTCACTTCATACTGAAGCTCGTCCACGTGGCCGATTGTGAAGTAATAGAAGACTTCGTTATGGTCGTTGGCACCCGAAGGTGTCGCCGGGGCTTGATTTGCAGGAGATTGGTCCTGCGGTTTCGCCAGCACCTCTGCAGTAGATTCAGACTGCGCGCTGACTGCTGGTGCAGCAAAGATAAGAGCCAAGATAGCTGTACTCAGAATCGTTTTCATGTGGTATCCGAAGACTTTATTATCGTATACGTCGGGAAGAGGGTCAAAGAATTCGCCTGGAACCTGTTCCTGCCCGTATTCGGGGCGCACTCCAACCCCTATTCATGAGACGGAAGGAAAGCCTTTAGGGATGCACTGTAATAAGAGAAATTTGCCCAGAGATTGAATTTACTTGTGAATGGCCAATTACGGTGTCCTGAGAATAGAGAAGCATTGCACGCTGGACCGATTCCCCCTGCGCTCAACCTCAGCAGCAGCCGCCTGAAACCGGCAGCCCCGCAGCCTTAGCCGGCGGGCCGAATGCTTCTATGGGAATGGGCGCGCCGTGCAGTGTCAGCCAGCAGCGGCGGGCAACTTCGAAGAGCACGATTACCACGCCGACCACGAAGACGGTCATGAGGATGGAATCGATGTAGCCGGTGACGCGGGTTGCAGGCTGAAGCGTCAACGGCCAGAAGATATTCTTGATGGAGAGCACCCCCGCCGTGAGCGTCGTAGTTCCCACAAAAAGCATTGGACCGGCCGTGATCCACGCGTATCTGGCCTTTCCCATGTTCACGAGGAAGGCGGTCCCGACGGCCAATGCAATCGTCGCCAGCAACTGGTTGCCGGTTCCGAAGAGAGGCCACAACGTTGAAATCGTGCCGGTATAGATAAGATAGCCCCAGGCGAACACGACGAAGAAGGTGCACGTAAGATTCCCGGGGAGCCACGCTGAATTTCCGAACGGCTTGTGGACTTTGCCGAGCAGTTCCTGCAGAACATAGCGAGCGACGCGCGTACCCGTGTCGATGGTGGTGAGGATGAAGAGCGCCTCGAACATGATGGCGTAGTGATACCAGTAGCCCATCAGGCGAGACATGCCCGGAACGTTGCGGAAGATTTGCGACATGCCGACCGCGAGCGAAACGGCCCCCCCGGTTCGACCGGCGAGCTGTTCGCCCACTTCCTTCGAGAACATGTCCAGATTCACTGTGTGCAGACCAAGCTTGCTAAAAACCGCCGCAGGAGTATTGATAGCGAAGTAGTCGCCCGGAAACAGCGAGCAAGCCGCGATCAAAGCGAGGACGGCGACCAAGCTCTCGGCCACCATCGCGCCATAGCCAATGAAGCGCGCGTCCGTCTCTTTATCCAGCATTTTAGGAGTTGTTCCGGAACCCACCAGCGAATGGAATCCGGAAATCGAGCCGCAGGCGATGGTGACGAACAAGAACGGGAACAGCTTCCCTTTGATGATGGGACCGCCGCCGTGAATGAACTGGGTGAAGGCGGGAAACTGGATGTTGGGGTGAACGATGAAGACACCGATCACCAGCATGGCGATGGTGCCCAGCTTGACGTACGTGGAAAGGTAGTCGCGAGGCTCAAGCAGCAGCCACACTGGCAGAACCGAAGCAATGAAGCCGTAGAGGGCCATGAGATAGGTGATCTGGTGCGGGCCGAACGTCAAGCTTGCGGCCCACGAGCTCTGCGCGAACCAGTGTCCGCCGATTACAGCCGAAATCAGCAGGACGACGCCGACGGTGCTAGGGACGGCGACTTTGATTTTCCCGGGCTCGCTCTTGAACATATAGAGGCCCATGAAGATTGCGATGGGAATCGTCGCACCAATCGTGAAGACGCCCCAGGGGCTGTTGGATAGCGCGTTCACCACCACGATTCCGAGGCCCGCGAGTGTGACAAGGAGAATCAGCAGGATCGCAAACATTCCGACAAGACCTGCGAAAGGACCGACTTCGGTCCTGGCGACGTCCGCCAGCGAACGTCCCTTGTGTCGGACGGACGCCACCAGCACGATGAAATCATGAACGCAGCCGGCAACAACCGCGCCGATAAGTATCCACAGGAAGCCGGGCGCAAATCCGAACTGAGCGGCGAGGGTCGGTCCAACGAGGGGCCCTGCGCCAGCGATCGCGGCGAAGTGGTGACCGAATAAGACCCATTTGGGCGACGGTACATAGTTGTGACCGTCCTCATAAGCGTGAGCGGGAGTGATGCGGTGATCGTCGAGTGCGAGCGCCTTGGCCGCAATGAACGCGCTGTAGTAGCGGTATCCAATCGCGTATATGCACAGTGCGCCAAACAGGATGGGAAAAGTGTTCATCCGAGCCTCCTGCGGTCACCGATCAATGTCATCCAAATTCGCAAGTGACAATTCACCCGGGACGGCGGGAGTATAACATCCGCCGGCAGTCATCTTCGAAGGCCCCGAGAGTGAGCGGCGGCGCGCAGCGTCCGGGCCGCTTCAGTCGCTTAGATGAATTGCAAAAAAGAATTAGCGGGTTCCTCTCACCCGCTAGGAATTTCTTCGATCCTAAAGAACGTCCCCAGCTAGTGGCGGAAGTGGCGGACGCCGGTGAAGACCATCGCCATGCCGAGTTTGTTCGCGGCGGCAATCACGTCGGCATCGCGCACAGAACCGCCCGGCTGGATCACAGCGGTCGCTCCGGCTTTTCCTGCTTCCTCGACCCCGTCAGGGAACGGGAAGAAAGCGTCGGACGCGACAACGCTTCCCTTCATCGAAATGCCGTGCGTGGCCGCCTTGATCACCGCGATCTTCACGGAATCCACGCGGCTCATCTGCCCCGCCCCTACGCCGAGCGTTTGCCCTTCACTTGCGAAGACGATCGCATTCGACTTCACGTGCTTGCACACCTTCCACGCGAACAGCAGCCCGCGCCGCTCCGCATCCGTCGGCGTCCGCTCGCTGGCAACCTTTAGCTCCGCCTCGTTCAATTCATGGAGATCCGGCTCCTGCACCAGCACGCCGCCCGAAATCCGCTTGAGTTCAAGCTCTGCAGGCGCGGCGTTGCGCGGCATTTCCAGCAAGCGCAAATTTTTCTTTGACGCAAATTTTGCGAGTGCCGCAGGCTCGTAGCCGGGCGCGACGATGCACTCGACGAAGATTTTCGCCACTTCTTCCGCCGTCCCCGCATCGAGCGCGCGGTTGAATGCCAGCACGCCGCCAAACGCGGAGACGGGATCGCACGCGAGCGCTTTCACGTAGGCATCGCGCAGCGAATCCTGCTCGGCTGCGCCACAGGGATTGTTGTGCTTGATGATGGCGGCTCCGGGGCGCTGGAATTCCGTGGCAAGTCCCCACGCGGCATCGAGGTCCACCAGATTGTTGTACGAGAGTTCTTTCCCCTGAAGCTGCGTCGCGCCGGCAAGTCCGGTTACCGGACGTCCCGCTGGGACGTACAGCGCCGCGGCCTGATGCGGATTTTCGCCGTAGCGCATGGCCTGCTTGCGCTCGAGAGAGATGTGAATCCGCGCGGGCAATTTCTCGAGGCTTCCGATAGTGACATTGCCATCGGCCGCGAGCCGCTCGAGTTCCGTGGCGATCTCCCCGTCGTAACGCGCCGTGCGCGCGTACGCTTTCCGCGCCATCGTGAGCCGCGTTGCGGCGCCCAGGTCGTGCTTCTCGCGCAGCTCCGCTGCAATTCCCGCGTAGTCGTCCGGATCGGTCACCACAGCGACGCTATGAAAGTTTTTTGCCGCCGAACGAATCATCGCCGGCCCGCCGATATCAATGTTCTCGATCAACTCCTCGGGCGTAACGCCCGGCTTCGCCGCCGTTGCCGAAAACGGATACAAATTCACGGCCACGAGATCGATCGGAGCGATGCCGTGCGCATTCGCCTGCGCGCGATCTTCCGGCTTGCCGCGCTGAAAAAGAATTCCGCCGTGCACTTTCGGGTGCAGCGTCTTCACGCGGCCGCCGAGCATCTCGGGCCACCCGGTGAGATCGGCGACGTCGCGCACCGGGATGTGTGCCTCGCGCAGAAGCCGTGCCGTGCCGCCCGTCGAAACGATTTCGATTCCCAGCAGCGCCAGATCCCGTGCGAACTCCACCACGCCCGTTTTGTCGTAGACGCTGATGAGCGCCCGTTCGATGGCCACGAAAGAACCTCCTGAGATGGGAAGGGCTGGCTAGTGTAAGCGTTTGGGGGAATTTTCGGAAGGGGACCGTCAAAACGGTGCAGGACACGATGGGTTTTGACCTTGCTTGCCGCCTGTGGCATACCTACACTTGGGGTGGGCCGGAACAGGTGACAAAAATACCTCGATGAAAATCCCTACAGAGCCGATTGGAAGCATTCCGCGGCCAGTAGTATTGATTGAAGCGATCGCCGAAGCCGGCGACTACGCGGATCCGAGTCTGGACCCCCTGTATGAAGAAGCGATTCGGGACACAATCAAACAGTTTGAGGCGACGGGTTCACCGGTCATTACCGATGGCGAGCAGCGCAAGTATCACAATTTCTGGACGTACAGTGGGCATGGATTACACAACACGGCGCCGGATGGTTTCAAGATTCCGTTCTCTGCTGGTCACGTGCGGCGGATGCCGCGATTGACGGCAGGCCCATTTCGCTACAGTGATGACACTTCCACCACGCGCGAAACTGCGTTTGCGAAGGTTCGCGCTCGCGTTCAAGGCACTGAGCTCGCCGAAAAAGTCCTTGGAGACCGCTAATGCAGCTGGACGAAGACGAAGAGAAATTGCTGCGTTCTGTCGCGTTGCAAAACGCCCAGGCCGTTTTTCTCGCGCGGGAGCGGGCCGAGCGTGAACTCATTGCGGCGAAGGAGGCTTTGGAACGCAAAACGTCAGAACTCGCCGAGCAGCGCGAATTTTTTCTGGTCACGCTCGCGAGCATCGGCGACGGCGTGATTACCACTGACACCCATGGTAGGATCACGTTCTTGAATCCTGTGGCGGAAGCCATGACTGGATGGAAATCCGGCGACGCCAGCGGGCAGCCTTTGGAGAAGGTATTCAACATCATCAACGAAAAGAGCCGCAAACCGGCGCCTAATCCGGTGGCCAGAGTGTTACTTGAGGGGGCGATCGTCGGACTGGCCAATCACACATCGTTGATTGCTCGCGATGGAAGGGAGACGGCAATTGCTGACAGCGCGGCGCCGATTCGGGACGCTACCGGTAATATTTCCGCCGTGGTGATTGTGTTTCACAATATCACACAGGAGCGTCAAGCGGAGATCGCGCTGCGCGAATCAAATCAGCTATTGAGCGAAACTCGCGATAATCTAGAGAAGCGAGTGGATGAACGGACAGCCGAGCTCAACAGGGCAAACGTGAGTCTGCGTAACCTTTCGGCCCGTCTGCTGCAGATACGGGATATTGAAGCGCGCACTCTAGCCCGGGAGCTGCATGACAGTGTGGGACAATTGCTTGCGGCTCTCAGCATCAACATTGCCGTGGTGAAACATCAATCTCACAAACTCGACGAAGCGGGAGCGAAAGCCGTCACGGAAAATATGTTTCTGGCTGAGCAAATTACCACCGAGATTCGCACGATGTCGCATCTCCTGCATCCTCCACTACTCGACGAATTAGGTCTTCGGTCCGCTCTGGGCTGGTACGTCGATGAATTTTCTGAACGTAGTAAGATCAAAGTTGAATTGGAAGTCCCGTCCGATTTCAGCCGGTTGTCGACAGTCCTGGAAACCGCTATATTCCGAATCGTTCAGGAATGTCTCACGAACATTCATCGCCATTCCGGGAGCAAGACTGCGGCGATACGCATCCTTCAGGAAAATCGCCAAATTCTTGTTGTGGCCCGTGACTCAGGGAAAGGCATTCCTCCCGACAAATTGCGCGCAACTTCCGATGGCCGGAGCGGTGTTGGCTTTCGTGGCATGACGGAGCGGATTCGGCATCTAGGCGGCGATCTGAAGATTCATTCCGATAGCAACGGAACGGTGGTTACTGCGACGCTCCCATTGGAACAGGCTGATGCTGTTTCAGGAAACGAATAAGTCCCCCGACGTTTTCGCAAGATCTACATCCGCAAACTTCAAAAGCTCACTCGAAATCAGGAGTTAGCCCGCCATCTTAGCCAGACCTCCACTTAGTAACTCACGCAGTGGGGGAGCGGTCAAGAACCTGGACTACGTCAATTCGTTGCCCATGATGAAGAGAGGCTTGTTTTCGAAGCTGGCGAATTTCGGGCGCAGGCGCTCGGTATTGTAGTGTATCTCGATGTCGACGACCTTCTTGGCGGTGGCGATGGTTTCGATCGGGATATCGCCATAGCGGCCGTTGGTGAGAACCACAAGGCGGCCGTGGACGCCGCGCAAGAGAAGATCGAGGGCGATATTGCCGTAGGCCATGGGAACGATGGAATCGATGACATCGGGATCGCCGCAGCGGGCGAGATAGCCGAGCTTCTGGTTTACGACTTCGATTCTTTTGCCATTGTTGAATTTTGCAGAGAGTTCCTTAACGCGTTCGGAGACGATATCACCTATACCCCCAAGCTTTTTGTGGCCGTAGGCGTCGGTGGAATCGCTTTCGAAAGTCATTTCGCCCCCTTCGAACATGGCGCCTTCGGAAACGAGGACGATAGAGTAGCGGCTGGGATTTTTGCGGCGGTCGGCGACGAGAAGCTCGGTCAAGCGCTCGATATTGAATTTGTATTCGGGGATGACGCAGCGATTGGCGGCCCCAGCCATGGTGGGAAGCATGGCGGTGTAGCCGGCGTAGCGGCCGAACACTTCGATGACCATGAAACGCTCGTGGGAAGCGGCCGACGTGCGGAGACTGTTGACGAGCTGGAGCGTGCGCGTGACGCAGGTGCTGAAGCCGATGCAGTAGTCCGTGCCGGGGACATCGTTGTCCATGGTTTTCGGGATGGCGACCACTTTGAAACCCTCGCGATGGAGGCGTAGACCGTAACTGAGAGTGTCATCCCCGCCGATGGGGATGAGCGTGTCAATGCGGAGCCAGGCTAGGTTTTTGAGGACCTCGGGAGTTAGATCGTTCCTCTCGGCGGTGAATTTGTCCTTGAGGTGCGCAGGGACGCTGGACTTGCTGACGCGCCCGGGATTGGTGCGGGAAGAGTGGAGGAAGGTGCCGCCGGTGCGGCCGGCGCGATCAACGACTTCCTCATTGATGATGAAAAAATTGTCGGAGTTGTCATAGTCCTTTTCGCGGACCATGTCTACGAGGCCGGCCCAGCCGTGGCGGATGCCGATCACCTGATAGCCTTCACGGATGGCGCGAAGGGTGACGCCGCGGATCGCAGGATTGAGGCCGGGAACGTCACCACCGCCGGTGAGTATGCCGATGACGCCTTTCTTGGTATCTGCGTTTGCCATGAATCTGTAACTCGCTCCTTCGCGGGGTGTGGAACGGCAGATTATCCTCCGATGACGAGATTTTAGGAAGCCTGCCCACAGGAGGGCAGTCAACCTCGATGAGCTTCGTGATGTCCATCGGCTTTCTTATGAAGGCATTCGGCCCTGTTCCCGCTAACGATAAATCCCCCTCTAGGAAGTTCCTCAAAATACTGTTTTCACCCGATGCACAGCGCCGCAAAAAAGAGCGCAAACTTCTTACGTGCAAAAAGGGCTCAGGTAGAGCAGCGAATTCGCCGAAAAGGGTCCTTATGACCAAACGCATTTTAGTGGCAGACGATCACGCGAGCGTCCGGCGCTGCTTGCGAATGCTAATCGCTCAGCGACAGGATTGGCAAGTGTGTGCCGAAGCAGACGACGGAGTTGATGCGGTTGAAAAAGCCAAATCACTGTCTCCGGACGTTGCCGTGTTAGATATAGCGATGGGAAGATTGAATGGCATGGACGCCGCTCAACAGATTCGCGCGAGGTGCCCGGCCACGATTGTTCTAACAACGAGTATGTATGATGCGGAGCCGCTCTTCCCTAGACTACAAACCATTGGTGTCAAAGGTTTTATACCCAAGAACAACCTCGCAACCGACCTTTTGCCTGCCATAGATGCAGCTCTAACAGGCCAGAGTTGGTTTCGCGCGACGGAGCGGAGTTGCCGGTCGGGGCGGTTACGTTCGTGATGGCCTCGCGGGCATGCTCTTTCCCCTTTATTTCCAGCCGCAACGTCTACGACTTTTCCCGCGATTTCGTGAACGAGTCTGGCGAATGAATGTCGCGCGAGATGGTCAACTCGAAATGCGTGCCTTCAATTTTACGCGGCCGCCTTCGATGTTGACCGTGTATTCCACTACCTGGCCGCCCTTTGTCTTGAGGTCGCTCGTCTTCTGCTGCACGAAACGCTCGAAGTCCTTCAAGCTGGGCGCGCCCGATTTGTCGCCTGCCGATGTTCGCGCTTCGATGAGCTTTTGGTAGAGCTGCCGCACTTTCTCATGCTCGCGTTCGGGATCGGAAAACGACATGGCAAAACAAGAGTGGACTTGCCTCAGAGTGGCGGCCTCCTCGGCAGCTTCCGCAACTGCCACAGCGCGTTCCGCGACGGCCGTAGGGGGTGCGGAAGGTTGTGGGGGCGGCGCCGCTGCCTGTTGACGCGCAGCTTGGCGGGCGCGCTCGGCCTCGACGGCTTTGGCCGCTGCGCCGAAGTGATGTTGGGTGGTTGCGCTCTCCTTCTGCATCGTTTTCTTGCGCCACATGTCCTGGTATTTAGCGTAGGTTGAAGTCAGGTTGTTGTAGCGGAAGCGCTGCCCCGTGCTCAACTCGGCCGCGCGTTCCGCGTAGCGTTTGATCAGGTTCTCGCACCGCCATTGCGTGTCCGCAGGAGGACGCGAACGCCCGCCGCCGAAGTATTGCTCGTACTCAATCTTCAGCGTGCGGATGTCGCGTTCGATTTGGTTCAGCTCTTCGTCAATTGTGGCCATGGATGCCAGCTGATACTCGTGAGATTCCAGCGTAGCGGCTCGCTCTGGCCGGCGTCAACGATGCCGTTCGGCTGCTTGTCGCAAAGAGAAATCCCTTCGGTTGCTGTCTCGTATCGTCTTGTGTTCAAATACCTTACCTATGAGCCCGCGAGCGAATCCCGCCGCCAAAATGCACACGGATCCAGCGGTCCACTTGCGCGGCATTCCGTCCGTTGACGAACTGCTGAGCCGTCCCAGACTGCTTGCGCTCGCTGAAAAGGCCGGCCGTGGCATCGTCACAATCGTCACGCGGAACGTGCTGGCTGATCTGCGCGCGCGGCTGAAGGATGCTGCGCCAGTTCCCGGCGCGCAGGACGAACTCGCCGGACTCGAAGCCATGATCACAGCCGAAGTGGACGCGACGCTTGCGCCTTCTCTGCGCCCGGTGATCAACGCGACCGGCGTGATTCTGCACACCAACCTCGGGCGTGCGCCGATTTCAGCGCAGGCCGCCGGGCGGATGGCCGAGACGGCGACCCGCTACTCAAATCTTGAATACGACATCGAATGCGGCGAGCGAGGCAAACGCGACGTCCACACGGCGCGCCTTCTTGCCGAGCTCACCGGCGCCGAATCCGCCATCGTGGTCAACAACAATGCCGCGGCTGTTTTTCTGGTGCTCAACACGCTCGCGAAGGGCGCGGAAGTGATCGTCTCTCGCGGCGAGTTGATCGAAATCGGCGATGGCTTCCGTATTCCGGACATCATGGCGGAAAGCGGCGCGGTGCTGCGCGAAGTGGGCACGACGAACCGCACACGCATCCGCGACTACGAGCGCGCCACCACCGAGCGCACGCGGCTTCTTCTTCGCGTGCATCCATCGAATTTCCGAATCACCGGTTTCACGGAACGCCCCTCGCTCGACGAAATTATCGCGCTGGGCCGGCGCTTGCAAATCCCCGTGTTTGAAGACCTCGGCTCCGGCTGTCTCGCGGACCTTGCGGCGAGTGGAATTGCGGAACCAGTGGTGCGCGCGAGCTGCGAGGCGGGCGCGTCGGTGGTCTCGTTCAGCGGCGACAAGCTGCTGGGGGGCCCGCAGGCTGGAATCATCGCCGGCAAAAAAGAATTCGTGGAGCGCATCCGGCGTAATCCGCTGTTTCGCGCGCTGCGCGTGGACAAGCTCACCATTGCCGCGCTCGAAGTGACGCTGCAATCTTATTTGCGCGGCGCCCTTGATGAAGTCCCTGCATTGCGGATGATTCGAGCAACCTCGGAAGAGATCAAAGCGCGCGCCTCGCGCTTCGCCGCGCAGCTTCGGCCGCTACTCGCGGATCGCGCGGACCTTGAAATTCGCGGCGGGTTTTCCGTGATCGGTGGAGGCTCGACGCCCGATCAGCAGCTCGCAACATTCGTCTTGAGAATCACCGGCCGGCGAAATTCCGCGCCGAAACTCGAAGAGCGTCTGCGCAAACCCGAGCGCGGCACGCCCGTTATCGCGCGGATCGAAGAGGATTGCCTGATCCTCGATCTCTGCACGGTTTTTGCGGACGAAGAGCCTGCGCTTCTCGCGGCGCTTGTTTCCGCGCTCACGTAACAACCTGCTATAGCCGATTGATCACGCTTGCGACGCAACCGGCCCCAAAGCCGTTGTCAATATTGACCACGCTGACGTTGGACGCGCAACTGTTGAGCATCGCGAGCAGCGCGGTCAACCCGCCGAAGCTCGATCCGTAGCCGGTGCTCGTCGGCACGGCGATCACGGGCGCAGCGACCATTCCCGCGACGACGCTTGGCAGCGCTCCTTCCATTCCCGCGACGCAGACGATGACGCGCGCGCGCGCCAGCATCTGCCGGTGCTCCAGCAGGCGGTGCAGCCCCGCCACGCCCACATCGTAGACCGCTTCGGCGTGGTTTCCCATTGTCCGTGCGGTGATGAGCGCTTCTTCCGCGACGGGAATGTCGCTGGTTCCGGCGGAGACGACCAGAATCAATCCCTTACCATGAACCGTGCGATCGCGTTCGATCGTGACCGTTCCGGACAAGGAGTGAAATTTTGCGGCGCGCGCGATTTTCTTCACCGCCGAAGAAGTCTTCGCGTCGGCGCGCGTGATCAAAATATTGTGAGAAGCTTTCGCGCGCAGCATTCCGCGGACGATCCCGACGACCTGCCTGGGGGTTTTGCCCTTCGCGAAAACGACCTCCGGAAAACCCTGGCGAAGCGCGCGGTGATGGTCGATTTTCGCGAAGCCAAGATCTTCATAGGGAAACTGCCGAAGCCGCTCGACGGCCGCATCGGCCGTTAGCTTGCCGCACCTTACGGCTTCGAGAAGATTTCGGACGTCGCGTTCATCCATTGCTCACCGTCGCGCTCGTCACTTGGTTGCGGGGGTGGTTGGAGCGGGCGCCCGGTGTGGCGCCGGTCATTTCTCTGCTTTTCCAGTGACATCCACGACCGTGACGGGGCCATATTTCGCAAGCGCATCCTGAATCTGCTTCCGGTCGCCCACGGCCACCCACTGCATGTGACCTAGGTCCACGAATTTCTTTGCGGCGGCCTGCACCGCGGCTGCGTCCACGCTCGCGATACGATCGGGATACGCGTCCCAATAATCCATGGGCAAACCGAAATGCTGCGTCGTAAGCCAGTCTCCCAACAACTGCGCGGGCTGTTCGAGCGACAGCGCGAAGCCTGCCACGATGGCGCGTCGCGCGTCGTCTAGCTCGCTCGCCGGCACGGGCTCGTCGTTGATTCGCTTGAACTCAAACATGAACCGCGACATCGCTTCATCGGTTACGGGAGTGCGCACGGGCGCGAACGCGTACCAATCGCCGGGATAGACTTCCGCGTTGAAACGGCTATAGGAACCGTAAGTGAGGCTGTGCTCCTCGCGCAAGTCGAGGAAAAGCCGGGACTGCGCCCCTCCACCGACAATCTGATTCATCACATTCAGAACGGGATAGCTGGGATCGCTCCGTTGAATGGCGCGGTCACCGGCCACGATGAACGTCTGCACGGAATTCGGGCGGTCCACCAGCGTAATTCCCGGCGCCGCGGGAGCAGGGGATGCGGGAAAGGACGCACGCGCTGTGGTCTTGCCCGTCCACGCGCCGAAATATTTTTCGATTAGCGCGCGCATGTCGGCAGCTTTGAAGTCCCCGGTGACTCCGAGAATCGAGTTGCCCGGCGTGTAGTTCTGGTCGTGAAATCGCTTCAGATCATTGCCATTCAGCTTGGCAACCGACTCCTTCGTTGCCGAGGTGAGAGACAACGGGGCCGTGCCGTACAGAACGCGGCGAAACGCCTGCTGGCCGAGGAAGTTCGGATTGGCCATTTGCGATTCCAGATCGGCTCCGAGCCGCTGCTTGTATTTTGCCAGTTCGCCATCCGGGAACGCGGGATTCAACACGATATCGCTTATCAGATCGAGAATCTGCGGTGCGCTATCGCTGAACCCTGAAGCGGCCACAGTGGTGTAGCTTGCGCCGAACCGGGAGTCGGCATTGAGTGTGGCGCCGAGGGAATCGACTTCGGCGGCAATCTGCGCACTCGTGCGCCGGGCGGTTCCCTCGCGAAGCATGTCGGCGGTAAAGGAGGCGAGGCCCGGCAAATCGTCCGGATCGGCGAGTTGTCCGGGGCGCATCCACATCGTGAATGCGAGGGTTGGGAGTTTGTGGTCCTCGAGAAGGACAAGCGTGAGGCCGTTCGGCAGCTTTGCGATGGTGGGGCGCGGAAGCTTTACGCGCAGGATCTCCTTATTCACGGGCGCGCGATTCAGCCTTTCGACCTTACTTAGCGGAGCGGACTTATCCTGCGCGCGCGCGGGCCTCGCTCCGCACGCGAGAAGAGCAGTGGCCGCGACAGCCACGACCAAATCCCGACTTGAGGATTTCGAAATAAAGGCATGAATTTTCATTGCGCCCCCTTGG
>Ga0307475_10000832_pt1 | contig 18528 bp, 17 predicted proteins | sample atmos_gasesECM1C_FD_203317 | JGI IMG/M metagenome (GOLD analysis project Ga0307475, IMG submission 203317) | Hardwood forest soil microbial communities from Morgan-Monroe State Forest, Indiana, United States - atmos_gasesECM1C_515 | ecosystem: Environmental > Terrestrial > Soil > Temperate... | reverse complement strand
GTATTTTACATTAATGGATATCTGATTGGCGTTCCTTGCGAAGTTATGCGTTATTGTTTCGCTGTAATAGCAGGTGCAAAGAGGCGAGAGACGCGAATCGGGCGGTAGAAAGAAACAATTTGGATAGGTAAAAGAGGAAAAACTGCTTCGTGCGTGCAATTCCTACCGCCGGTCATAAATGGTCTAATATCTTACTAAGAGTAAGTACTGTGTTTTCTGTAGGAATATAATTAATTGTAGTTTGGACAAAAATTTGCATTGGTGAAGCGGTTCGGTGCAGTGCTCGCAGGCGGAACGTCGGGTGCCCTTTTTCAAGGGCGACGGGATAACAACTGTCAACCTTGGCTTCAGTTTGCTGTTTTCCTTAGCAGTTAGTCTGTAAAGCTGGCCTCGCTCAGGGGCAAATCGTAAAAAAAATTAAACGGGTCTCGGCGGAGTCGAGGCTGCTTTGGAGGAGTTAAGTGAAGCTTATTCGCAGAAACGAACAGCCACATCTGTCCGCACGGTCAGGTCAACCGCGCGAGATGTATTTTTTTTATGAGAAGAATACCGGTGTGGCGCACTTTAATGTCGAAGCCGGGCCCGACGGGCAGTTCCCCGTCGAGCAGGCTGCCGGATTGCTGGCCATGCATTGCATGGTTCGCGGGCAGTCTCCCAACGATTACATCGTGATGGTTCCGGCTGAGAATGACTTTCTGGAAGGGCTCAAAGAAAAGGCTGACAAGTTGCTGCAAGCCGGCCGGTCCGCGGGCTCTTCGGTGAAGCTGACGCGCCGTGAAGATGAGGTGCTCGGTGGAATCATGCGCAGCCTGGCCAACAAGGAAATCGCCGCGGATTTGAACCTTTCGGAGCGCACTGTGAAGTTCCATGTGTCTTCGCTTCTGGCGAAATTCCGTGTGCGCGGGCGTCTGGAGCTGGTTCGCGAGGCTTCACGGCACTCCGGTGCTCCGCCGACACCCGCAAACCGCGAAACTCGCGGAGACTATGGCGAGTTGCCAAAAGGTTTCTCGTCCAGTTCTAACGTGCTGCCGTTAGTGAAGCGCTGCATGGCCTAATTTGCCGTACTGAAACGCAAAAGGCCTGCCCGATCCCGGGCAGGCCTTTTTTTTGTGCCGCTTCTTTTTCGTTACTTCCTGGCCTGGGCGTACAGTTCCGCGGACTTGTCCCAGTTCACGGTGTTCCACCAGGCTTTGATGTAGTCGGGCCGGCGATTCTGATATTTCAAATAATAGGCATGCTCCCAAACGTCGAGTCCTAGTACGGCTTTTCCACCGCCTGACAATTGGTAGGGCGAGTCTTGATTGGGACTAGAGTCGATCTCCAGTTTGCCGCCGCGAACCAATACCCATACCCAGCCGGAGCCGAAACGCGCCACGCCCGCGGCCGCGATTTTTTCCTGGAAGCCTGTAAATGAACCGAAAGCAGAATTGATGGCTGAAGCGAGATCGCCCTTTGGTTCGCCGCCGCTACCTTTTTTCATCAACGGCCAGAACAGACTGTGATTCCAGTGGCCGCCTCCATTATTGCGAACCGCGGTGCGGATATTCTCCGGGACGGCATCCAGGTTCTTGAGCAGATCGTCGATGGATTTATTCTGAAGATCGGCGTGTCCCTCAAGAGCTTTATTTAAATTGGTGACATACGTTCCATGATGTTTGTCGTGATGGATTTCCATCGTTTTAGCATCGATGTGCGGTTCCAATGCGTCGAACGGATACGGCAACGGCGGTAAAGTAAAGGCCACGATTTTCCTCCAGCTCAGATTTGAAAGTGTGAAGCTATCCCGGGCTTGAAAATGAGAATCGCAAAGTCATTTGCCGGCGAGCACTGCAAGGTAAGTCGACAAATATAGTCGATGAATTATACCGCTTGTCTCCCTGTTTCCCACATCGCAAGCCTTCCCGCAGGGCCAACAATTTATCTTACGACTTACTTGCCTCGTTTGCTTGGATGCGCGAAATGGCCCATTGGGCAGATTCGGCAATCACAGGATCTGCTGAGGCGGCCAGTGGTTTCAATACGTTTGAGACTCTTTGGAAGGCAGCCAAATCGGATAGTGATTTTGAATTTCCCAATGCAATGCACACGTTGCGAATGAGCCCTTGCCACTTCGTTCTTTTGATAGGGCTCCCGCGAAACATTTGCGTGAAGTCGCTGGGACTCAGCGAGGCGAGCCATTCCAGGCGGGGCAATAACAGTTCTTCTCGTCGGCTGCCATTTTTTCCGTGAAGACCAAATCCTTCTTCCTCGGGATTAGCTGCACGAGCAAAAGAACGCGGCTGAAATTCATTCGCGTCGGTGACCGGTGCGTGGCGGTTCCAGGGGCAAACATCCTGGCAAATGTCGCAGCCGAATATGTGTTGGCCCATCGGCTCACGAAATTGTTCCGGAATTGCTCCGCGCAGCTCGATGGTCAGATAGGAAATACACTTGCGTGCATCCATCACGTAGGATTCGACCAGCGCTTCAGTCGGACAAGCATCGATACATTTCCGGCAGGTGCCGCAGCGGTCCGCGGGCGGAGCATCAGCAATCCCCAATGTCGGCGGCAAATCGAGGGTGGTTAAGATCACTCCCAAAAAGAAAAATGATCCGATGCGCTCATTGAGCAGCAGAGTATTTTTGCCCAGCCATCCCAGGCCGGCATGCTTGGCCAGCACGCGTTCGTTAAGAGGGCCGGTATCCGCGTAAATACGGGCTTCGAACGGTTGAGGGAACTGGTCACGCAAATCGTCGACCAACAGCTCCAACTTTTCGCGCAAGACATCGTGATAGTCATTTCCCCACGCATATCGCGAGATCCACCCGCGGGGCTCACTGGCATTCGTTGCGTCGCCAAGATCTGTCCATGCTTGTGCGGTTGATGCACGCTCGGTGTTGTAGGTCAGCGCGCAAACAATCACGCTTCGTATGCCGGGAAATGCCGCCTGCGGGTCGCTGCGCCGAGCGTCGCTTAAGTATTTCATTTCGCCCGCATAGCCACGCGCCAGCCATTCCTGCTGTTTTACGAGCTCGGGAAATTTCTCGGCGCGAGCTACCCCCGCCATGGCGAAACCCAGTTGGCTGGCGCGCTCAGAAATCCAGGTTGTGGCGGAAGCGTTTACCATTGGATTGTTTTTCGCGGCGGCTGGTCCGCTGCCAATAGGAACGTCAATACAACACGACAAACAGTATAGCGATGGTTAAATGGCGGTTTTGTCGAAGCTGCGCAGAGCTGTCACTTCGTCGGAGTGCACATCAAAAACGGTATACAGTTTTGTGATTTGCAACAGGTCCCGCACTTTTTTGGTCAAATGGAGCAGCTTCAATTCACCGCCGCGGTTTTTGACGGCGGTGTAGGCGCTAACCAGTTCGCCGATCCCGGAGCTATCGATGTAATTGATGTCCCCCAGGTTCACGAGAATCCTGATGCGGCGGTCGTCGAGAAGCTCGCGAATGGTGGATCGCAGCAAAGCGCTGCCTTCGCCAAGGGTTATGCGACCGCTCAAGTCCAACACGGTTACTGCTCCAGCGTCTCTGTAGGTGGCCTGTAATAGTGCCATGGTTCCTTTCCACGAATGAAAACTCTATGCTTGATGCGACTGGGCGTCATTCTGGTCGCCCTTGTCGTTGTCACTTGCCGGGTGGCCATCCGCGCTTGGCAATTTCTTGGACATAATAATTTCCGCGCCGCCGGTGCGGCCGGGAACCACGTCAAATTCGTCCATGAAGGAGCGCATCAAAAATATTCCGCGTCCGGAGGTGCTCAGAAGATTTTCTTCGGCCAGCGGATTGGGAACGTCACCAAGCTTGAAGCCTTTGCCTTCGTCCAAAACATGGATGACCATTTTGTCGGACGTTAAATCGACAGCCAGATAAATTTTCTTCTCCGGGCGCTCCTGATTGCCGTAATGAAACGCGTTGATGACCCCTTCCCGCACGGACATTCCGATGCGGTAACAATCGTCCTCATCGAAACCCGCTGCTTCGGCGACCCGCAAACACATCTCCTCGGCTAGATTGACGCTCTCTACCTGCGTTTCGAGCGTGACATCGAGGTGTTTCTGGTCAGCCATTTTTATGAGTTGTCACCCGCTTTAGCCGTTTGGACGCGCATTTGAGTGCACTATGGGTAACACAGTGCCGGAAAAAGTGTCAATCAAGCACTGCCGTTATACCGTAATGTTTCCGATATTATCGGGTTCATGGGTACCAGTTCACCGCCAAAGGAAAAGCTGACGAGAGTATACCCGCTTGCCAAGCCAACTGACAAAGCACGCCATGGTCTAGGCCCAATAGGAGCGGTCCAGGGTGCGATACTGAATGGCTTCGCTCAAATGCTTGGGGGCGATGTTTTCGGTGGCCTCCAGGTCCGCGATGGTACGAGCGACTTTCAAGATGCGGTCGTGGGCACGCGCCGAGAGCCCCAGCCGGGTGATGGCATTTTCCAGTAATTTTTCGCCTTCGGTGGTGATCCCGCAGTGCTTGCGGAGCATCTTCGGCAACATCTGCGCATTGGAATAGGTTTTCTGTTCGCCGCGATATCGCTCGAGTTGGCGGTTGCGCGCCGCAACCACCCGCGCTCGCACCGCTTCAGAGTCTTCCGCTAATGCAGGCGTGCGGAGTTCCTTATATTTCACCGCGGGGACTTCAATATGAGTATCGATGCGATCGAGCAGCGGGCCGGAAATTTTGGATACGTAGCGTTGGATCATCGGTGGCGTGCAGTGGCACTCTCTGGTGGGATCGCCAAAGTATCCGCAGGGACAAGGATTCATGGCGGCCGCAAGCATAAAGCGCGACGGAAAAGTTACCGAGATGGCCGCGCGCGAAATGGTTACGGCGCCATCTTCGAGCGGCTGGCGCATGACCGCCAACACATTTCTCTGAAACTCCGGCAACTCGTCAAGGAACAGCACGCCATTGTGCCCCAGGGAAACTTCGCCGGGACGGGGACCGGCACCGCCACCGATCAGTCCCGCGTCGCTGATGGTGTGGTGCGGCGAACGACTACCGCTGCTTCGCGAGCATTCGCTTCAGGGACGGCGATGGCTTTCAGTCCTTTATCCAGCGCCGCTAGCGCAGCGGAAAGCGCGCCGCGCACCGGGCGCACCCCTCCATCCAGGGACAATTCGCCGAGAAACATGCATTGGTCAAGGAGCTTTCCAAAAAATTGGCCCATGCATCCAGCCAATCCCAGGGCCATGGGCAAATCAAAGCCGGAGCCTCCTTTTCGTACGTCGGCAGGCGCGAGGTTGATAGTTACGCCTTGGCCATAAGGAAATTCAAAACCACAATTTCTCAGTGCTGACTTGATGCGCTCGCGGCTCTCTTTCACGGCGTTGTCTGGGAGGCCCACAACGTTAAAGTCCTGCATGCGCGCGGACCCTACGTCTACCTCAACCTCAACGAGATAGGCGTCAATTCCGTACACGGAGGCGCCGATGGTTTTGAAGAGCATCGTTAAAACTGCAGAACGGTAGGGAGAGAAGCCGCCGGGGTCGCAATGCGAAGCATAAACTAGTTCGATACGATACGCTAGAGATACTAGGGGGTCCCACTAGAAGCGTTGCCTGTGGGTCAGTCCGAATCTCTCACCATGTTGAAGGTTTGTGAAATTGCGCCTTTGCATCGTTCATAATTGACGGGAACTGGCAGGCAGCCACATCGGCTTGTCGAATGCGTTTCTTGAACGTAGCCTCAGCTTTGAGAACAGTACTGTGATGTTGTTGGGGTTCAGTATGCCAACTGGTTTTATGCTGATCTTGGTCCCCTTTTCTTTTCAAAAGACCAATAATTTCCTACTCCAAAGATGGTCTTTAACTCCGTAGGCTCTGACTAGGCAAGCTAATCTACATGCGGGGTGGCCTTTACACCTATTGCGTCGCGACGTATATTGGCTCGCTATAACGGCACTTTTACGCCAGCCTGCGAGGTCGTCGCATGACCGGATTCGTTATTTTGGGAATTGTCGTTCTGATCTTTATTTTTGCGATCGGAATGTACAACGGATTGGTTCGCCTCAAGGTGCAGACGGACAACGCCTGGGCGGACATCGATGTCCAACTCAAACGCCGCTACGATTTGATTCCTAACCTGGTGGAAACCGTCAAGGGCTACGCGGCTCACGAAAAAGGGACGCTTGAGGCGGTTATCAACGCGCGTAATCGCGCCATGACTGCTACCGGCCCCGCCGAGAAAGCGCAGGCGGAGGATATTCTTTCGGGCGCGCTAAAGAATTTATTTGCGCTTTCCGAAGCATATCCGCAACTGCGCGCCGTCGAGAGCTTTACCTCCTTGCAAGCTTCGTTGACGCAGATCGAAGATGCGGTGCAAAACGCGCGGCGTTATTACAATGCCGTGGTTCGCGATCTGAACACCAAGATTCAACAATTTCCGACCAACATTTTTGCCACTATGCTGGGATTCAAGCCGCGCGAATTTTTTGAGATTTCGGCTCCCGCCGAGCGCGAAGCTCCCAAAGTCAGCTTCAATACTCCGCCTGCTGCGTCCGCATGAGCGTCCTGCGGTCCCGAGTCCTGTTTATCAATTGTTGCGGCAGCCTGCGCAATTGGCTGGCAAACGCAGCGTTGCGTCATTTGGCGCCAGTTGCGCTAATCGGGCTTATCGCGCTGTCGACGGTAGCCACCACCCACGCGAAGGAACTGCGCATTGAGAATTTCGATGCGCACATTGACGTCACGAGTAACGGCACCATCGACGTGACCGAAACGATACGAGCGCATTTCATCGGCACCAATTGGCACGGGCTGTATCGTTCCATTCCGGTGGAGTACGTGACCCCGCAGGGCCTGAATTACTCGTTATTTCTCGATGTGAAACAGGTCACCGACGGGAACGGCCATCGCATGAAATTCGACTCCAGCCGGGTGCGCCATTATCGCAAGCTAAAAATCTACATTCCCGATGCCGATAATTCGGTACAAACGATCGCTATCGAGTACACCGTCAGCGACGCGATCCGATTTTTTGAGGACCATGACGAACTGTATTGGAATGTGACGGGCGACGAGTGGGACGTCCCGATCCAGGCGGCGCATGCCAATATTATTCTGCCGGCTGGAGCCAGCAATATTCGAGCTACGGCTTTTACTGGTGTGTATGGCTCGCGAGCCAGGGACGCCGAGATTGATATTGCCGCGAATGGCGTGGAAGTACGAACCACTGCGCCGCTCCCTTACCACGCTGGTTTGACGGTTGCGGTGGCCCTTGATAAGGGCGTCGTTCGCGAGCCTACCGCTGCAGATATATTCGGGCGATTTTTGCGGAGTAACTGGCCGCTGCTTCTGCCTGTTGTTGTTTTTTGCCTGATGTTTTATTTGTGGTGGACGCGCGGGCGGGATCCTCGCCTGCGCCCTATCGCCGCGCAATACGAGCCGCCTAATCAACTCACACCCGGTGAAGCTGGCACGCTGGTGGATAATTCCGCGGATATGCGCGACATCACCGCTTCCATCGTGGATCTTGCGGTGCGCGGATACCTGGTCATCGAAGAGGTGCAGAAGGAACGCATGCTCGGTCTGATGCACGAAAAAGATTACAACTTCATTTTGCAAAAAGATCGCTCGCAATGGGGCGCGCTGAAGACGCATGAGCAGGCGCTGCTGGACGGGTTCTTCACCGCGGGAACAGCGGGCGAAACGATCTCCATGGATAGCCTGCAAAACCGTTTTTATAAAACTTTGCCGGTTATGAGGAGCGGTATCTTCGACTCACTGGTATCGCAGGGATTTTATAGACGGCGGCCAGACAGTGTTCGCTCTGCATACATTGGCGCCGGTGTCGTTGTCGGCGTGCTGATGATCTGGGTCGGCGCTCGCGCGGCTTCGGCAATGGGCATGGCCCCCGCGCCGTTTATCATTGGCGGAATTCTATCCGCGGTGGTGATCTGCGGATTTGGATGGTTCATGCCGGCGCACACGGAGCAGGGGACACGCGCCCTGGAGGGCGTGTTGGGCTTCGAGGATTTCCTGAATCATGTGGAGGCAGACCGCTTCAATCGCACTATAAAAACTCCACAAATGTTTGAGAAATTTCTGCCCTTCGCGATGGCTTTCGGAGTGGAGAAAAATTGGAGTAAAGCTTTTGACGGGATTATGACGCAACCGCCCGGTTGGTATCGCGGCGGCTCCGGGCCGATTTTTTATCCCGTCAATTTCACTAGTAACCTCAACAGCATGTCGTCGCGCGCGAGCAGCGTAATGGCTTCCGCGCCGCGCAGTTCGGGTGGTTCTGGTTTTGGCGGCGGGGGATCCTCTGGCGGCGGTTTCGGCGGTGGTGGTGGAGGCGGGTTCTAGGTCGGTCCTAGGTCGAACTCAAATTTTGACGCACCGGACTAATGCTGCGGCGGGCTAATCGCAGACTCGCCAGAGGCAACTGGTTCGCCGGAAGCCATGGCTGTTTCTCGTGGTCCCACGCCGTAGAGCCTCAAAACATCCTGCAGGGTCACGATCCCTTCGAGCTTATGCGCATCGGCGCGATTAACCACGGGCAGCACGTCGAGTTGGCTGGCGCCCATGCGATCGAGGGCCATAGCCAGAGAATGGTCCATGTGCACATGGGGAAATTCGTCCGGCTCTAGGATTGCGGTTAACGGTTGCTGGGTCGCCCCCTCGGTGAGCGCTTTCTGCAGCCGGCTAAGGCTTAGCATGCCAATTACGCCGCTTTCATCGACCACCGGCCAGGCGTGTAATCGGCTGGCTGAAACTTTATTGAGAGCTTCTTGAATCGCGGCATGCGCATCCAAAACTTCGGTCGCTGCATGCATGACCTGGTATACCTGCCGATGGCTTTCCCGTATACGCGATCCCGCAGTTGGTAAATGAATGCCATCCTGGTGGGCCAATACTTCGTAAATAGGTTCTCGTTGAAAGCGCGAAGAAATAAAAAAACTGACCAGATTGGAAATCATCAGCGGAACAATCACGGCATAATCGCGCGTAATTTCAAAAATCATCAGCACGGAGGTCATCGGCGCTCGGACGATGCCGGCGAAGGCTGTGCCCATGCCCACCAGCGCGTAGGCCCCGGGCGTAGCGACGTAACTGGGAGCGAAATGATACGCCAAGGTTCCTACAATTCCGCCAAGCATGGCGCCGAGAAATAAACTCGGACCAAAAATTCCGCCGGCATTTCCGGAAGCGTAACTGATCGTCACGGCAAATAGTTTGAGCACCAGCAGCAGCAACATTAATTTCAGCGCCATGCCGCCATTCAAGACGTCGCCAACGTATTTGTAGCCCACGCCAAGTATCTGTGGCACAAAACAAGCCATTACTCCGACGGTCAAACCGCCGACCACCGGTTGGAACCACACCGTTTTTTTTGGACGCCGCAAGAACCACGCGCGCATCGACAACAGCAGCTTGGTAAAAGCCGCTGAAATGAACCCGCCCAAGACTCCGAGAAGCGCGTAGATCCCGAGCTCGCCGGGATGCACCAGCTGGTATTGCGGTACTTGAAAGAGCGGGTCGTTGCCGAGCAGCAACCGCAACATTCCCCAGGAAGTCGCCGAAGCCAGCACCACGGAACCCAAAACTGGCGCGTGTAAATCGCCTACGACTTCTTCCAGTGCAAAGACTACCGCGGCAAGCGGTGTGTTGAATGCCGCAGCGATCGCAGCAGCGGCGCCCACAGGAATAAGCGCCTTCACTTTTTCGGGTTTCAATCCTAAATAACGGCCAAGCATCGAAGCGATGCCTGCACCGACTTGCACGGCGGGTCCTTCTCGTCCTAATGGAATTCCGCACGCGAGCGTTGCGGAAGTGCAGAAAAATTTTCCAAAGACGGTGGCGAAAGAAATGCGCCCTCCGCGCGCCCACAGCGCTGCTTTCGTTTGTGGAATGCCGCTGCCGCGCGCGTCGGGGAAAAATCGATACAGGAGATAGCCCATGGCCAGCGAACCGGCGACGGGAACGAGAAGTCTACGCCACGGGGAGGAGCCCACGGGATACAAGCGCGCGCCGGATTTTTCGGTGATCAAGATGAAGGCAACCACAATCAAGCCGACTATTGCGCCGATCAACAGCGTCAGAACCAGGAAGACCTGTTCCTCACGCTGGTCACGGAACGCTCTCCATTGCCTGCCGGGCGCATTCCACCACGGCGTCCGGACAGGAGGAGCTGGGGTTGCGTCGGTCGGGTTTGGGCTTGGGTTTGCGATAGTCACAGTAACCATATTAGAAATGTATTCCGCCTGTGCGAAAGAATTGTTAGACGCGCCTTTTTCTCGGGCGTGGCGGAGGCGCATCGCTACGTTTCCGCAGTGTGGTGCTGCCGCGTAGTGCTGCCGCGTGGTGCTGGTCGACGTTGCGGCTTGACCATTTCGTTTATTTTCATGATTCGTTGCGAAGGACGTTTTCTTTCCACGAGTATGGTTATGGCATTGGCGAGCGCTGCGCCGCTGGCTTTCAATTCGCTGAGGCGCTGGCGCGCAACGCGATCCAATAATTTTGAGCCTTGCGGCAGCAGCGACACACGTACTTCGCGTTTGTCGCCTCGGCTGCGGCTTCGGCGCACCAAGCCATGCGATTCCAGGCGGTCGATCAGTTCCACGGCGCTGTGATGCTTGAGTGCCATACGCTCGGCCAGAGTGCGTATGGTCGCGACGGCGCCCTGGGGCAATCCGCGGATGGCCAGGAGCATCAGGTATTGTTGCGGTTCCAGATTCGAGCGCTGAGCGGCGGCATCTCCTTCCTGGATGAAGTGCCGGATGCGGTAGCGAAGTTCAGCAAGGGCGCGGTATTCGGCGTCTGAGATAGTGCTTTTCATCGCTACTAAAAGTATATCGTAATACGATATATCAAGCCAAACAAACACAGTTATTGCCGGCATGATGGTGGTGGTCATCGGTGACGGGTGCGACTTATTGGTTCACTGGGGGTGCAATTGAAACCTGGGGCTACTTCAGCGACCAGTCAGAGGGATTTGCGAAAGGCTTTTTGAGTTTTGTAGTGTTCGTAGCCATGGCGTAAGTAAAACTGATGAGCTCGTTCACGGATGACATTGGAGCGCACGGACATGTTTTTGCAGCCTCGGCTTCGCGCCCACTGTTCCGCGGCGTGCAACAGAAGAGCTCCCGTTCCGCGGCTTCGTTCGTCGTCGTCCACTACCAAGCCATTCACTTCGGCGCGCAGCTCGACCTCGAGCAGCGGAGAAACGCTGACGTGCAGCCAGCCAATAACCTTTCTGTCAGGCGATTCCGCGAGCAGCACGGCGTGGCGCGATGCTGGCTTGATACTGCGCAATCGCCGTGTAATCTCAGCAGGTTTTGCGGGATAACCCAATTGGCCTGAAAGTTCTGCGATGCGCGCGGCGTCGCTGCTCTTTGCGCGGCGGATTCTGATTCCTGCTTGCTTGGCCGCGGGATTTGTCTGTTTTCGTTTTGTGGCCACGGTGGGTGATACCTGATTTATTTTCGGACGTGATTATAACCTCTCAAAACGTCTTGTCAGAATCCAACAAAATCGTGACTGGCCCTTCGTTGACCAATTCTACGGACATGGTGGCTTGAAAGATTCCCGTTTGCACTGGAACGTTCAATTTCCTCAAGGCCGAACAAAATTCTTCATACAACATTTTTGCCTGTTCAGGCCGCGCTGCGGCCACAAAGCTTGGGCGCCTTTGCCCGCGGGCATCACCGTAAAGGGTAAATTGCGAGACGACCATAGCGCTGCCTTTTACATCCAGCAGAGAGCGGTTCATTTTGCCTTCATGGTCTTCAAAGATACGCAAATTGGCAATCTTTTCCGCCATCGAGGTGGCCATCGCCACCGTATCGGCAGTGCCTACGCCCAGCAAAACCATTAGCCCGGCCGCGATTTCAGCAATGGCCCGTTCTTCGACCGTGACGCGGGCAAGGCTGACACGTTGCAATACCGCTCGCATAAAATGTGCGATTCTCCTGTGTTCCGCGAAGCACGGCGGCCGGTGTGCTACGGCTTCGGCGACTTTCTCGGCAATAATTCCGGCAACTGCGCTACGTTGTAAGCAAATACCGCCAACACTTGCGCGCCCTCCGCCAAATCGTCCCAGCGCACGCGATCCACGGTGTCGGCTTGTGAATGGTGCGTTTTGTCGTAGTCCGCGATTTCCTGCACACACCAAAAGCCCGGGACCCCAGCCTCATCGAACGGCACGTGATCAGTGCCCTCTTCTTTTCGTAGCGTAGGCTCCGCCAAACCTATTTCCTTAGAGCGCGCCAAGGGATACATCACGCGGTCAATGGTCTCGCGCGCGTCATAATTTCCCATCAGCCCGATGGTCAAAACTTTTCCGGTGCCGCTATCGTGCACCAACACGGCCGAGATTTTCTTAAGTTCGTCCTGATGTTTCGCGACGTAAGCCTTGGAACCGTTCAGGCCTTGTTCTTCGCCGGTAAATAATACGAAGCGAATGGTGCGTTTGGGTTTCACGCCTGATTTTTTGAGAGCGCGCGCCGCTTCCAGCACCGCGGTTGAGCCGGTGCCGTTATCCGTGGCTCCTGTGGCTAGGTCCCAAGAATCGAGATGCGCGCTGATAATCACGACTTCATCAGGTTTCTCGCTGCCCGGTATTTCGGCCACGGTGTTGTACACTTCCGCCGGTTTCCCGCTGAAATTTCCTCCGATGTTCACTTCGGCTTGAACGGAGCCGGAATCCATCAGACGCCACAGCAGCGTGAAATCTTCTCTCGCAATGAATGCGGTGGGGATCATGCCGGGCTGATAATTTTGTCCGCTGATGCTCATGTTCAGCAGACCAAACCACTTTTCAGAGCCGATCAATACCGCCGCGGCTTTTTCCTCGGAAAAAAAGGTCAGCTCTGCGGTGCGCAACTTCACATAGGCAGCGAAGTCGAAGGGCTTGTCACTCTTTGGAAAGGCGATGGGGATGGTTTCTTCGCCCCAGGGCGTCAACAATGGATTTTGTGGGGCGCGCAAATCGATGGGCCTGTTCAGAACCACGATGGCCCCTTTCAGTTTGCCTTTGTACTGCTGCAGGTCTTCCACTTTTTCAACGGCTACGCCAGCGACCGGCCCTTTTACGGTTCCATCCGTGGCCGGTGACCATCCACCGGTGGCCATTGTGAGGTTGAGTGAAGTAGGCGCTTCTCCGGGTTTCCCCTCGGCACTTAAAAACACGCGTCCCGTGGCCGGTCCGCGAGTCCAGCGATTGGCGATGCCCCATGCTTCTTGATGAGCATTGGCAAGTCCAATCTGCTGGAAGCGTGCCAGCATCCATCGACTGGCTTGCTCGAGTTGTTGGGAGCCGGTCAGACGCGGACCGATGTGGTCGGACAGAAATTCTAAATTGGCTTTCAGTTCAGGTTCATCAGCTTTTACCTGCTCGATAATTTTCGTATCCATTTCGCTGAGGGGATCTGGTTTTGCAGGGCGTGAGTTAGCTGCATCAGAATCGGTTGGCTTGGCGTTCGATTCTTCATTTTTATTGGCGTTTGACTTTGGCGCCTGCGGTTTAGGGCTCACTGGGCGGCGCGGCAGCATTGCGGGTAACTGCGCCGTGTTGTAAGCCCACGCCGCGAGCACTTGCGCGCCTTGATTCAAGTCGTCTTTCCACACTTTGTCGAAGGTGTCGGACTGGCTGTGATGCGTCTTGGAATATTCGGCGCTATCTTGAATGGCCCAAAATCCTGGCACGCCCACGTCATCGAAGGAAGCATGGTCGGTTCCGAACGCGCGCTGCATGCTGGGTTCGAGCAATTTTAATTCACGTAAAGGCGCGATTTCCTGGTCCACGATTTCTCGGTCTTGATAATTGTCATGCAGGCCGAGGGTGAGCACTCGCCCGGTACCGGTGTCGTGCACCAGAATTCCTGAAATCTTGTCTAGATCAGTTTTATGAGTTTCCACATATTTTACCGAGCCGACTAATCCTTCTTCTTCTCCGGTAAACAACGCGAAGCGTATGGTGCGCTTTGGTTTTAATTGCAATTTTGCCAACGCGCGGGCCGCTTCCAGCACGGCCATCGATCCCGTGCCATTGTCGGTCGAGCCGGTGCCGAGATCCCAGGAATCCAGATGCGCTCCCAGCATCACCACTTCGTCTGGTTTCTCGCTTCCACGAATTTCCGCCACGGTGTTGTAGACTTCCACCGGTTTGTCGCTGAACGAATTGGTCATTTCCAATTCCAGTTCCACGGGCCCATGTTTCAACATGCGAAAAATCATGCGGTAGCCTTCGCCGGTGATAAACGCGGTTGGTATCGCTCCGATCTCGAATTTTTCTCCGCCGATGCCGGTCATGTTCAGCAGTGCGTGGGGCTTATTCGAATCGCGCAATACCGCTGCGACGCCTTCCTGTTTGAAAAAAGCGGTGCGCGCTTTGGCCGCTTCTTGCATGACCGCGTACGGCGAAGGGGCCGGCGGTTCGCCCTTCGTCGGCGGGGGTGCCTGCATCGCGCGAACAACTTCGCTTCTGGAATCTTCGGGCTTGGGCGGCGACAAGCTGGCGGGCTCCTGGTAAATCACCACTGCGCCTTTGAGCTTTCCGCGAAATTTCTCGAACTCTTCCTTTTTCTTGGCGTCGAAATACACCACCGGCGCGTGGAGCATGCCCGCGGTGCTAGGCGACCAACCCGCCGCAGCGATCGTCAACGGATGGTCCGCGGGTTTCACGATGCGGGCGTGCGCTGTGCCGCGCGTCCACGAATGCGCGATGGTCCACGGTTCAAGATGGACATTGGTTAAGCCGTACTTGCGAAACATTTCCGCGGTCCATTCGTTGGCCTGCTTCAATTGCGGCGAACCGGTCAGGCGCGCGCCAATGTCATCGGACAAATGTTCCAGATTGTCCATAGCTTCGCTGTGCTCGTGAATTTCATTTAGGATTTGCGCGTCGGCGGCCGCGTAATCATTGGTGTCGCCGGCGGGGTGAGCCGTGGCCTGAAGAACTCCCATCGCCAACAACAGCACAAACGCAAAAGCAATTACTCGACGTAAGCTCATCCGCGCTCCCTAAACAAGTTTTGTACGTTCAAAAGTTTTTCCAGCGAGCCTATTTCCTTCGCCGTCTGATACGAGCCGCCCGTATCGGACGCTTATTTCTAGATGATTTGACGTTCTTTCTGCGATCAGGCGTCGCGGACTTGCGCCGTGCTTTTCCTAGCGTGGAGGAAATGGCCAAAAAACCGCGTGGTCTAATCTGACACGTCGGGCAAAAAAAGCTGCTGCGTCCCGCCACGATGGCTCTGCGGATGATCGTGCCGCAGCGGTAGCACTTTTTGCCTTCGCGGCCGTAGGCTCGATGATGTTGTTGGTATCCGCCAGGCTCGCCGTCGGCATCCACAAAATTGGCGATGGAAGAGCCGCGCATCACAATCGCTTTTTTCAGGATATCTTGCAACACGCGATGAAGAACTGCGGCCTGATTCTTGTTAATACTGGAGCCCAACTTTGCGGGGTGAATTTTTGCGCCCCACAAACTTTCATCTGCATATATATTGCCCACCCCCCGCAGCACGGTTTGATCGAGCAGAAGCGCTTTGATACGCGAATGGCGCGATCGTATGCGTGTGGCAAATTCTTCGGCAGTCACTTCGAGCGGATCGGCGCCGAAGCCTTCCAGTTCGGCCGGCAATAATTCTGCTGACAAGTAGGCCAGCCGCCCGAATCTGCGCGCGTCGGTATAGCGCAGTTCTCGTCCATCATCCAAAGCGAAGCTCGCGTGGGTGTGTTTTTCCCAAGGCTCCGTGACAGCAGTGGATGCGATGTGACCGGTCATGCCCAGGTGAACGAGCAGCGCCGCTGGAGCGTTGTTGCCGATTGCCGAATTCTCTTCACCCTGCGCCGCAGACAAACGCAGCAACATAAACTTGCCGTAGCGCTCCACCGCTTCTATGCGGCGGCCTGGAAGGTGGCGTTCTATTAGAGAAGGATCATCGATGAAGTCCGTCTTTCGCAGGGTGACCGATAGAATCCGGCGGCCGAGCACGGTCAGTCGCAATCCGCGCGCAACAGTTTCGACTTCGGGAAGCTCAGGCATGAATGGTGTTCATGAAAATATCACATCAAAAGCTGCGATTCGGTACTCGCTTCCGCAGCCGAAGAATAAACGGCGAAGGCGAGCAAGAGACATAGTGCCGTCAGCAATCGAAAACGCATGTGTCCTCCGAAATATATTTTCAGAACTTAATTCTGAACTGGAGGGGGCCAGAACCCTGGCTCACTGATGACCCGCGCATCTCGTTTGTCCGCGAACTTCTGAATCGCCCCGGAAATGTCAGAGCTTTTCCCGATCAAGGTAAAAACCAAATCTCCAGCGGGAAAATGTTTTTGGATAACTTGCTGTGCGATGACAGGCGTGACCGCGTCGAGGCGCGCTTCCAGGTCATTAATTTCGCGATCGTCCAAACCGTAAAATTCGTTAATGGCGATTATCTGCGCCAGCTGCCTGGAAGTTTCAATGGAAGGCGGGAATTGTCCCTTGATGTAACTTTTTGCGGATGCCAATTCCTCGGCGGTAATTCCCTGTTTGTGCAGTTTCTGCAAAACCTGCAGCGCCATATCGATGGCTTGCGCAGTACTTTCATTTTTTGTGTAGCTATAGATTCCGAAAGGGCCCGGCGCCTTGCGCGGGTCAAAAGCAGATATGGCTCCGTAAGTGAGGCCGGACTCGACGCGCAGCGCTTCGTTTAATAAAGAAGTGAAGCGTCCGCCAAATACGGTGTTCACCAACCGGATGGCCACGCGATCGGGGTCTCCCGCGGCGGTCGCGACGTTTCCAATGGCAAAATAAGTCTGCGTGGCGTCGGGCTTGTCCACCAGCAATAGTTTCTTGCCCTTCACCGGGGGCAGGACTGGGATTTTTATCGCGGTGACTGGTTTCGAGGTCCATTGACCAAAAACCTCTTCGAGCTTTTTCTTCATGTCCGCGGTCTGAAAATCGCCGGCCGCCGCCAGGATGATATTTCCGGGGGCGTAATACGTTTCGTAAAATTTGACAATCGCTTCACGACGAATCTTGGTCAGCGAGATTTCGTCTCCGTCCGCCGTTCGTCCGTAGCCATTGCCATTGAAAAGGTAGGCGTTGTAATAGGTGCCGAGCACGGAACGTGCTTCATCTTTTGCGGCGCGCACGCCATCCAAGCTCTGCGCCAGCAATTTATCGACTTCGGCCTGCGGGAAAACGGGATGCAGCAGGGCGTCTGAATACAACTCCAGCCCGCGAGTTAGATCTTTATTTAGAAATTCGCCCTGAACGGTAGAAAAGTCCGCGCTGGCGTCCGCTTCCACTGATCCGCCGGTAAAATCAGTGTCAGCGGCGAATTGCTGCGCGGTGCGCTTTTGCGTTCCTTTCCTGAGTAATTGAGCGGTTATGGATGCCAGTCCTTCTTCACCTTGCGGGTCGGCTGCGGAACCGGTCTTGACCAAGGCCGCAAAATTGACGATCGGAACGCCATGCTTTTCGAGCAGCAAAACGGTCAGGCCGTTTTTGAAGACTACTTTCTCGTGTGGAGGTATATGAATGGATTGAGCGTTTATCGCAGCGGGAAAAATGAGAACGAGGACGGTCAGAAAAATACTAAATTTCTTCGCCATGTTCATGGTTTGGCCTTTTCGTCGTTTTCCGGCAACAACGACGCCACGGTCCTGTTATTGGACCCGAAATATGCTTTGGCAACCCGCTGCACGTCTTCTTTGGTAACCGCGGCGTAGTTCTTGGCTGCGTCAAAAAGCTTTTTGTAATCGCCGTCAAATACTTCATAGGTCCCAATAGTGTTGGCGCGTCCATTGATGGTGCGTACCTGGTGATAAAATTCCATCAAGCGAATATTTTTAGCTTTTTCCAATTCCTGATCGGTAATGAGGGAAAGTTTCACGCGTTCGAGCTCCTCATAAATTGCCTGTTCGCATTTCTGGGGGTCGACGGCTCGTTTCGGCTGGGCCACGATAATAGCCAGCGTGGGATCGAAAGCGGGCTCGACCTGGGAGGAAACATCCAGCGCGATCTGGTCCTTATCGACGAGGCGTTGATACATCCGCGAGCTTTCTCCCTGGAACAGAATGGTGCGCAAAATGTTTGTGGCATAAAAGTCCGGGTGATTGGTCTGCGGCACGTGGTAGGCAATCATCAACAGCGGCAACTCCGCTGGCTTATGCACCACCAGTCGCCGTTCGCCAAGTTGCGGAGGCTCCACGGTGGTCACCGTTGGCGGCGGCGCATGGGAAGGAATAGGCTCAATGGTCTTTTCGCAAAGTTGAAAAATTTCCTGGGAGGTAACATCGCCGACCACCACCATGGTGGCGTTACTGGGAGAATAGCCCATGGCAAAGTGACGCTTGAGGTCATCGATGGTCCAGTGTTCGATGTCACTCATCCATCCAAGCACGGGCCATTGGTAGGGATGCGCGATGAAAGCCGTGGCCCACAACTGTTCCTCCAGCAAACCTCCGTTGTCGTTGTCCACGCTGGAGCGGCGCTCGGAAGCCACCACGCCTCGCTCAGATTCGATCTTTTGCGGATCAAAACTCAAATTCTGGATGCGATCCGCCTCGATATCGAAAATGAGCGGCATTGCCGAGCGCGGGA
>Ga0307475_10000831_pt1 | contig 18531 bp, 29 predicted proteins | sample atmos_gasesECM1C_FD_203317 | JGI IMG/M metagenome (GOLD analysis project Ga0307475, IMG submission 203317) | Hardwood forest soil microbial communities from Morgan-Monroe State Forest, Indiana, United States - atmos_gasesECM1C_515 | ecosystem: Environmental > Terrestrial > Soil > Temperate... | reverse complement strand
TAGGTTCGCTGGCTCATTGCGTAAGGTCGAGAGAGGCGGCGGCGTTGGGTGTGACAGTGTGTGATCCGCCTGTCGTTAGATTGAGCGGATGTGGTGTTGCCGGAGATGGCATGGCCAGCGAGGGCGGAACGTGGCTTTGTGCCTTATTGCTGAAGATGCGGTGAGCATGGGCGTCTCCGGACGATGCCCGCTGGGCCATGGTGTAGTCAGTGCTGGCGGCAAGGCCGATCGCGTAGTTGACGGCGTTCGATGCGGTATCGCGAAATGCCGAATCTGTCGTGGCGGCTTGGGTGTGGTCGTAACTCATGGTCGCTGCGGCCGAGATGCCCATCTTGTCAGCCTGATCGTAGGCGTCGATGCCAGCGCCCATGAAGTTGAACTGCCATCCCTTGCCGGTGTACTCTGCGATGAGGTCCTTCAACCGCTGCCATGTGTACTCGGGGGCGCTCATGTTCTCCTCGCCATCGGTTTGGATGCAGACGACGACCTTGGGCTTGGTGGCCTTCTGGGCGACGGCGGTCGCAAGAGCGGCGATCGTCTTGGTGGTTGCCTCAATGAGTGGCGTCGAGCCGCGAGGCTGATAGGTCTTCCTGTCGATCGGCGGCACGTCCTGGATGGGCTTCTCGAAATGCACCTTGTTGATTTCGCATCCGGTGTTGTGGTCGAACTGGAGAAACGTGAAGGAGATGGGCGTTGTCGCCTTTTTCAGTTCCTCGATATAGCCGTTGAAGCCTTCAATGGTGGCGTCCAGGCACGAGCCCATTGACGAAGATCGGTCGAGCAGGAATGTAACCAGGGTCGGTTCGGCGGTTGTTGCGGTTGTCATCGCGTGTCCTTTTGTTGGGTCGAAGGTGGCATATTTAATGAATGGTTAATTTGCTGTCAAGTGCCATTGACCGAGCGCGTGAATGGTGCCATCTGTTGCATATGGCAATTCGACCCAAGCCCTGGCGCGTGAGGGTCATGCGCAAGATCGAGGCTTTTGTTGATGTAGAGGCCACATCTCTGGCCGAAGCCGAGACGAAGGCTTCTCACGTTCCTGGGGTAGTGCACGTCTTTCCCAAATCGGCACATCCCGTTGAGGTGAAGCTGTTCCAAGAGCATCAGGCGGTCGTGGAGGACTGAATGGAACGCAAGGACGTGGTGTCTAGCAACATCAAAAGCATCGGCTATGACGCCGGTACGCTAGAAGTTGAGTTCTCAAACGGCGGCATCTACCAGCACCACGACGTTCCACAGGAAGCCTACGACGGCCTGATGGCGGCTAAGTCGAAGGGCGGCCACTACGCCAGCACGATCCGTGGCAAGTTCAAGCATACAAAGGTCTGATACGATGGCGAGCGAGGCAGAGGTCGATGCGGCGGCGAAGGCGATCGATGGGTTAGAGATCAGCAACAATATTACGAAGTTGCCTCATAACATTGCGGTGCTTTGCGCCCGTGTTGCCCTTGAAGCGGCCGAGCGGGTGAGGACCAAGCCAGAATGTCTTGAACCAAACGAGGAATGAGGATTATCGCTAAAGTGGTTGTCTAATTGCTAAAGGGATTGATCTTCTAACGGCTTAAGCTGTCGGGTATGTTCCTACCCGATGGCCAATGTGTTCCCACTTGACCTCCGTGGCAACTACCGGAAGCCCGCGCCAGCGTCACCGTTCTCTGCGAACGGCGCCAATGATATTGTTGTCGCGCTCGGTGGTGATGAGGACAACGGGTTCGACGCTGACACCGGCACAACGCAAATCCCGTTGGCGGACGGTTCGGTAGAGGTCAGCCTTGGTCCGCCTCCGCTCAAGTCTGGCAATGCCGGTGACGCTGATAAGTTCAACGCCAATCTCGCCGAGCACCTAAGCGACGGCACGCTATCGCAGATAGCCGAAAAGCTCCTCCTCGGCATCGAGCAGGACGATCAGAGCCGATCCAAGTGGCTCGACAACCTTTCCAACGGCATTTCCCTTCTCGGCCTTGAGGTGAAGCAGCCTCGTGGTGCCGCTGCGTCCGGCGGTAACCCGCAAGAGGGAACGTCCACTGTCGATCATCCGCTGCTGCTTGAGGCTGTGTTGCGCTTCCAGGCCAACGCCCGCGGTGAGCTTCTACCGAGCGACGGGCCGGTCAAGGTGCGCAATGACGGCGAGGGCAACTCGCTCGCGGCGCAGTTGGCGACCGCGCTCGAAAAGGATCTCAACCACTACCTGACAAAGACGGCCAAGGAGTACGTTCCAGACACCGATCGCATGCTGTTGATGCTGGGCTTCTGCGGCATCAGCTTCAAGAAAGGCTACCACGATCCAGTCAAGCGCCGCCCGGTCATTGCCAGCATCGATGCCAAGGACTTGATCGTTAGCAATGCGGCGACCGATGTTGACGGTTGCGGACGTGTGACCCACCGCATCATGATGCGGCCGAGCCTGATCAAGCGCATGCAATTGGTTGGCGCGTATCGCGACATTTATCTGTCACCGATATCATCGGTGCCAGTGATGGCCAATGCGGTCGATAACAAGATCAATCAGGTTCAGGGCATCGCGCCGGCTAACTACATCGAACCCGATGATCAGGAGCGCGAGTTCTACGAGTGCTACTGCGAGATCGAGATTCCCGGATTCGAACATGAGCTTGATGGCGAGGAAACGGGATTGCCTCTCCCGTACAAGGTCGTGATCGACAAGGAGTCGCGTCAGATACTCGAAATTCGCCGCAACTGGGATGAGGATGATGAGTTCTGTATGCCCTTGAACAGGATCGTGGCGTACATCTTCATCCCTGGATTTGGCTTCTACGGTATCGGCCTTCTCAACATTCTCGGTAATGCGACGAAGGCGGTCACGGCATCGTGGCGTTTGATGATCGACGCCGGCATGTTCGCCAACTTTCCAGGCTTTCTGTACCTCAAAGCGTTCGCGAAGCAGTTGACGAACCAATTCCGCGTTGCGCCCGGTTCCGGTGTTGCCGTTGATACGACTGGCAATGACATCCGCACCGCGGTCATGCCTCTGCCGTACAAAGACCCTTCCGCGGTTTTCATCCAGCTAATCGAGAATATCGCACAAACGGCGCAGCGCGTTGGGGGTACCGCAGAGCTTCAGGTCGGCGAAGGCAAGCAGGATGCGCCTGTGGGCACTACGCTGGCGATGATCGAGCAAGCTACTAAGCTCATGTCGGCCGTGCACAAGCGCTTGCATCACAGCCAGGGCGTCGAGTTCGGGATGCTCAAAGAGCTTCTGATGGAAGATCCTGCGGCTCTGTGGCGCCACAACAAGAAGAGCAAGGTGCTCAAGGCACTGATGCAGCAGACAGGCCAGCAACAGGTTGCCGAGCAACAGGAACAGGCCGAGGAACGGCACCGTTCTTTGTTCATCGCGGCACTGAATGACTGTGAATTGGTGCCGCGCGCCGATCCGAATACGTCGAGCCAGACCGAGCGCTATCTGAAGGTCGTGGCTATGCGCCAGATGGCGCAGACTAACCCGCAGATCGATATGAACAAGGTCGATCAGTTCGCGTTCCAAGTGATGGGAATCGACGACGGCGATCAGTTCTTCCGTCCGCCGCCTGCGCCGGGATCGCAGCCGCCGAGCCCCGAGGAAATGACGGCCCAGGCGACGATGCTTGCGGCCCAGGCGCGCATCCAGGAAGCCCAGACGAAGGCAGCCGACGCGCAGGCCCAGGCGCAGGCTAGCCAGCAAGAATTGGCATCGAAAGAGCGCATTGCGCAGCTTGGCGTTTCACGCGAACTCGTCATTCACCAGTCCGACCAGGATCGCGCCAGCCGCGAGATGGCGTTCAACAATCAGCAAAAGTCTGTGGATCGGTTGCACAAGTTGGCGCTTGCCACGCAGCAAAGCCGCGCCACCGCGGCGGAAGGTGTTGCAGATCGGCGGTTCCAATTGGTAAACGAAGGCTTGCGTCGTCAACACGAGATGGCACAAGATAGTGTGGCCAAACAGCACGAGCACGTTCAGGGTGGCTTAGATCGTCAGCACGAAGCGCTACAGAGCGATGCGCAGCGCCGGCATGATGCTGTGCAAGCCGAAATGCAGCGCCGGCACGATCTTGCGATGCAGCCGAAAGAGGGAGTAGCGCCGTGACCTATCCAGTTCCCGAGGCGAGCTACAAGCACACGCCGAAGTTCATCGATCGGATGAAAGAGGCCGAAGCAAAAGAGCATCGGCCGTACCAGCAGGAATCACCGGTCCCTGAGACTGACTTTGCCACGAGGACTCCAGAAGACGTGGCGCCGTTGCCCGTAAGGAGAGAATGATGGCCCACCCGCATAAAAAGGACGCCGATGCTGGCGCTTCCGCCAAGCTTCACCGCCTCACGCGCAACTATGGCGCAGCGTCGAAGGACAATGTGCCAGCCGAAAGCAATCGGCTCAAAATGAACGGGCCGGAGGGCGATGTCGGCTTTGGTGCCGACGTGAGTAATCCGCGCGTTCGCAATGATCGCATTGCACGTCGTCCGATGAAGTCGAATCCTCCGAAGCATCGTGACGGTGGCTCTGTGCTCGCCAGGGCCAAGGGTGGCCGTGCCGGCAAAGGCAAGGGCCATACCCACGTCAACGTCATTGTAGCTCCACAGGCGGGTGGTGGCGGGGGTGGTCCGCCGCCCATGCCGCCGGCCGGTGGGCCGCCGATGCCGCCTCCGCGGCCTCCTATGGGCGCTGGCGCGCCTCCTGGTATGCCGCCCGGCATGCCTCCAGGCATGCCACCGCCCGGCATGGTGCATCCTGGGATGGCCGGTGCAATGCCGCCTCCTGGCCTGCCTCCAGGTGCAATGCCGCCACCCGGCGGAATGCCGCCCGGTTTGCCGGTGCGCAAGCGCGGCGGCCGCGTTCATGGTGACGTCAAAGAGGATCGCGGCTTGATCAAGAAGGTGCTCAAAGAGGAAGGCTTGAAACCGGCCGATCATGCCCACCATCGCGCGAATGGTGGCGTTCTCCCTGGTGGGAAACACCAGCATTTCGGCGGCCACAGCGGCATGGGCCGCCTGGAGAAGATGGGCAAGAAGGCGCCGCCGCTTCAGAAGCCGGAAGCTGTCGGCACCATATGATCGACTCGTTCCATATCGCGCTGCATCGAATGATCAGCGAGGAGATCGCCAGCCGCATGACCAACCTTGCTGCTGGCGGAATGGACGATTTCGCGAAGTATCGTGAAGAGGTTGGGCGGATTGCTGGGCTCAATGTGGCCCTATCAATGTGCCAGCAGATCGAGGAAACGCGTTACGGTAGTCCGAAAGATGGAGAAGAATAGTGCCGCATGTTACGCCAGATGACATCCGTCCTTATCTCGACAAAGCGAAGGCTATGGCAGAGAACGGGGACTCGAAGGAGCAGATACAGAATCTGCTTTTGCCTGGGCTGTGTGGTTTGATTTCTCGCCACGTTGATGCAACTCGCATTGAAAGCGGGTTTATTTATCCAGATTGTAAGGAAAGACTCTAATGCCGTTTATGTTGATGGAACACGAGAACGATCCTCGTCAGGCGATTTACAAAAAGATCGGGATGAAGAAGCTGGGGGAACTTCCTGGTTTCAAGCTCTTGCGAAACGACGTATTGCTCGGTGTGTACGAGCGGCCGGAGAAGACGAAGAGCGGGATCGTGCTGCCAGATGTCACGCGCAAGGAAGACGAACATCAAGGAAAGGCGGCCCTCGTTCTAGCGCTTGGCCCAACGGCTTTTGTGTCGGATGACCATGTCATTTTTCATGCTGAGCAGCATGTCGAGCCCGGCGACTGGGTGTCGATCTGGGTCAGTGATGGCCGCAAGGTCACCATCAACGGACAACTGTGCCGTATCATTCGTGACCAAGATGTTGTCATGAAGATTCCGGCGCCGGATGTGGTGTTCTGATGGATCAGATATTTGCATCTTTGGCTGATTTGAAGCGTGAGCTTGATGCGCTTCCCGATCAGCAAATGGGCAACCCAACGGCTGTCAGTGACACAGGCGAGCCTTATGTAGAGTTCCGTGCCTACGGCATTGCACGCCCTGGTGACGAAAAGATCGTAGAGAGGTATGTTGCAAAATTGATGTCGTCGCAATTGCATTCATATTTTCTATCGAGGATCGGCAGGATTTACTGGAGAACGCCGTTCGAGTTCGAAACACGGCCTTATGAAGAGGTCTTGCGAATAGACGACGACGGTGAGGACGTTGATTTCGTCACTGATCAGAAGTGTGTCAAGGACAAGAACTGGCTGCTGGTGACAGCCTACTGTAGGCTCGTAAAAGCGAAAAATAAGGTTGCCGCTTAGGAGATAGCCATATGGCAGACAACGAAACCGTTGAGATTGAAGACGACGCCGAGATTGTTATCGACGTGCCAGGAGATGGCGTCGGCGAGCAACCGGGTGACAAAGGCGAAGCCGCAGCGGCGCTTGCCGACAGACAGGAAGAGGCGGCAGATGCGCTCAAAGGTGAAGCCAGCGAAGCTCTCGCACAAGCGATCCGAACTGCGGAAGAAGCTAAGCGAGCTGCTGAAGCTACAGCGGCATCTGAGCGCGCTCGGCGTGAGGATGCCGAGAGGCGAGCCGCGCAGCGCGAGGCCGAAGCGCAAGCGGCGGTAGAGCGGGCCGAGACCAGCGAGATAGCCGTCATCACGCATGGCATTGAGACCGCGACGCGAGAAGTTGCGATGTATGGTGCGGTCTTTCAGAAAGCGATGGAAGACGGCGAGTTTGCCAAGGCAACAGAGGCACAGGTTGCGCTCGGCAAGGCCACGTCCAAGCTTGACAGGCTGGAAGCGCAGAAGGCCGATTATGAGTCGGGCAAGACGAAGCGGGTTGCGTCAGCAAGGGATGCCGGCGGCCAAGTCGAATCCACGGCGCCGTCACGCCAGAACGTGGTCGAGGCGTATCTGTCCGGCTATGATTTACAGGCGCAGAACTGGCTGCGTGCTCACCCGGAGTGCCTACCGCCGCGCGTTCGGACGCCAGATGGTGCAGTCCTCGAACTCGGCGGCGACCAGAAGAAGCACAACATGATGATGGCCGGTCATCACGATGCGTTGGCCAAGGGCTATGCGCTCAACTCTGAAGACTATTTCCGCACGATCGAGGAACACACCGGTCACCGCAAGGCGGCTGAAGCTACAGCCTCAACAAACAACAAAGGAGGCGTTGTGCCTGAAAGCAGAGCGGCGCGAACGCGTCCTGCGTCGCCATCAGCTCCTGTCAGTCGCAGTGACACGCCGGGCGAAACACCGAGGTCGCCAACGCGCGTCACGCTGAACAGGGATCAGCAAGAGGCCGCGCGCATCAGTTACCCGCACAAGACGACGAAGGAAGCCTACGCCCTCTACGCCAAGGAACTGATCGAGGCGCAGAAGGAAGGCAAGATCGGCAGGCTGACGCATTGATGGTGAAGTCAAATGGCAGAAGAGTTTTTCAACGCAGAAGTTGATGCTTACTGGCTTGGCAAGATACTTCAGTGTGGCGATGCCGATGAAACAGAGTTGCTTGACGGTTCTGTTGAAGTGGCCATTCTTGTTCGTGTTCGCCTCAACAGAGATCAACAAGAGGCGGCCTTGATAACATATCCAGGGGTTGCTCCTGAAAAATCTCGTGCAGCCTACGCAAGAAATATCATTGAAACGCATATGGAAAGGCCAATATCTTGAACCAATCCCAACCACCCAAGCGTCCACAGGGAGCGCCGCCAGCGACGCCGCTCGCGCCAAGTCGCGGCACACAACACGTCCCCGAGCACAAAGCCACAGGTCCAGAGCCCCAGCACGATCCTGTGCACGCGCACGTCCAGCGTATCAGGCGCCGCCGCGGTGGTGCTGGCCAGGACAATCCGTTCGAGCTTCCGATGGATCAAATCCCGGAAGGATCGAGCTACGAGTGGAAGCGCTGGAGCAACGTCGGCGCGCAGGACCCGTTCTACATCGCATCGATGCGCGATCAGGGCTGGGAGCCGGTTGATCCCAAGCGCCATCCCAATTGGGTGCCTCCAGGCTACAACGATCCGTATATCCTCAAGGGCGGCATGATTCTCATGGAACGGCCGATGGAATTGACGGAGGAAGCGCAGCGCGAAGCGCGGCAGGCTGCTCAAGCGCAGATATCTTTCCAGGAACAGCGTCTCGGCATCACTCCCAAAGACACTCTCAGCCGTGATCTCGTGAAGCCGAAGATCGTGAAAGAGATCGGCCGGATGGTCGTTGAGGACTGAGCCATGCATATCGTTGCTGTTCCACAGTGCAGAGACGACAAGAGAGTCCGCGTGCTAGGGCTAAGTTCCTCTGAGGTTGAGGTTGTCAAATGCTTGTTTTTTCACGGCCCGACGTGGGATGGCAACGTGCCAAGCAAAATGGGCAGAGACAATCTTTGCAAACGCGGCCTCGCGCATCATGAGTTTGGGTTTGCTTGGCTGACAAGGGACGGCGTTGAAATAGCTATCAATGTCTTGGGATTTGATCGTCTTAAAGAGCGGTGGGAACGATCAAATCGTCCTCCATATCTTGGTTTCCGGTGAGGATTCCATGTCCCGCAAGAAGCCTGAACCAAAGCGCCTAAAGCATCCAGTCACCACATGGTTGACGGATGGTGACTACGAATCGCTGAAGCACGTTGCGCAGTGCCACGGCGTAGCCGCGTCGTCATACATGCGTGCCGTGATCATTGATGCCCTGGCTGATGAAAAGCCGATGCGTGATCAGCCGGCATTGATGGCGAGAGCATGAGCGTTAGTATCAACGCTGCCGCCAATGTGACGTAAATTATAAAAAGTCCAAGAAAGATGTAGCCTCTTACGCTTGCTAAAGTAGTCATCAGCTTCTCCTATTGGTACTGAGAAAATCATCCTGTAGTATACCACCGTTCCTGGCGCACCACGAGATGCGTCAGAGGGGTTGACCGCGCTGGTTACCCGGATGCCAAGGCTCGCCGCGTCGGGCTCATAAAGCTTCCATCCCAAACCACAGGCTGACTCTGTTTGGTGTCGCGCGTGCGCGAACCGAGCTGCTGAGGTCAACGATGGCGAACACTGCTGGTTTCTTCGGATTTCGCAGGTGGGGTGTGGCCTCTGGGCCGCCTAACTTTGCGTTCAACTCCAATCCCCCGTACCGCATTGCGGCAGGCTACAGCACGGCGATCTTCTTCGGCGACGCTGTTCGCATGAACTATGTCGGTCCTACCGGGTTTGTTGAGACGTGGGTGGTCGGTGATGGGGCTGGCTCTGCGACAAGGATACTGGCTGGCATCTTTGTCGGCTGTCAGTATTTCTCGACTGGTCAGCAAAAGACGGTCTGGAATCGTTACTGGCCTGGGAGCGATGCGACCGGCGATGTGACGGCCTACGTCATTGACGATCCCGAGGCACAGTTCGTCGTTCAAGCCAACTCCGGTCCGATCAACTATACGAACATCGGTCAGAACGTAGATATTGTGGCAACGCCGGTCGGAAACACGACGACGGGCATTTCCGGTATGTCTATTGGGACGCCGACCACAACGGCTACCTTGCCGTTCAAGGTCATGAACCTCGTGACTACCCCACCTACTGCCAACGGCTCTGACATCACGACCGCAAACAACTACGTGATCGTGTCCTTCAACAACTTGCTCGGCAAGGTAGTGGCGGGAGTCTGATCCATGGCTATCAATGTCGCCGCAATCCGCGATCTTCTCCTTCCAGGCCTTCGTGGCGTGGTCGGAGAGTACAAGCAATGGCCTGCCATCTGGCCAAAGCTTTTCGACCAGGGCAAGTCGGAACTCAGCCAAGAGCGCACCGCATCGATGCGCTTCCTGCCGCTCGCACAGCTCAAAACTGATGGTGGTCAGACGGCGTTCGACAACAACGCTGGCGAGGCGTTCGTCTACAACCAGCTTCACACCGGCATCGGCCTAGGTTACGCGATCACCCGCAACACGATCAGCGACAACCTCTATAAGGCACAATTCCGGCCGTCGAATCTCGGTTTGCAGCGCTCGTTTGCGCAGACGAAGGAGATCTACGCCGCCGCCGTCTTCAACAACGCGACCACATACGACACCACGGTCGGTGGCGATGGTGTGTCCCTGTTGAATACCGCGCACCCGCTGCCAGCCGGCGGGTCTGGTCCTGCGACCTGGGCAAACACGCCAACGACTCAAGTGGACCTCAACGAGACCACCTTGCTCAATGGCATGATCGCCATCCAGACGGGCCTCTACGACAACGCCGGCCTCCGTATGATGGCCACGGGTAAAGTGCTCGTCATCCATCCCAATAACGAGCCCGTTGCGATCCGTCTCATCCGTGCCGAGCTTCGCCCTGGAACTGCGGACAACGATCCGAACGTCATCCCGTCTGTTGCTGGCGGCATCAGCGAGTACGTGAAGAACGTCTTCTTCACCTCGCCCTTCCCCTGGTACATCAAGACGGACCAGCCGGGCTTGCTATATCTGGAGCGCGAGCCGTTCGAGATTGATATGCAAGTGGATTTCACAACGGACAATCTCCTGGTCAAGGGATGGGAAAGATATTCATATAATTATAACGATCCCAGGTCAATTTGGGGCAGTACTCCAACGTCCTGATAAATCAGGGGATTTTGAGATAACTCTAAACGGTAGAGGACACAACAACTGAAGTTGGTTTGCAACGAGCAGAAAGAATATCTGTCACAGCCAATTATTCGGTTGACGTGCTTGTAACCAAATGCTAACTGCTGTAGCCATCGATATGAGAAAGGATGTTGAGATGGCTCGACAGCAATCGGCTTTGACGCATGCGCGTGTGCTGGAGATGTTTGAGTACGATGCTGCGACTGGCAATCTGCTTTGGAAGAATTCGACTACGAACCGCATCAGGGTTGGTGAGGTGGCGGTAACGGTAGCCTCGAATGGGCGCCGTTATGTTGGTGTCGATGGCGAGACACAGATGGTGCACCGTCTTGTGTGGTTCTGGCACAAGGGGGTATGGCCGCAGTTCAATTTGGCGCCCGTTGACGGCGACTATTTGAACACTCGGATCGAGAATTTGGTTGAGCAAACGCCGCGTGAGACAGCCAAGAAGGGTGGTTTGCGGTCCAACAACAAGACTGGCATAAAGGGCGTCACATGGGATGCCGAGAAGCGTGAATATGCCGTCTATGGTTACCTCAACGGCAAAAGCATCTTTCATAGCCGCCACAAGACGTTGGAAGCTGCCGCCGAGGCCGCCAAAGAGGCTGAAAAAGGGATCATTCCTGACACCACAATGCGTCGTCAGAGACACGCGGCAAAGATTGCTCAAAAGCAACTTTGGGCGAAAATGATCAAGTGGTCGAGAGGATTCCATCGGTGGGAAAGCGTGGAACAGTTCATTGCTGATATAGGCGAGCAGCCTCATGCAATGGCGAGGCTTATTCCGGCCGATCGTAACAAGTCGATGGGGCCTGGAAACTTTGCGTGGGCGGAAAGCCATCAGAGATCAAAGGATGCGGAATTTCAGCAAAAGAAACGTTACGAAAATCGAGAGTGGTACCGCGACGGCCATCTGATGCGAAAGTATCACATTAGACACGCTGATTACGTTGCCAAACTTATTGAGCAAAAAGGTGTTTGCGCGATCTGCTCTCAACCAGAGACGGCGACAGATGGCCGAAGTGGGCGCATCAAAGAGTACCACGTAGACCATGATCATGAAACTGGTAAGGTCCGTGGGTTGCTTTGTACGGCTTGCAATACGGCCATTGGCCACATGCAAGAAGATGTCGAGCGTTTGAAGGCGGCAATTCGATATATCGAAAAGTGGAAGCCATCCGCTGTTGATCCGACAAACGTTGTCCAGTTCAACGCGCCACTAGGGTTTGGAGCCTGACCGATGAGCGCAACCATCAATTCCGGCCCGTTCGTCAGTGCTGGGCAACTTATGGTGCCGTTCACCTCTGGCACCAATACTCCGATCCCTGTTGGATCCTCTGAGTTCAACACCGATGCGGGGCCGAGTCTGAGCTATCAGGGTGATGGCATCCTTGATTGCCGCTATTATGTCCAAAAGGACTACGGTGCCGGCCGCCAAGGGATCGTCTACGCGCACCTCAACAGTCCGTACATCCTGTCGTGCGATGCGGTGCCGGCTGCGAGTGCGGCGACGCCTGTGAACATCGCAGCAGCCGCCGCCATTGTGAGCGGCACGCCGATGACGCTGGCTGCGGCCTCGGCTGGCATTTCGACGGCCGTGCCGTTCTATCCATTCAAGTCGAACACGCTGGCGACGGCGAACATTGCGCTTGACTTCGGGTTCATGGCGGCAGCCACCAATGCGGCCAATGACACGTTCAGCATCAACGGCACCGTCACCGCGACAGCATCGAGCTTACTGGCGGCCTCGAACTTCTATCCTGGTCAGTGGTTGGTGTTGCCGAACGCTATCGCGAGCGGTGCGAGCGCATTGATCTGCTACGTCGTGTCGGTGAGTGGCACGACCATCACGTTGTCTGCGGCGCCGACTCAGACGACTAGCACGCAGATGGTCGGAACGGCCAACATTCCGAACAACTCGTGGCTAGGGAATCCAACACCCGCTGGTGCGTTCCCGTATCTTGCCGGCGGCCTCGGCGGGTTCCTTGATCCGAAGCAGTCGATTGCTCGTGGTGTCGGCATCGTGTCTACTTCTGGCGGCACGGCTACCCTACAAATTCAAGGGTACGACATTTACTTTCAACCGCAGACGGAAAACATCACCGCAAACGGCGCGACAGTTGTGTATGGTAACAAGACTTGGAAATTCATCCAGGCAGTTGTTCCGCAGGCGACCGACGCCGGCCATACCTACTCTGTCGGCACGTCGGACTTGTTCGGCTTCGTCGTCCGCACCGATAGGTGGGAGTACACGAACGAATTTTGGAACGGCTCGTTTATTACCGCGGCAGGACCTGCAACGACTGGCACATGGACCGCAGGCGATCAGACGAATCCAGCCACCACGACGACGAAGGATGTGCGTGGCACGTTCCAACCGAGCGCTCGTGGCCCATCGGCGACTCCGACCGGTCAGGTTGCCAATGGCACGGCGCGGTTGGGTCTCTTCACGTCGATCCCGCTCTACAACCTGACCTCGGCAACGCCGTTCAATCCGGCGCCGATTTATGGTGTAGTCCCAGTGTAGCGATAACCTGATCGCGCGCAGGGTAATACGCGCGGCCGAGCCCACGGAACCGGGTGGAGTAGCGAAATGTCAAGGCTACGTCATAGTGTCAAGCACCGGATGGCCGGTGGCCTTACCTCCAAGCCGCAATGGAATGCGGGCGGGTCGCAGAACGCGGCCAAGGAGGCTGAGGAGAAGAAGAAGGGTGGGCGCGTCCACGGTGAGGGCGAACACGCCAAGCATCGCCATGATCGTCCCAAGCGCGAGCGCGGCGGTGTTGTGCAGCGTGCCAAGGGCGGCGTTGTCGGCCATGCCGGGTCGCATCCCTACGGCAAGCACCACGACGGGGGCACCCACGCCGATGGTGTCCATGTCGATGGAACCGGTGGCAAGGCCAGTCACAAGATGACCAAGCGCGCTCACGGCGGCGTGATCCACCACAAGCACCACCATGCCAAGCACTCCGAGCACCCGCACCACGATCTTCACCCGCACAACTACAAGAGGGGTGGGGCGGTGCATGACGGGATCGAGCATCCCGATGGCGATGTGCATCACGAGTCGTCTCATCGGGCTCACAGAGCCCGTGGCGGGCGTCTCCGTGGCGAGGGCGTTGGTGCCGAGCGCACGCCGCTCACTGGTGCATCCAAGATCAAGGAGGTTGTTCCTGGCGAGCTTCCACCGCACGGAATCAGGAGCGACTGAGGTGCGGTATGGCCAAAATTACGGCCGCCAAAAGGCATTCACTGCCGCGTAGTGACTTTGTGTTTCCCGGGCGCGAAGGCTATCCAATCGATACGCCTAATCGCGCTCGCAACGCCCTTTCGCGAGGGGCTGGTAACGCCTCGCCGGCTGAACTGGCCAAGATCAAAGCCAAGGTGCGCCGCCGCTATCCGAGCATCCACGTAGAGGGTGCGCCGTCCAAGCACCGGGCGGATCGCCCGGCCCGTAGGGGGTGACAAGTGCGGACGGTGTTTACCAAGAGCCTAAGCGCAGCGTCGGCCAACTCAATAGCGACAAGCCAAAGCGGCACGATCGGCACGGCGTTGACGCTGAACGGCTCCGCTGTGACGGCGGGCGTGGCTACGATCGACACGGCATCGGCCACTAACAGCGCCATTGGCCGGCGTGTTCTGATTACGACAACCAGCGCCGATGCCACAAATGGTGTCGTTTGGGTGGTTGTTGGCACCAATGCCTCTGGTGCAACGATCACCGACAGTTTCAACGGTGTCAACGCTGGCACGGTTAACTCTAACCTGGATTTCGTCACTGTTACGAGCATCACGCCGACTGCTGGCTCGTCAGGAACGACGGCGACGCAGGCTGGCACGAGTGCCAATGGTTCAAGCTCGTGGCTGTCTCTGAACTGGCGCGGCTTTTCGCCGATGAACATCGGCATTGCCGTCGAGCTTGTTTCGGGAACCGCAACCTACTCGATTGAGTACACCTACGACGATCCAAACCTATTGCAGGCAGGCACGGCGTTTCCTTTACCGTTCACATCGCTTGTTACAGCGGCACTCGTCGCCGCTTCGTCAACCAAGGATGGCAACCTTCTGTCCCCGGCCGTCGCCATTAGGCTGACGATCAGCGCCGGGACCGGCGTTTTGCGGTGTCGTATTGTTGAGGCCGGTACGGGATGATAGAGTCCCGTCATGACGACCTCGGGTACATATGGGTTTAATCCATCGATCGGCAGTCTCGCGCTTGCTGCGTACCGACGCATCGGTATTGCGCGTGCTTCCATGTCTGCCGAGCACATGGAAGACGTTTACAACGAGACGAATTTGCTTCAATCTGCATGGGGTGCTGACGGCATCACGTTCTGGACAGTTATCCAGGTCAGTCAGCCTTTAACCCAAGGACAGGCCACTTGGTTCGTTCCGACGAATGCGATCACGGTGCTTGATGTTTATATCAACAACGGCTCGTCGAATCGGCTGTTGTTTCCATTTAGTCGAACCGATTACGCAAGCCTTGCGGTTCCGACGCAACAGGGTTTTCCAACGTCATTCTGGCACGACCGTACCATCCAATCGACGCTGACGCTGTGGCCTGTACCTGATGGCAATGCCACATACACAATGAACTACTACATCTACACCCAACTTCAGGACGCGAATCTTCCCCAGGGTGGTAATGCCAACGTGCCGTATTTTTGGCTCGACGCCTATGTGGCAGAACTGGCACACCGGCTCTCGCGCATTCATGCTCCTGCGCTTGAGGCTGCGAGGAAGGTGGATCGCGATGAGGCGTATAACCGTGCCAGCAAGCAGGCTGAAATCGTGCCACTTTTTGTTACGCCGGGGCTCGCTGGCTATTTTAGGTCTTAATTCCTATGTTAGTGGCATTGATCTTCATCTGTAATCCAGGCGTTGTGGAAGAATGCGACGCCAACAATGCCATATGGTGGATGCAGGCGCCCGGCCTGTATAAGACGAACGAAGAGTGTCACAGTGGTGCTATCGGTTATCTTCAAAGCATCAATGTGCGTGGCTTTCTGGAACCGAACAAGAGCTACCAGATCACGGTTAGCTGCCGCGAGGACAGGATATGAAGGAACCGGAAGCAACATGGATCAAGCGAGCGGACGCCCAGCGCGAAGCTATCGATGCCAGTGAGGTGGCCTTTTTTGAAGAATTGAGGCGACGCCAAGAACCTCTCGGCAAGCAGTTCGAGGCTGTGTTGTTTGATAACCTTTGGGAGCTTTACAGCAGATGAGCGAAGTCAAGCTTACGGTCGATGAGAGCAAGATCGAGGTTGTTCGCAGCGAGTGGTTGCCGATTGAGACGGCGCCTAGCGACGGATCTGAAGTGTGGATTAGCGACGGCGATACGGTTTGGCTTGGCACAGCTCACAAGGATGGATCGCTGCGGCTTCCATCTCGCAGCAAGTGCAAATTCTGGATGCCTGCAAACAAGCCTGCGCCACCAAATGTCTAACATCGCTGCGTATATGCAGACTGGGATGCTCAATTGGGCTCTCCTCACAGGAAGCCCAAGACGGCCACTATCAGTGACGTGCGGTCTGACTACTGACGTTCCAACGAACACGACGGGGACAGAGGTTGTTGACTCTGGTTACGCTCGTGGCGTTCCTGCATTTTCGGCAGCAACGTTATCTGGTGGTCTTGGAAAGTCAGTGAGCACAGGATCGATGACGTTTGGCCCGTTCAATTCCGGTCACGCGATTCGCGGCATTCTTCTGTTTGACGATCAGAGCAATGTATTATTTTTTGCAACGTTGACGATAACGGTAAATCCTGGGGATTCGATAGCCATGTCTCCGGGGGTTTTGACGGCAACGCTGGTGTGAGTTGCTAAAGGGCTTGTTTCCGTGTTGGTTGTTTAGTCGCTTATCTCTGGCTATGATTGGGGAGTCTTAGCGGAGTCCAGCACATGGCGAACTATTCGGCACCGTTGCTCTATAACGCTGTCACGACGACGTTCAAATCGTCCGGAGTTCTTTGGGCTGGCGCGACGGCCCGGCGGCTTATGCTTTATGAAGTGGAGTTCGGGCAGGCAGGTACACTCTCGTCCACGGATTGCCAGAATCAATGGGACTTGTCCCGCATTGGCAATACCGTCACGTTGGTGGGAACGACTGTCGTCACGAACCTGCTTGATCCGGCGGACGGCGCGTCGAACGCGCTCTTCATGAACGCCGTCTCGACAGAGCCATGCTACACTACGGCTGGCAACGGGTTGAACCTCAAATCGTGGTCGATCAACCAGCGTGGATCGTACCGATTCAGGTGCCTGGACGACGGTGACAACATCATCGTGCCGGCGACGGCTGGATTTGGTCTTGGTGTGCGGACTCTTTCAATTTCGGGCGGGTTCGCCGCTTCGGCTGTCGGCAGCATATCGTTTATTGAGAGATAACAAGGCGAAGGCCTGAGACCGTTGACGCGGTTCAGGCCTTCTGAACATCAACCTGATGGGGCAGATCGATGTCTACCGAGATTATTACTCGTGCCGAAGCTCGCGCGAAAGGCCTTAAGTTTTATTTTACTGGAAAGCCGTGCCCGTATGGCCACGTTGAGACGCGAAAGACGATAGATCGTGGCTGTATGGCATGTCGCAGCCGCATCGACAAGAAGAGCTACTACAAGCATCAAGATAAGCGCATTGCCAAGAGCGCAAATTGGAACGCCAATCATCCCGAAAGACGCGCCGAAATTCAGCACGAGAACATTGAAAGTGGTCGCGCTGCCAAGGCCACTAGGAAATGGACAGCATCTCATCGCGATGAGGTTAATGCTTATCGCAGAAGAATAACGGCGGCGAATCCTGGTTTTAGAATACGCATCAATCTTTCCAGTCGCCTATTCCGGGCGGTTAGATATCAAGTCGGCACCAAATCAGCCAGGACGCTTGATCGGATGCACGGTGGCCGAATTGAAGGTCCATTTGGAACGGCAATTCGCGCCGGGCATGTCATGGGAAAATTACGGATACGGCGACGACAAATGGCACGTTGATCACAAGATTCCTTGTGCTAGTTTTGACCTAACTGATCCTGAGCAACAGCGGCAGTGCTTTCACTTCACCAACTTGCAACCTCTTTGGCAGCCTGATAACTTTCGTAAGAACAAGAGGGCGTAATGGCCAGCTTCCCAGATAGAATAGCTCATGGCCCGCGGCTGAAGGCTGGGAGTGTCGGTGAATACTACGAAGGTCCGCTATTCACCGGCAAGTGCATGACCGTGTATGCATCTACATGTTTTCACTGCGGCCACATCTCGGAATGGCGCAACAAGAGGGATATGGTTGTAGATGTTTGCCGTGGATGTATGCGTTTGGTGTGTGAGCGTTGTGCTGGAGGCCCCTGTGTGCCACAAGAAGCGGAGTGCGAGCGCATTGAGCGTGAGGCGCTGAAGCGGAAGATCGAGATTGATGGTTGGGGGTGCTACTGATGCGCTGCGACGCCTGCAAGAGTTGGACTACGTCGCAAGTCACGAGCTATGCCGATGGCTCGGAGATAACGAACTGGTTCTGCGATCCAGGCAAGGGCAAGTGCGACGTGCTCAGTTTGGAGACGCCACTTGACTTCGGGTGCGTTAAGTTCGTCGCCGGCAGTGATCACATCGTCCGCAAGTGGAAGAACGGTTCTCCGTGGCAGCACTGGGAGGCTGTGGATTGCCCAGACTGTCGCGGCATCGGCAGCACCGCGGTTCTGGACACCACCTCTGGCTTACCCCGTATGGTGGGCGGCACATGCAGTCGATGCGTCGGGATGGGCAAAGTCCAGAAGCATGACGATGGCTATATCAGTGACAATCATACGAAGATTCATCCCAAGGAACGGGAGTTGAAGAAGTCTGGTCCTCTCAAGTGCCAGCACTGCGACCGCGAGGTGGATATCCAGTGGATCATTTGTCCGTACTGCGCGCGGCGTCCCAACGAGAGGATGGAGGAGCCAGAGATGGTGGACGCTGTGTTGGGCAATGCCGGAGGACTAGTTCAAA
>Ga0307475_10000829_pt1 | contig 18548 bp, 14 predicted proteins | sample atmos_gasesECM1C_FD_203317 | JGI IMG/M metagenome (GOLD analysis project Ga0307475, IMG submission 203317) | Hardwood forest soil microbial communities from Morgan-Monroe State Forest, Indiana, United States - atmos_gasesECM1C_515 | ecosystem: Environmental > Terrestrial > Soil > Temperate... | reverse complement strand
CCCAGGCCCTCGGTTGGCTTCTGAAGGCGCAGAACGATCCGCTTCTTCGCGAATATGCGTTGTACTGGACCGCTCAGGCGCAGCGCGCCCTTGGTCGAACAGGGGATGTGTACAAGAATTTCCAGGTCATTCAGCGGGATTACCCGAACACGGCGATGCGCGAGCAACTGCTAGAGACCTTTGCGCCGACAGCGGTTCAGCTCGGCCATGCACAGGAAGCGATTGACGCACTTAATGCTTATCCTGGGACCTCATCCAAGTCCACACTGCTCCTCGAACGCGGCCGCGCGTATCAATCCGCGCATCAATTGCCGCGCGCCGCGAAGGATTATCAAACCATTTTCTACAAATTCCCTTTGACCGACGAAGCCAAGCCCGCAGGCAGCGCATTGACGCAAGTCATGCACGCCCTCGGCAGGGAATATCAATATCCCGGCGTGGAATTGCAGGAGCAGCGCGCTCAGGCTTTCTACGACGCGCATAAGTGGAAAGAAGCGCGCGTCGAATTCGAGAAACTCCTCACCATGCTGAAAGATCCGTCGAATCCCACGCTGCAGCGCGCGCAGCTTCGCGAGGCGCAGTGCCACGTCCAGTTGAAAGGATCGCCGTCGCTCATCGCTTCTCTAAAAACTCCGGATCTGGATGTTGATGCTGAGCGGTTGTACGCGGCATCGCAAGCCTACCGCACCGCGAAAAAAGAAGCCGAGATGTTTACGGCGCTGAACGCTCTGGACAAAAACTATCCGGTAAGTAGATGGAACGAGGAAGGCTTAATGGCCGCGGGGAACTACCATTGGGTCGAATTAAACCGCACGACGGCGGTCATTGATTACCAGCGCGTGTTGGATACGTTCCCCAATGGGAAGAACGCGTACAACTGCGAATGGCGCATTGCTTGGGTGGCTTTCCTCAATCATCAGCCTGATGCGGACGACCGGCTGACTACCTTTCTTCTGAAGTACCCTGTCTCCGCCAACGCTGTGGATGCACTTTACTGGCTGGGACGCAACGCGGAACGCGCGGGAAATACTCCCCGCGCGCGCAGCTACTACGCGAAAGCAGTCGAGCGATTCCCGGAAACCTATTTTGGCAACGCCGCGGCCGCTGGCCTCGCCAAGCTGGGTACGGGGGAAGAAAGCGCTCCGGAGTTTTTCGAAAAAATTCCGCCGCCACCCTCGCTGCGCGCATTTGACGAGCCGATTCCAGTTGCGGCCACCGACCGCTGGGCTCGCGCCCAAGCGCTCCGCGCCATTGCTTTTGATGCTTCCGCCGAACAAGAGCTGAAGAACGGTTACTTCGCGACATCTTCTCCCCGATTCCTCCTGGAAGCGGCCGAGGCCGCGTTCGATCAGGGCCATTTTGGCGCCGGTATGGCCTATGCGCGGATCATCGTCCCGAATTTCGACTCTCGCAAATTCAGCGACGTGCCCGTTTCTGTCTGGAAGGCGCTCTATCCGCTTCCGTATGAAGCCGCGCTCCGCCGCGAAGCCGCGAAAAACAATTTCGACCCCATGTTCGCCGCCGGGCTGATTCGCCAGGAATCCACCTTTCAGGCCGACGCCGTATCGCGCGCCGATGCCATCGGCTTGATGCAGGTTCTGCCAAAAACGGGAAAACTCCTGGCCAAGCAGATCAAAGTCCGTTACGCCAAGAACAAGCTTTTCGAGCCGGACTACAATATCGAGCTGGGTATGGTTTACATTGCTGGCCTTCTCCGCCAGACAGGCGCACCCGAATACGCGGCCGCTGCTTACAACGCCGGCGAAGACCGCATCGCCGCCTGGAAGGCCGAGCGCAACTACGAAGAGATCCCCGAGCTCGTCGAATCCATCCCCTTCACCGAAACCCGCGATTACGTGCAAATCGTCTTGCGCAATGCCGCCGTCTACCGGATGATTTATGGTCCCAGCAACGCGTCATCTACGGCGTCGTCCATGGCGAAGACCGTAAGCCAGAGCCGCTGACGCAGGCGGAGCGGCTCGGGCGTTCCAAAAGCGCGATTTCATCTGCATGGAAAGGTGAAATGACTTCTCCAGACTCCACGATGGCGCAGATCTCGCGCCGGATGCTCTCCGCCAAGGCTGAGCAATTCACCGAATCCGTGATTCGCGAGATGACTCGCTTGGCCCTGAAGCACCATGCGGTAAATCTCTCCCAGGGCTTTCCGGATTTTTCCGCTCCCGAGGAAATCAAGGAAGCCGCGCGGCAGGCCATTTCCGACAACATCAATCAGTACGCCATCACCTGGGGCGCCAAGGCACTGCGCGACGCCGTGGTCGAAAAATTCGAGCGCACTCAGGGCGTCAAGTACGATCCCGAGCGGGAAATCACCATTTGCTGCGGCTCCACGGAAGCCATGATGTCCGCGATGATGGCCATCATCAATCCCGGCGACGAAATCGTTGTATTTGAGCCGTTTTACGAAAACTACGGGCCTGACGCGATTCTAAGCGGCGCGACGCCGCGTTTCGTCAAGCTGCGCACGCCCGATTGGTCGTTCGACGAAAAAGAACTCGCCGCCGCCTTCGGGCCGCACACGAAAGCCATCATCCTCAACACGCCCAACAATCCCACGGGGAAGGTTTTCACGCGAGCCGAACTCGAGTTTATCCGCGACCTCTGCGTCCGCTGGAATGCCTACTGCATCACCGACGAAATCTACGAGCACATCCTTTACGAAGGCGCCGAGCACATTTCCATGGCACGCGTCGAAGGCATGCGCGACCGCACCATCGTGATCAATGGCCTGTCGAAGACTTACAGCGTGACGGGATGGCGCGTCGGCTGGGTCCTGGCGCCGCCGGAGCCGACGCAACCGATCCGTAAGGTGCACGATTTCTTGACCGTCGGCGCGGCTGCCCCCTTGCAGCAGGCCGGCGCGAGCGCGCTGCATTTTCCGCAAAGGTACTACGACAAGCTCGCCGCCAATTATGCAGCCAAGCGCGAGCGCCTCGTCAACATTCTCTCGAATGCCGGATTCACCGTGTTCAAACCCCGCGGCGCGTACTACATCATGACGGACATTTCTCGCTTCGCCGACCCTGATCCGCGCCAGTACCCCGCCGAGACGAAAGACGTTCGCTTTGCGAAATACCTGGTCGAGAAAATCGGCGTCGCCGTCGTCCCTGGCTCCAGCTTTTACAACGACGCCCGCGACGGCGCCTCCCAGGTCCGCTTCACCTTCTGCAAGAAAGAAGAAACCCTCGCCGCCGCGGAACAACGCCTCGCGAAGCTCCACGCATAACAGGTTTCAAGATCCATGAGCGCACGAAATTCCAAGCCATTCCCGGCACTCCAGATATCAGATATGGAGAAGCACCCGGCATGGGAGTTTCAAACAACGACGAAGGCGACGACACTGAATTGCGACCGGTCAAGCGACTCCCTGTTCCCAGACTGACGTGCAGGGTTGTTAGGACCCGCGTTCGGCTTGCCAATGGCAATTACATCCCGGCGCTGATCAGCAACCTCGATACGGAGGACGCTCGAATGAACGAACACTTCGCAACGCTATCCATCGAACGAAAGGGCAAGTGGTTCGAGCTTGCGCGTTATCATGACGTCGATTACCGCCAGCGTGGCTCCAACGCGCTTGCGCGCTTTCTTGGGCTTCCGGTCAATGAGGTGTTCCGATCTCTTACGACGTCCGGAAGTACGTCGTGGGTGACCCCGCCGCCCTCAAGGGGGCCGTCTTGAAGAAGCCCAGGACACGGCTCACTCGTGCGAAACTGATCGCGATGGCCGCGGCCATAGGGCAAGCCTGATTGGATGATGTGTCGGTGCTTTCTTAAACCGAGCTTGTTATGCGCGGGCGCGGAAACCTTGTGCTAGAATCGGCCGGGAAATGGAGGGATACCCAGCGTGCCAAATGAACTGGCATTGATTCCGGCTAATTCACGCCTCGAGGCCAACGGAGACGGCGCCGCCTTTGATGTCTCCTCGAGCACCAGCCGCACGTTTCTCTGCCGGCTGACGGTCAGCGATCAGATTGAGCAAGAATCCCTCGATGTCTCCATCTACGGTTCTGCCGACGGTGAATCGTGGACCAAGAAGCCGCTCTTGAAGCTGCCTCAGCAGTTCTATCGCGGCACGACGAAGATGGTCCTGGACCTTTCGCTTCGCCCAGAAATCAAGTTTCTTCGCCCCCGCTGGGAGCTGAACCGCTGGGGAAGGGTAGCGCCCTCACCGATGTTCGTTGCAGGGCTGGACTTGATGGAAGTTCCACCCATGTCGCGCGAGACGCCGACTAAGCGCATGGCCCTACGTGTCTAATGCCAGTCAAGCGAAGAAACCTCCAATCCAGTGCTCTGCCCGTTGCGCCAGCGGATACCCCGGCTTCTGTTCCTGTCAGCTTCCCAAATCAAAGACTACTCCGCATCCCGCAAGCGGCTATATATCTCGCCTGTTCAGTGTGGGCCGTGCGCGACCTGTTGCGCCGGAAAGAGCTAACGAAGATCCCCCTCGGGAGAAAATATCTAATAGACCGTGCGCAGTTGGATGCCTATATCGAGCGCATCAAAGCAAAGGCCACGGCATGACTCTCACTCTCTTGATTCTGCTCGTTTGGACTTTCAGGAAATCTCTGCGTACCGATCTGCGGGAGTTCGTTCAGTGGCTTACATTCCGGACGAATGTGGTGTAATTCAAACGGGCCGACGACGCGATTGAAGAGCTGAACCACCGCTTCAGAGAACATGCCATTGGATATCAGTATCTCGACGGCATTCTGATGCGTGTTGATTCGCAATTTGTTCACGCTGAACTTGTGAACCGGCCCTCTCCCTATTTAGCGTAAGGGTTTCGAAGGGCCAACGGATGAATTCATCAAAGCTTTCAACCACTATCGGCATGGGCGCAACAAAGAGGCCGTTGCTGAGGTGCTAAAATCGTTTGAGAGCACAATGAAGGCGATTTGTGCTGCCCGAAATTGGAAGCATTCGCCGATTGCGACTGCCAAGCAATTGGTGGACATCATTTTCTAAAGGGTTGATTCCGGCGATGTTGGAGTCTCATTTTAGTGGCCTTCGTGCGGCGATGGAATCTGGTTTGCCAACCCTTCGAAACAAGACCAGCGGGCACGGTCAAAGGCCAAGTCCAGTGGAGTGGCCAAATCATTTTGTGGCACATGCGCTCCATTTGACGGCAGCAAACATCGTTTTTCTTCTTGAGTCGCACAAGGCTCTAAAGTGAGCGACGAATTCAGCCAGCAAGTGAAGCCGTACGCCTGCTCATCGCTAACCGAGGCAGGATAGCGCAGGGTCGGATACGTAATCCGTTCACAAAGTGAACAGACCATCCGAACGCTTCGAACGAGCCAAGAAAAAAAACGGCACCGAAACAAATCTCAAACCTGAAGAATGATGAGGATGGGTGGTGGCAGGCTGCCGTCCTCGTTGTAGGGTACGCAGTGCCACTACACCCGGTCAGAGGTTTTAATAACGCTATGCCTTGAGTTCAATCGTGTCCATCGGGCCTCTACATTGTTTTACTGAGGGGCGAAAACCCTAGCCGAATTACAGTGTTTGCTGGATTGAGATTCCCTTCACAGCTGTCAGAAACTCTGCTGCTGAAAAACGAACCGATATCAACGGGCGTTTGAATCGGAGGGAGGCTAGAAAAGGCAATGGCTCGATACCTACGGATACGACGCATCGTAAAAACCGAGCAAACGGGCGCACATGAGCGCATCAAAGCGATTTGTGGGCTCACGGCGGATGGAAGTCATTGGACGCTTACACACGAAGACGCTGTTTGGCAAGTCGAGATTGGAATCTCCCACTTTTACGTCGAGAGACCTAGAGATAAGCGATATGACGTAATCGTCGCAATGGATGTTCGCGCCCACAGGTACCTCAAAACCGTTGCGGATAGAGATCAACCTGACCAACTCCTCTTTCTTCCAGACTGTCCTCACGTCGTTCATGCACCCTGCTCCATACCGCGTCAGCTGGTTGTAAGTGCTAAGCCGCTCGCCGCGGCATAATCGGGGCAGCAAACTCTCCGAAAGAGGTAGTGCCAAGCGGAGCCAGTGTTATATGGCCGGGCCGAATGGCCGATCCGACGAGCGAAGGATGAAACAAGCGGAGGTGGAGCTTGCTCTTCCAGATGCTTCGTTCAAAGAGACCGCGATTGCCCAGAACATAAGCACTCGCGGGATGCGGGTGGCGACGAAACACGTCTGGCACCCGGGGGAAAGGGTCCTGCTACGCCCTCAGGGATCTGCCATCCGCTTCTTGGCCCGCGTTGTTTATTGTCAGCGCTTGGAAAACAATAGGTTTGCCGTCGGTTTGGAATTTCTAGCCCCACTCGGACAGTGAGCCAAGCCGCACGACCTTCGCGCATTGAGTTCACAAAGTGAACAACCGTAGCTCCCCTGGCACGAACGAGACGCAGGGAAAAAATGCCACGAACTAGACGAAACCCTAAGAGAAGAGACAGAATAAAATCGAAATAGCAACCGGGCCAGCAAATAGACAGAAGCATTTAGGGATAGCGATGGCGTACTGACCGCTGAGTAGGAATATAGGGCAGGAGAGACGAAATAGAGGAAGATGCACTCACAGGCGCAAGAGTCGGGATCATCGCTCTAATAGGACGCCAGCGAGAAACACGGCGACTATGGCGGGACACGACATAGTGTGATAACCGAGACGGAAAATAACCCTTGAAGAATCAATGACCACATAAGCGAGCGAGTGGGGCGACTTTCACCAACGGGAGCGCGTTTTCTGTTTTTCTCCGAAATGTTCGCTTTTCGTTCTCCTCGAAAATGGAGATCCGCAAGTCTAGTCCGGTTATGCCTCCATGACGCTTTCCCTTAAGTTCACTTTTTGGACGCGACTTTTTAGGAGCATGGTTCACCTGCGGACAAGACTCTGTTCAGTTTGTGAACTAAGCCGGTCCAGTAACAGGACTTCCCGATAGCCCAGGGGAGAAAGCCCTACATTTCACTTCACTTTGTGAACCTATGGTCTATTTTATTCACGCACGCCTATCCAACCGTCTGAAGTGCGGCAAAGCCGATAACGTCCGGACCCGCTTTAATTATCCCTTGCGGGATTGAGCATGTTAAAGAAACAGATCATAAATCGGGCAAAGGCTGGCAAACAAAAATCGCCGCTGTCTAACAGGCAGCGATGGTGGATTTGGTATCAGTGGATAGAAGGGAGGCTGAAACCACGGCGGACACGCGGGGCGCCGGAATATGTTTCCGAGTGGGAATCGCTGAAGAAAAAGGAGTCAACTAGGTTGGGCGGGCTGGGATGACTTTTCTAAAACTATTCTAAAGAACAACGAAATTAGGAAAATGAAAACCCGAAATTAGGGCAAAACTTGCCCGAATTTGCCTAAAACTGCCGGCATTTGCCAGCACGTATCGCACTTTAAGTTGTTGAAAACACAGCAGAATGAGTATGGGGTAGGAAGCTGACGGTCGGTTGCCCTGTGGTGGTTAGCCCCCTACCCCGCGAGTGGTCTTGTTGGTATAGACGAGGTCAGCCCCCAAATAGTTTCCTGATTGGGTGAAAATAGTTTTTGCCGTAACCGGGAACTATTATCCCAGGGGCACGGAATCAAGATACCTGGCCACCGCTGCTTTCCATTGAAACTTTTCCTGAATCGCTGCCTGAAGGCCCTGCGCGGCTGCTGGTTCGCCGTGTGTCAAATAGGTTTGCTTCGGCGGCGCAGGCAGCGCGGTCAGCCAGCGCAGCAGTTCGCTTTTTCCCGCATGCGCGGAAAACTGCCCCATCTCCACGATCTCCGCGCCGACGGGCACATCCACCCCATAAAGCTTCAGCGATTTTGCTCCTTCTTGCAGAGCTCGCCCCCGCGATCCTTCGGCCTGAAATCCGGCGAGGATCACGGCGTTCCGCGCATCGGATAACCGCTGCGCGAGGTGGTGCAGTACGCGGCCGCCGCTCACCATGCCGCTCGCCGAGACAATAATGCATGGCGTCTTCACATTGTTGATGGCCTTCGATTCATCCGCCGAGCGCGTCAGATGGAATTCGTGCACGTTCAGGGGATCGCCTTTGCCATCGCTGCCTACCTCACGCGCAAACTCCTCATCGTAGTCTTCCTTGTGCTTCAGATATAAATCCGTCGCGCTCAGCGCCATCGGGCTGTCCACGTACACGGGCACGCGCGGAATCCGCTGCTGATCCTCCAATTGCCGCAGGTAATACATGAACGTCTGCGTCCGTCCGATCGCGAAGGACGGAACCACGATCGAGCCGCCGCGCTTCACCACGCGGCTCACGATTTGCGCCAGCAACTCTGCGGGATCGCCGCCCGGATGCTCGCGGTCGCCGTACGTGGATTCGCAAATCAGCGCGTCGGCTTTCGATGGAGGCGTAGCCGGGTCTTTCAGGATGGGTTGATTATATCTGCCGATATCGCCGGAGAACAATACGACGATCTTCTTGCCGCCTTCCGAAATCGTCAGCTCCACGCTGGAAGAGCCGAGAATGTGTCCTGCGTCATACGACGCCACGTGAAACTCCGGACTGATATCGAACCCGCCGCTGCGCGGCATGCTCTTGATCAGCTTCAATGTGGGTTCCACGTCATCCGGTGTATAGAGTGGCTGCGGGTTCGCGTGGCGGCTGTACTTGTGGGTCCGCGCGTGCAGCGTATCCTCTTGCTGCAAGTGCGCGGAGTCCTTGAGCAATATTGTTGTCAATTCGATGGTCGCGGGATTCGCAAAGATGGGCCCCCGATAGCCTGCTTTCACCAGTGCCGGCAGCCACCCGGTATGGTCCAGGTGCGCGTGCGTCAGCACGGCATAGTCGATCGTTTTGGGATCAACCGGAAGCGGTTTGTAATTGCGGTCTTGCAGTTCTTGCGACCCTTGAAAAATTCCGCAATCCACGAGCAGCCGTTTGCCCGCTGCCTCCACCAGATATTTCGAACCGGTCACGCATCCGGCCGCGCCAAGAAATGTGAGTCTCGCCATAGGCGGTTATTCTACAGAATTTGCCAGCGTTCCGCAGTCGAGCCTTGGCGGGCCAAAAACAAAGCGGAGCGAATTTCCGATCGAGTCCGCTCCGCTCTCTCTTCAAAGGAGCAACTAACAACTTCCAACTAACAACTTTCTACCGCTTTCAATCCGCTGCGCTGGCTTGCCTCTTCGCGACGATCGATTCGATATTTAGTCCAAGCCCCTTCGCCACGCCGCTCCCATAGGCTGGATCAGCTTTGTAGAAGTGTTGGATTTGCAGCTCCTGAATGCGCTGCGGCACGCCATTGCCCAAGCTGGAAACAATGTTGTCGATCAGCCGCTGCTTTGCGTCCGCGGGCGTCAACCGGAACAGATTTCCCGGCTGTGTGTAGTAGTCGCCGTCGGTGCGGTGATCGTGCCGTGCAACGGTTCCGCTGACGGCATGCGGTCGTTCGGTGTAGGAACGGTCCTGCGTCGGACCGCCGAAGCTGTTCGGCTCATAATTCACTGCCGGTCCGCCGTTTCCATCGAAGCGCATCGCACCGTCCTTGTTATAGGTGTGGAACGGGCACTGCGGTCGGTTCACCGGCAGGGAATCGTAGTTCACGCCCAGCCGATAACGGTGCGCATCGGGATAAGAAATCAAGCGCGCTTGCAGCATTTTGTCCGGCGAAAAGCCCATGCCCGGCACAATGTTGCGGGGTTCGAATGCCGCCTGCTCCACTTCCGCGAAATAGTTCTCCGGATTGCGGTTCAATTCCAGTTCGCCCACCTCATGCAACGGGTAATCCTTGTGCGGCCACACCTTCGTCAGGTCGAACGGGTTGATGTGATACGACTCTGCATCCTTTTCTGCCATGATTTGCAGGCACACGCGCCATTTCGGGAAGTTGCCTCCCTTGATGGCGTGAAAGAGATCCCGCTGCGAATAGTCCGGATCCGTTCCTTCGAGCGCACCCGCCTGCTCGCGGAATAAATTCTTGATCCCTTGCTTGGTCTTGAAGTGCCATTTGACGTAGAAAAGCTCGTTCTTCGCATTGATCAAGCTGAACGTATGGCTGCTATAGCCGTTCATGTGCCGGTAGCCGTCCGGCGTCCCGCGGTCGGAGAAGAGAATCGTCACCTGGTGGAGAGATTCCGGTGAGAGCGACCAGAAATCCCACATCATCGTAGGCGATTTTAGGTTTGTCTCCGGGTCGCGCTTTTGTGTGTGGATGAAGTCGCCGAACTTCAACGGATCGCGAATAAAGAAGACGGGAGTGTTGTTTCCCGTCATATCCCAATTGCCCTCCTCGGTGTAGAACTTCAACGCAAATCCGCGCGGATCGCGCGCCGTGTCCGCTGAACCCTTTTCACCACCTACAGTCGAGAACCGAATGAAAGTCGGCGTGTTCTTGCCCACGGCGCCAAAAAGTTTTGCCGTCGTGTACTTGGTGATCTCTTTGCTGGTGCAAACGAAATGGCCGTACGCGCCCGAGCCCTTGGCGTGCACAACGCGTTCTGGAATTCTTTCCCGGTTGAAGTGGGCCATTTTTTCGAAGAGCAGAAAGTCTTCGAAGACTACCGGCCCGCGCGGTCCCACCGTCAGCGAATTCTGGTTGTCGCCCACCGGACGTCCTGCGTCCGTGGTCATGATTTTCCTTTTCTCCGACATGAATCCTCCTCAGTTCGAAGGCAGCAGACTCGCGGAGCGCGGTCCCTGCCGTCTCAACCCGAAGCATAGAGGGCTGCGACCTATACTTCCAATATATAGTTCGGATAAGATGGATAGGCATAGCCTATGGAACTTCACCAGCTTCGTTATTTTTGCGCCGTCGCCGAAACCGGCTCGTTCAGCCGCGCCGCGGAGCAATCTCACATTTCTCAGCCTTCGCTATCCCAGCAAATCCTCAAGCTGGAAGATGAGCTCGGCGCACGCCTTTTCGACCGCCTCGGCCGCTCCGTTCGGCTTACCGAGCTCGGCAAGACGTTTCTCCCGCGCGCACGGGCCGTTCTTCGCGAACTAGAAGCCGCCAAAGGTGACGTCGTCGAAGGTAAGGAGTTCATCGGTGGTCCCATCACCGTCGGCGTGATTCCCACCGTCGCTCCTTACTTCCTCCCTCCACGCCTCACTGCCTTCTCCCGCAAATTTCCCCAGGTTCGGCTCACCGTCGTCGAAGAAATTACACCCGTCCTTCTCGACCGCCTCCGATCCGGCACCATCGACGTTGCCATCCTCGCGCTGCCCATCCGTGGCCACGAATTCGATGCTTTTCCTCTATTAACCGAGCGGCTCTTTGCCGCGCTCCCCAAAAACCACAAACTCACTTCGCGCCCGTCTATTTCCCTCAAAGATCTCCGCGCCGAACCCTTCCTGCTCCTGCGCGACGGCCACTGTTTCCGCGATACCGCCGTGGCCGCCTGCGACCGCGCGCGTCTCCATCCGCGGATCGTTTTTGAAAGCGGCCAGTTCAGCAGCCTTCTCAGCATGGTCGGCGCGGACATGGGCGTTTCCATCGTTCCCGAAATGGCCATCGAGAGGAAATCTCCATGCCGCTATGTCCGCATTGCCGATGACCAAGCCTTTCGCACCATCGGCGCTGTCATCCTCCGCGGCCGGTCTCGCACCCGTGCACACAACGCGTTTCTCGAGCTCCTCCGCGCTTCATCTCCGCGTATACGCTTCTAGCGCGGGCCATTTCTTGCGGCCTTGTCCAGATGAGCAGTGAGAGATAGACGCAAACTTTCCGCTGAGGTAAAATCCTTGAAGTCGTTCACCCCGGTGGGGCCGTGGCGCAGTTGGGAGCGCGCCTCGATGGCATCGAGGAGGTCGTGGGTTCGAATCCCATCGGCTCCACCAATTGAACCTGGGTCCGGCCCGGAGATCCTAGAAAACCGCGCTTCGTCCATCGCCATCACATTTGAAAACGCACTTGCTGTTCCCGAGATTCGAGAACTCAAATAAGGGCGACAATCGACTCATGCCGGCCCCGTTTGAGCCCGCCGGTTTCAAACTTTATCCCCGCATGCTGGGTCTTCCCTGCTTGGCGTCCTCTGTTAGAGCTCGCGTTTTGTCTTAGCGTTCGTCGCACATTCCCAACCCTGAGGAAATACGTCTGGAAGGTGCGAAGTTTGCCGTGACGCTTCCCAAACTTTGCGAATGGCGGCTACGACCGCCCCAGGCTTTTCCATATGGATTGCGTGAGATGAACCTTTTACGATCCGCCAGTTTCCGGCAGTAGACAATGTCGCCAATTCCCTTTGCAATTGAATCCAGATCGGTGACGCGTCACGCTCTGCCGGATCTTCTTCGCGGTCAAGATCGCGAGTAAGCACCTCAACCGGCATATTTTGAAACACGCGCGGTGCAAGCATTGGCGGTGGCGATGCAAGTATCTCGACCTCATGTAACGCCGTCAGCCAGCGTGTTGGTTGGCACTCTAGGTATACGGTTTCGTCCCTGAGGTCGGGACGAACCGGGTCCAGCCCGCAGGTGTGCCACAGTCGCGTAATGCCAAATTCGCTTGCGACAATCTGCTTACGAAAATATTGCTGTGACCGCTCAATGGAGTTTCCCGGCGGTGCGAAGTGCGCGAGCTGCTGTTCATGCGAGGAATCGACGAACACCATGCCTAGGACTACTCCCGGATGTCGCAGCGCGAACTGCCGCACCAGGATTCCACCAAGCGAATGGCCAACGAGAACGAATGGAGGTCGTTCCCCGGCTGCGGCCAAAAGCGCAGATAATTCGTCAGAAATACTCGCAGCCGTGCGTGGCCCAGGCCGATATTCGCTCCACCCGTATCCTGCCCGGTCATAAGCACATGCACGCGTGAACTTGGCCACGTCCGGCAGGACCAGCGCCCAATCCTGCGAACCGTGGAGCAACCCAGATTCCAGTATGACTGTAGGGCCGCCTGAGCCGACGCAGTTAAGGTGCATCGCTCTGCCATTGATCTCGATTAATCGTCCTGGCGGTGGGAATTTGCGCGCATCACGAAAGGTCGAAAGGTTTTGAAATGCAATGCCGGATGTCACCGTCAGCAGGGCAACCATAAGGGCAATGAGAAAGCTCTTTTTAAAGATTGCCATTTTGGCACGGCCGCCCTCGCCCGCTCGTTTCAGAGACTTGAGCTGTGGGCGCTCCCGTTTCGATCCGGCTAGTGAGTGCTAACCGGTTGGCGTAGACAGAAACCTCGTCTAATAGTTGATTCCGTATGCGCAGTTCAGCCCATTTAGAACCGCTCGCAGGAGCCGAGACGGCCTGAACAGCGCATCCTGGTGGAGTTCAGCAGACCGCACCAAAACCCAACGGAAGATCACCTGAGAATGCAATTCAGCGCCCTCTTTTCCTGCCACACGACATGACTAATCTCCCGCTCCTTTTATTCCCAATGAGATAAGACCGTGGGGGGCGGTGTTTGTGACAGTTCCAGTTCGCGGAGCAGCCCGTGAACAGGGCCGTTCCTTTTCCTAAGAGCCGATCAAGCTCGCGATCTATTCGTAACGCAGGGCCACGATCGGATCAACCAGCATGGCACGCCGCGCCGGAATGTAAGAAGCCGCCAAACCAACCGTAGTCAGCAAAGCTGCCACGCCTAGAAACGTTGCCGGGTCGTACATGCCCACACCGAAGAGCAAACTCGTCAGAAATCGCGCCGCGGCGAACGCTCCTGCCAGTCCAAGCGCAACCCCGATAAGCGTCAATTTGAGAGTCTCACCGAGGATCATGCGCCGCACGGAAGCCAATTGGGCCCCCAGCGCCATGCGCACTCCGATTTCTTGCGTGCGCCGGCTCACCGTGTAGCTCATCACCCCATAAATTCCGATGGCGGCGAGCAGGAGCGCTAATCCTGCGAAGATGGCAACGAGCACTGACGAAAACCGTCGCGGTGAAACGGAATCCGAGATCAGGCGATCCATGGTCATCACGCGAGTCACCGGCAAGTTCGGATCGAACTTATGCACAACACCGGCGACGGCAGCCGCAATGCTCAGCGGATCAGACGCAGTGCTCACGAGGAAATAGGGCGTCCATCCCCCCGCAAAATAAACGTCGTACGTGGGTGCGTGGTCGAGGCCATACTGATGCACATTGCCGGCGATGCCGATGATCGTGGTCCAGCAAGGCTTGGGATCCAGCGAACAAAGATTGATGCGTTGCCCAAGCGCGTCGGCTTGCGGCCAAAAGCGCCGCGCCATCGTTTCATTGATCACTACGTTTTTTTGTTTGAAATCGTCTTCGTCAAATGAGCGGCCCGCGCGCAGCGGAATGCCCAGCAAAGAAAAATAGTCGAGGCTTACGGTGCGAAACTCCGCGATCGGGCGCACCCCGCCGGTGGGAATCGGCTGACCCTCGACGACGAATCGCCCGGCCTTGCGCAACTCCGTCCCCAGCGGTAACTCGTCGATCCCGCCAACCCCCTTGACGCCCGGCAGTGTCCGGATCTGCGCGGCGATTTCCTCGAACTGACGAGCTTGCTTCTGCCCGTAGGCCGCCTGCTCCTCCTGCGAAAGCTGGTTGTACTGTACGAAGGAAATCCCCGGCTGCTGGATTTCCATCGCTAATACGTGGTCTGGCCGAAACCCAGGATCGACTTCCAACAAATGCTGGAAACTACGCAGCAGCAGTCCCCCGCCGATGAGCGGCACAAGCGCCATCGCGATTTCGGAAATCACCAGCAGGTTATGAGTGCGGTGATGACTGGAAGCGCTGGAACCCTTGCTTCCTTGCTTCAAGATGCCAGCCAGATTGTTCCGCAGCATGCGCACGGCAGGAAGGAATCCACACGCGAGCCCGGTGGTCAGGCAAACGGCGGCAGTAAATCCGAGCACCCAGCCGTTCAAGTCGGCTTCACGGAGCACTGCGAGCTCGGGAGGAACGAACGCCAGCAACGCCTGCAGTCCGATAATGGCGAGAAGCAGACCCACGGCGCCGCCAAACAAAGAGAGCAGCGTGCTCTCCGTGAGCAGTTGGCGGATCAATCGCCACGGGCTCGCACCTAGCGCTGTTCGAATCGCGACTTCTCGTTCCCTCGCGGCGTTCCGCACCAGCAGGAGATTCACGATATTCGCGCAAGCGATCAGCAGGACCAGCCCAACAGCTCCAAACAATACCAGCAAAGTGGTGCGCAATTGAGCCGTCGACGGATCCTGCACCGGCTCAACAAGAACACCGAAATTCTTATGTGCGTCCGGGTAGGCGAGCGCTTCCTGCTGGTGTAACCTGCCCACTTCATCGCGTGCCTGCGCCAGGCTCAGCCCGGGCTTTAACCGCGCAATGGCAACAAAGGGGTGGTGTACGTGCTCTGTCAGGTCGTCGTCGAATTGGCCGTACGGCATCCACAAGTCGGCTGAGCGCAAGAGTTGCCGTCCGGCAGGCAGAACGCCCACGACCGTGTAACGTTGTTTGTCGAGGGAAATGCTGCGGCCAACCACACGCGGATCACCCCCAAATCGGCCTTGCCACAAACGATGGCTCAGGATCACAACCGGCGCGCTTCCTGCCCGATCTTCTTCCGGAAGAAACGATCGTCCCGCGATCGTGCGAATGCCGAGCATCGGGAAGAGCCCAGAATCGGCGTAGGCCGCTTGAATGCGCTGCGGCTCGATTTCACCGGTGAGGTTGAATCCCTGGGTAACCCACGCATACGAGCCCATTTCCGAGAAGCTTGAGTTTTGCCTACGCCAGTCGGCGTAGTCGCCCGGAGACAAACCAATCTTGGGAACCTGCGGCGGATACGTGTTCGCGATCTCCACGAGTCGCTCGGGCTGCAGGTAGGGCAACGGACGCAGGAGCACGTTCTGGACAACGCTGAAGATCGCCGTGTTCGCTCCGATTCCCAGCGCCAGCGTCAATATGGCTACCGCCGTGAAGCCGGGATTCTTGGCCAGCGTGCGGATGCCGTGGCGAATGTCTTGCAACAGATTTTCCATAAGCCAGTCCTTAGTGGCGAAAATCATGCGCGGCCTGACCAGAGCGCGTGCTACAGCCGTCCCGTAACCCTATTCGACGTGCAAATCGTCCGGAAAGATACCGCCCACAAACTCAGAGCGATCATAGGAGTTCGATCCTTTCGCCATGGTGCAACTTCCTGACCCCTACCCACAACTTGATACCGACTAACTTCTAAGCATTTGCGCCTAAAGGTAGCCTACATACTGGGTGCGTAGTAGCCTGTTTTCGCGTAGACGCTGAGGGGCGGAAGTCCCTTCGGGGCGCGAATCTTGACCTTGATCTTTCGCCATCGCGCATCGTGTGATTTATTACTCGGGCGGTATCCCAGAATATATTGGTTGCGCAACTCCGCACCGATCTTTGTGGCAATGTCCGGCAGTTCATTTACATTCTCCACTGTAAAAGCGCGCCCACCGGTCAGTTCCGTCACTTCAGTGAGCAGCGAGGGACCGTTGAGTTCCTCTGGTGTTCGGCTGCGATACTCAAACGGGTCAAAGATGCCGACCGAATACAGCTGAGTATCCGCTTCTCGCACCAGCCGCTTGATATCTTTCTCGGTGTACCGACTATTGTTATCTCCGCCGTCGGATATGATGAGCAAGGCCCGCTTGCCGTTTCGAGCGGTTCTCATCTCGCTGAGGCCCAGATAGATCCCATCAAGGAGCGCAGTGCGGCCCTTCGCAGATGCCGAGAATATGCGGGCCTGCAAATCTTCTACATTACTGGTGAAGGCGCTCATAACTTCCGCGCGGTCGTTGAAACTGACCAGGAAGAACTCGTCTTGCGGATTGGCAGTTTTGAAAAATTGCAAGGCGGCCTCCTTGGCCTTACCTACTTTGTTGGCCATGCTGCCGCTGAGATCGAAGATGACGCCAATGGAAATGGGAACGTCTTCGGAAGAGAAATACTGGATCTCTTGCTCGACGTTGTTTTCGAAGATACGAAAGTTGTCGGGCTCAAGGCCTGTAACCAGGCGGTTATATGGGTCGGTGATGGTAACGTTGACGAGCGCCAGGTCCACATCGATATGGACGGGTTGACCCTGCGTAATAACCTGGCCCCGTGTGTCATGCTTGACGTCGTCGTGGACGACGGATTGGGCGACCGCGAGCGCAGGGAATTTCCAGATGACGACGGCAAAGAGCAGAAGAGAAATGAACGGAACAAAGAAGACGCGAGTGGCAACCAAACCACTTTTCACAAGATCCCCCTCGTACCGAGTGTCATAGCGCTGAATCTGAGTGGTTGTTGGCTGTTCCTTGATCGCTTTGCGCAGGATTTTGACACAGCTTGTAGTCTCCAAATTCTTCTGTCCTCATATCGTCATCGCTGACGCCCGAAGCATTGAGAAGGCCGGTCATTGCGGTGACCATCCCCGACGGACCTGCGATGTAGTAGATAGGCCCATTGAGCCCGAGTAGATGACGCGTGAGCATCTCGCGACTGATGTGGCCTTTTTCATAAGGCCAAGCCAGGGTTTTATGCCCAGTGACCGTTGGAATGAGAGTGAAATTAGGATTCTGCGCGGTCATACTTTCAAATTCTTCGATGAACGCGGCGTCCTCCGCTTCCCGGTTTGAATAAAACAAATACAGTTTGTGCAGCAGACGTTCCTGGGTGGCCCACTGAAGGATGCTGCGAATCGGCGTAATCCCGATGCCGCCTGCGATAAACACCGCAGGCTTGGTAACATCCCGATGCAGGATGAACGATCCTCTGGGGCGGCTCACGGCGAACTTCGTGCCAAGAGCGGCAGCGTTCAACGCGTTCTTAAAGGCCGTCTTACGCATGCGCATGGCGATCATGACAGGCCTTTTGTCGTGAGGAGAGCTTGCGAGAGAGAAGGTCCGGGAGTTGTCACTTTCACTTTCCACGGACGGCTGCTTGAAGACAAAGTCGGCATGCTGCCCAGCTCGGAAGTCGAAGCCGGTCCCGTTTGTTTCAAACCAGAACGCCATCGTCTCCCTGGCAATTCTTTGCCGATCCACTAGAGTCACTTGATATTCAGCCATGGTTTTCCCTTGACGTGAGCTTTGGGATTGCCTTTTATGAGCGCCGTTTGCATTTCAACTATATAGACCAAATTGATCACGCTTTATTCCGCGCTTGTTTCTCCGCAGCAATCACTGAAGGTGACAAATCAACGACACGGATCCAAAGAGGCCATGCAAAGAAAAACGAAGGAGCGGGCTGAGGCAGACTCACGGTTGGGATCCAGGACGGACCATCCAAAGGCGATGCGGTAATAAGTATGTGAATCCCACGAACGCTTCCCACCGAGTGGACGTTTTGGTCAGTCCACGATTGAATCCAGCGTCGACCACCAAATTCTTGCGAAGGGCCCGGGAAACCGCCCAGAGATTACCGACGGTGTTGCCCTTCTCGAATGGTTGTGAAAAATGCCATATCTCGCCGGAAATTGTGAACTTCCCCAGGGGATGGGAGATGGACAGTGTCTGTCCGAACTGCGCTCGACGTACGGCGCCATCAACCTGCTCGGCAAGTGTCCCGTTCGCATCGAAGTGAAAACCGTGCAGATCTTCACTCAGAAGAATCGAGGTTGATTGTCGAAAAGTGCCAACGTCGAGTTCCGGGGCGACACTGGTGTGAACCCGCCGAACGTAGCTGATCGAAACAGTTGGCCGTGACTCATCACCGAAAAAGAGCACGCCT
>Ga0307475_10000828_pt1 | contig 18552 bp, 13 predicted proteins | sample atmos_gasesECM1C_FD_203317 | JGI IMG/M metagenome (GOLD analysis project Ga0307475, IMG submission 203317) | Hardwood forest soil microbial communities from Morgan-Monroe State Forest, Indiana, United States - atmos_gasesECM1C_515 | ecosystem: Environmental > Terrestrial > Soil > Temperate... | reverse complement strand
CTGCAACTCACTCTTGATCCAGGCATACGTTGGACGAAGCCCTTGGTGGAGTGCTATCGAGGGCTCCCAGCCCAGGACTTGGCGTAGCCGCCGGTTGTCGCTGTTTCGTCCGCGCACTCCCTGCGGTTCAACTAAATTGTGGTGTTTTATTAACCGTTTCCCGGCCACGTCGGATACCAGGTCCACAAGCTTATCGACAGTCACCAACTCATCCGTTCCCAGATTAAGGGCATCGCGGTGATCCGAGGCCATAATGCGGAGCAGCCCTTCGACGCAATCGTCCACGTACATGAACGAGCGGGTTTGCCTGCCATCTCCCCACACCTCGATCTCGCCCGGATCGGAAGCGAGGGCTACCTTGCGGCAGATGGCCGCCGGCGCCTTTTCCTTGCCTCCATCGTACGTGCCTAGAGGCCCATACACGTTGTGGAAGCGCACGATGCGGGTTTCGAATTTGTAGTCCTCAAAGTAATAGCGACACAGCTCTTCAGCGTAGAGCTTTTCCCAGCCGTAACCAGGCTCCGGCTCGGCCGGAATGGCATCCTCCTCGCGCAGTGGGGTCACGTCAGCGTCTGTCTGCTTGCTTCGGGGGTAAACACACGCCGAGGAAGAAAACAAAAAGCGCTTCACTCCGTTCTGTCGAGCGGCCTCCAGCATGTGAGTGTTGATCAGCGTGTTGTTGCGAGCAATGGCAGCGTGGAATGCAGTGATGTAGCCGATGCCGCCCATATCGGCGGCGAGGTTATACACTTGATCGATATCTGCGCGCGTCGCCAGCAGGCAATTGTCAAAGCGGCGCAGATCGAGAATCTCAAACTCGTTGGCAGAAGAGGCTTCGTACTCCGGATATTTCAGGTCCACCCCACGCACCCAGTGCCCATCGGCTTTCAACCGCTTCGCCAGGTGGTGCCCGATGAAACCGCCGGCACCAGTTATAAGTATTCGTTGTTGATTCTTCATGATTTTTCCTCCTGAAGTTTCTGGGGTCCTGATATTTGACAGCGAAGAAGATTATTTGCGGGAAAAGAACAATTCCCCCGCCACACTCCACGCAAACTCGGAACCATAGATGATGTACCTGCGCCACAGCCTTCGTGGTTCCTGGGCCAGGCGGAAGAGCCACTCAAGGCCGTGCTCGCGCATCCAGACCGGAGCACGCTTCACCCTGCCGGTGTTGAGATCGAAAGCGGCGCCGACGCCGACGACCACAGGAACCCGAAGCCTCTCCCTGTGTTCATACATCCAGCGTTCTTGTTTCGGTGTGCTCAGGCCAACCCAGAGGACGTCAGGCGCCGCTGTGTGGATCAGTGCTAAAATCTCATCGTCCTCTGCCTTCGAGAGCGCTCGAAACGGCGGGGAGTAGGTTCCAACGGGTACTATCGCAAAGTCTCTCTGGAGAATCTCCGCTAGCTGTGTCGCTACGCCGGGCATCCCACCGTAGAAAAAGTGCCGGTATTTTGAACCGGTTGCACTGCAAAACGTTTGCATGAGTTCCGGTCCATACACGCGGCGCTTAAGGTGATAGCCTTTCCGGCGACCGAGCCAGACAAGTGGCATTCCGTCGGGTACGACAAGATTCGCCGTATTCAGAATTTGCTTGAAGTAAGCTTCGTGTTGAGCCTCTGTAACGCCGTGCATGCCAGTCACCGCAATAAAGTGACATGCGTTACGCCCGGAGATCCAGAGCTCCATTTTCGCGACCACTTCGGGAATCTGGATCGCATTTACTCGGACGCCGAGTACCGTGAAAACGGCGTCTTGACCTTGGCCGTCTGCGGTCGGAAACGATTCTATGGGCATGCGCGTATGCTTTGGGTCGCAGTGCGTAAAATTAATCGGAGGAGTCTGGGTGCTGCGCCTCGGCCAAGGGCGGAACTTGCAGGTCCGCTTGGCGCTGATCAATAGGCCCGCGGTGTTGGATCTTGACCGAAGATGCTCTGCGCTGATACTTGAGGGCGCGGTATTTGCGCAGGAAGGGCAGCGGTGCAAAGCAATAACCCAGGACCACCAGAAGATCGAAGGCTCGAAGGGCATGATAAAGGACTTGGTCAACGACTCGTCCCGCCAGGCTTGGTCTACCGCACTCAGAATCTTGCGAGGCGGGTAACACTGGCCAGATGCCGCCGCTCTGCTCCTGCCATAACCGCAGGTACTGGTTGATTTTTCTTCCCAGCTTCACGGGAAGAATTTCCCGCCTCTCCGTCCGGGAAGCGATGCGCTCTCCTTTCACCAACGAATGGTGTCGACCCTCGTAAATTGCCGATCTGTCAGCACCGCTCAAAGAAGCTACATCGGCGATGAACGGGACATCCAAGAACCGACAGACGCCCTTCATGACATCGGCAGGATTAGCTACCAGTACCTCGTACTGTATTTGGTAAACGCAAGTGCCACGCTTCACCAGCCGATCACATTCGCGCTTCAGGGTCTTGTATCCCAACAAGGCTCGGTGGGTCATTCCTCTGCGGCTAAACCAAGAGGGTTCTTGGGCGGCGTGCACAACGCTGCGGCATATCGCACCCAGATCGCGCCAAATGATGATGAAACGAGCTTCCGGAAAAGTTCGAGCCAGACGGGTCAGGCAATCGTAATAAGTCGGAGATTTCTCGCCCCAGATGCTGGCATTTTTCTGGTACATGTATTCCTGGTAGGCGCTCTTCATTGCAGTGCGGAGAGATGACGTTCTGGGCTGAATTCGATCAACGGTCAGCCCATGGCGCCTGAGCGGATCATTCCAAAACTCCCACCTCGCTACCCACCTGGACTCGGCACCCGGAATCCAGAACAAGGGCCTCAGAACAAACAAGTCTGCCTCATACATCAGAGCAATCCGCGGGTGCTTATTTAGCAAGGCATATAGCAGGGAAGTGCCCGATCGCCAGGGTCCAACAACAAACAGCGGCCCCGACCATTCGGTCACAGAGCAATTTTCCGGTGAACCCGAAAACTGCGTGCTTGTTTGCGAGTGAGTCACAGGGTAAGTCGTTGGCCGCTTAGAGTAACGGCTCTATACTTCGTTAACAATGAGCTTGCGCGCATTTGGCCAAGGTCAGAAATTTGGGCGACATTCTGGGGTGTCCCGAGCGCCGGAAACCGGGTTGCAAATTTGCACCTGACAAGCACCATCCTGTGCTGCATTCTCGCCTGAAGCCCTGCGGTAAATTTCCATTAAAATCGGATAATTTTTCTCGGCCGTGTACTTCTCTTCGTACACCTGACGCCCCTCTTTAGCGATCAATCGAAGGCGGGAGGGATTGCTCCAGGCCCGGTCCACCTTTTCCGCCAAATCTTGAGGGTTCCCCGGTTCAAAATGGAGGCCCGTGCGGCCGTCCGCGATGATTTCACGCATGGCTCCCAGCCGGGAGCAGATGACCGGCACGCCAGAGGCGAATGCTTCCAGAATGCCCATCGGCAGATTTTCGTAACATCCGCTTGGGAAGATCAGCAGGCGTGCGTCGCGCATAATCGCGAGGGCATCGTCATGTGACACCTGTCCTCGGAACTGGACGCTGGTAAGGTTATTTCGAACGGATTGCGATTCCAAATCCCGGCGTTCGGGACCGTCGCCGACGATCACGAGCGGAATTCGGTTGCGCAGGAGAGTCCAGGCGCGCAGCACTGTAGTGAGTTGCTTTTCCCGCGAGAGTCGCCCTACAAACACCGCGTAGTCCCCGTCATTGGCGATATTCCGAAATCCGGGGTCAGGGTGAAGAAAATTGGGCTTGACCGAAATCTTTTCGGCGGGCAAACCTGCTTGAACAAACTTGCCACGAGCAAACTCCGTGAGCGCGATGTAGTGCGTCACATCGCGGGTCCACGTCTGACGCGCCCGGTGCACCACCAGCATCAAGGCGACGGCTGCAGTGGCTGGCCGCGAGTCCCGATAACAACCGTAGCGCACGCTCTGCCACAGACTATTCTCCAAACATTCTTCGCAGGCGCTGCCATTCCTAAAGAGGGTCGCGGCAGGGCATAACAGCCTGTAATTATGCAAGGTCTGTATCACAGGAACATTCACTTCGCGGCACGCGGCATAGATGGAAGGGGAAATTACGTAGAAGGTGTTATGCACGTGTACTACATCCGGTCTCTCGGTGGTTAGCAGTTCGGCAAACTCGCGGCGCGTGTTCTCAGCCCACACCATGCTTGATACCAGCGCCAACTGCTGTATCACGGAATCGGAATTGGCTGTCCAGTTGCTTCGGCGAAATACCACCACATCATGTCCAGCGCTCTCCAGGAGTTGGCATTCTTGAGAGAACACGATGTCTTCTCCCCCGTGTTCGCGGTACGAGTTATGTGCAAGGACTATCTTCACAAGGCTTTCTCGTTTCCGGGCAAGTTGCGCGGTCGGGCCGACCGCGAAGCAGCTCGCCATTGGGCAAATAGGTGACTCCCGGCCGATTGCACACGTAATCCAGAAGTTCCCCGAGCTCCTCCCATAACCCCAATTCGTCAATCTCCCAGGAATGTCCCCAGAGGTGCCAGATGCCGCCGTTTTGAAGTACGGAATCGAAGAGCGTCTGGCCGAGTTGAACCCACTTGCCAAGCCACCTCCTGTTTTTGAGACACGCCTGCAAACCGTCGATTTTGCGGGCCCTGATGATATTCTTGATATAAGTAAATTTTGTGTGCGGGAATATCTGTAGCGTGGTAGGAATTTCGAAAGGTTTGAAATCCCATCCCGTCGCTAACATGCGAACTGTGCGCGCGCCGCAGTAACCTGCCTTCTTGACGGCTCGTATAACATTCGAGTCGTATCGTCCCCGGGGATAACAAAACATCCGGACTCCTGTTCCAATGGCGTCCTCGAGGGCAGATTTACAAGGGGCTACTTCTCTGGCCAATTCTTCAGCGGGCAATCCCCAGAGAAGCTTGTGTGAAAATCCGTGGGCACCGATTTCAAAGCCGTTTGACGATAATGACCGCAACTCGGCATGGCTCAGTGCAGGCCGTCCTCTGTAAGGAGTGATGGGAATATAGAACGTACCGGTCAAATTTCTCGAGTGCAGAAGCTCCGCGACTCTGAGATCCTTTCGATCGCCGTCATCCCAACTCGTTGTTACGAAGGTCTTCTTTTCCATGCCGTTTAGACTGCCGGAAAGCGCTAGGCTTCCCGAAACACGCTCCAACGAATGAAGCCGAGAGCAAAACCTGTGCAAAAGTAAAATGGGATCGAGCCAGTAGGGTATTCGAGCCCGGGTTGAACGCTCGACACAATCATCAAGATCGTGTAGAAGATAAAGAACCACAAAGCGATTTGATAGGCTTTCGCGTCTCGATACTCCCGCTTGCGTAAGATGTGAATAAATCTCTTCAGAATACAGAAATGAAACAGCAGCCAGACGCCTAGCCCTGCAGCACCTAGCCGCGCCAACACGCTTATATGAGAGTTATGGGGCTGCCGTATAATCGAACCGTTCTGGGGGTTGATCTCACTCGTTAATGGTTTGCCGAATCCCTCTCCAACCAGTATATGGGATCGTATCCGATCGGCCACTTCCCCGTACCAGTCGACCCGGGCCTCAATATTGCTCCCCGGCGTTCCCGAAGCTCCCGAAAGACTACGAATATGCTCTTGAAAGAACCCGGCATTCACGTCCCCAAATCGACCGGGTATCCTAATGTTCAGGGATGTTATCAACACCACAACCAAAAAGGCCGAGGCCAGAGTGGTCAAAAGTATGGCCGCTTTCCGCATCTCACCCAAGAACGTGAGAAGGATGAGAATCACGGCGAGGGACACATACGTGGATCGGTATTCGTGAATCCCCAGTCCGAAGAGTTGGGCGACGGTGAGCAACACCATGGTCCAGCGCGGCCACCCCAAAACATGGCTGCCAGCCGCGAGACAGAACACAGCGCCCGCGAGCAAAATCACATAAGTCGAGTGGTATTGCCCGACGACAGGCACGCGAGTAAACACGCCGGATGCCGGAGACCAGTTCTGAATCGATTCATTCCATGGATAGGTAAAGGCGTAGATGAGATTCAAGAGGAAAATTACAAAGAGTCCCTTCAAAAGAGGGATCGTGCTGCTTTTCTTGCTCGCCCACAGTAGTCCCAGCAGGAAGAAGATGCCGTCGAGGAACAGCGAAGCGTCACGCACCGCCCAAATGCCGTAAGAAGGAATATCAAAAACCAGGTGAAGGGAAGTCAGGACCAGCAAGGCCGTCAAGCACAATACGGCCGGTTCCTTCAGCGCAGCTATGACGAAATGGCGACGGGAAAAAACTCCCAGCGCCAAAGCAGCGTACATCAGCCCGTAACCGATAATGAGGGGCGCGCCACCGAGGTGGAGAGTTAGATTCTCGAATCCATAATTCAAAACCATGTAGCCGGTCAGAGCGAGCAGCACCAACACTTGCCAGACTTCCAAGCCAGCGCGCCGCACATAGACGATGGTCAGCCGGGCGAGGCCCAGGGTGCCAACAGCCCCAACGGAAGCGAGCGTGAAGACCGGATAAAGGACTGCGAAGCTGCCGAGCACGAGAAACACCGCAAACCAGACCAGGTCGAGCCGCCCAACTGCAACCGACCGATCGGCGCCCTCACACCCAGCGTGCCTAGTCGTTCCTATTATGTACATGTGATTCCCATCGTCGGCGATTCCTAAGTCTTTACTTAGCTGAAACGGCGGGGAAGGTAGACAACTGCGTCGAAGTATGCGAAAGCGCGCCTAAGCCGAATGAAACCTCGCGCTGTTTTGCGCGCAGCTGGAGCGCAATTACAAGCACGGCCACCGCCTCTGAAACCGCGATAGACCATACTGCCCCTCGAACGCCCAGGGCCCAGGTGAGGGGAACCCCCACCGCAATGCAGAATAAGCTCGAAACAAATCGAGCGTAGAAAATCGACTTCGGCGACTCCATGGCTCGCAAAGTAATCGCCGGGCCGAAGAACGCGCTGCCAATGATGGATCCCAGCCCCACTATGGCCACCAACGGGGCTACTTCGAGATATTTACCGGAGTAGAGCAGGCGGAACACGGTCTGCGGGTTCAGCACACCAATCATAACAATCCAGTAAACAATGCCGCCGCTCACGCAGAGTAAAGTGATTTTCCAGGTCAGAGCGCCAGTACGCCCCCCCTGGTGTCGCACGCGCGCGGCGTAGGGAAGCAAGATCAAGGAAAGTGCGAGTTGAGTTTGCTGTACAGGCGCAGCGAAATTCATCAAGGCCCTCAGCTCTCCGGCTTTCTCCAGGGCGGAAAAGCTGCTGACGAGAAGGTAGTAGATGTTAGAAGGAACCCACATCGCAGCCGCACTCGCGAGCGCCCACCGCCCGTAGTGCCAATGCCCTTTCCAAACATCGCGTAAGTGCAGTGCCGTGGTGCTTACTCTAAGCCGCGGCCGCAAACACATGAGCAGCAGAGCACCGCTTAAAAATCCTCCGACACCCATCAGCAGGAAAGCTGTAAAAGGCGAGAGTAATCCGCTCCTGTGCGCCAGAACCAGCCCACCGGCGAAAAGGGCGCAATAAAGGAGAGCTCCCGCGACAGCAAACGCGGATGACAACTGAAGATAAAAGATTCGCCGAGCTAGCCAAAGGAACAGGATGCAAGGTGATGCCAGAGCGGCGCCGGCCAGTGCGCCGGGCAGGCCGCCTCCGTGCCCAAGCACACGCGCCACTGCGGCCGAGACACCCAGAGCCATCAGAATGCTTAGGGCCACGGCCACGTGCATCTGAAGTAGCACTCGGAGGTACGACCGTAGGTGTTCGTGGTAAACCGACCCTCCGAAAACTGTCATGGGTTCCAGCACGAGGGCTTGATAAAGCACCGTCAGCAAGAGAAAAATCGCGAAACCAAGCGCAAAGGATCCGTACTGCTCGCGCGATAAGAAACGCGCTAAGAAAACACCAAGCGCGAAGTGGGACCCGGTGATCAATCCCTGGTCTGCGATGGCCAGCCCACCCTTCATTGCCCATGCAACAACCTTCTTTGTGAACAGCATTATTCGCGAATTAGCCAACCGGACTTCTTGCGTTCTCCCGCTACGGTGCTAGAGTCCCCTGATTTCGGGTCAGGCGGCGCCTAAACCTTTGAGAACAGCCGGGACGGTTCTAAGCAGGATTTGAAAATCCAGCCACAGAGACCATTTGTCGATGTATTGCAAGTCCAACTCCATCCATGTTTCGAATGGAATGGAACTTCGCCCCTGCACTTGCCACAAGCAAGTTATTCCTGGCTTCACGCTAAACCGACGACACTGCCAATCTGCGTTGAAACCTTGATAGTCGCGGACTGGCAGTGGCCGCGGGCCCACAAGGCTCATGTTACCGATCAGCACGTTCAAGAGCTGAGGCAATTCGTCTATGCTGGTTTTCCGGAGGAATCTGCCCAGTGGCGTGATTCGCGGGTCATTCTTGATCTTAAAGACTGGGCCGCTAACCTCATTCAGGTGCTCGATCTCCACGATCCTTTTTTCCGCATCCGCCACCATGGTGCGAAACTTGTATACGTTGAAGTGCCGCTTGTTGAGACCAAGCCTCTTTTGAACAAATAAAACCGGACCGGGCGACGTGACTTTGATGAGAATGGCCACAGCCAGTAGGAGCGGGGAAAGCAAGGCAACGGCAACGCCGGAGACACTAAAGTCCAAGATGCGCTTGGCGAGGATTGGCCCCCCTTCCATCCAACTCCGGGAATGTGTGATTACCGCGTCGTCGTCTTCCATTGCTTCTGCGCAGGAACGAACGCGTTTCAAGTTGAAGAGATTGGCGAACACCCGGACCGTTATGCCTTGCTCCTCGCATAACGCCACAATCCGCGATGCCTGCTCGTGCATCGAGCGGAACGGCAGGGCAAGCGCGATTTCGTCCACCACATTATTCCGCAGGAATTGCGGGAAGCTGCTGAAATCAGATACGATCGCGTAGCCACTCCGACGAAATTCCTCTGTTCCCCGCCAGTCGTGATCCACAAACCCGCTGATTCGGTAACCAAGGTTGGGACGGGAAGCTATCTGGTGGGCAAACTCCAGCGCTCGCGCGTTTGTTCCTACAATCACGATATGCCGCAGGTTACGCCCGTACCTGCGCACGCATGCTAGAACCACCCGCAGGCTGAGTCGACTGGAAACAGTCATAGCTGTGCTGATAACCCAGAACACCCCCAGGAACAGCACCGTTATCAAGGGAATGTGGAATGCGATGGCTCCAAGCAGGACCACAAACGTTCCGGTTGAGGTCGCCTTGACGACATCAATTACCTCACCGCGGCGGCTAGAAAGCCTATAAGAAGTGTAAAGTCCCAGAAAACCGAAGATCAGGTGCCAGACAATAACGAACAGCGAGAAGATTGCGAACGCCTGAATCGTGATGCGCATGGAAAAAAATCCGTTCACCGCCATGCCGCCATGGTGAAGCGCAACCAGAACGCTTGCCACGAACGCACATACCATCAGCCCCACGTCGAAGAGCTTGAAAACAGTTACGAGCATCCTGCGTCGTGCGTTCATTTTTCTGGTATCGGAGATAATTTCAGAATGGACTAGTCGTGGTTCGTATGCCGGAATTTCTGCAAGAACTGGTGCAACAAATCATCGAATTCCGAAAAAGAACATGTCGTAAAGGCTGCGTTTCAGTTGCGCAGGTTAAAGCCTTCGGTAAAGACCTTCGGGAATCGGGAACGTGCGGTTGTTTAATATCGCTCCGAGCAACTTGACATTCCCGCCTTCTAGCGTTTCCTTAGCGGTTCGGGCGGTTTCCCGTCGCGTGGAATTAGCTTCCACTACAAGAATGACCCCATCGGCCATCTGGCCGAGCAGGACCACGTCCCCACTGGATCTGACTGAAGACGCGTCGATCAAGACGTAGTCGAATTCCTTTCGTAGTTCGCCAATCCGTAAGCGCAACGGACCTGAAGCAAATAGCCCATCTGGAACGGCCTGAGGTGATCCCGGCGGCACTATCCAGAGGTTCCCAATTTGCACACCAAAGTCTTTGATGGGGCCCGACTTAACCATGGCATCAGTAAGCCCTGGGGAATTGGCAACGCCAGACACCTGGTGAAGTGAAGGCGCGCGGAGATTTGCATCTACCAAGCATACGGATCCCGACCTCTGGGCAGCTAGGATTTCACCTACGCGAAAACAAATCTCGCCTGACCCGCTGCGTTCATCGGCACTCGAGAAGACGACCACGCGTGGGGCGTGGGAGTTGGAAAACACGAATACGCGCTGCACAAGTTTAGCGGCCTCGTCATGGGTCAAATCCAGTCCATGCCGAGGCACTCCGGCTTTCTCAGCTTTGGCGATCTCTCGGGCCGCCTCTCTATCCGGCTGAACACGCTCGCCGGCGTCAGGCAGCCGATCACCGTTAGGTCGATAAAATAGCACCTCGGCTTTCCCGGCCCTGCGCAACAGTTCGAAGTTTTTGCTCATATGTGTTTGGCTCTCCTTGGCTCTCCTTGGCTCTCAGCTAACCAAGCGGAACTGAACGGCAATCCTCATCTCCATCGGCGCCGGATGGTCGCCAAGATAACCTGGCCGGTACTGCCACTTGCGAACTGACTCGAGCGCGGCCGGCTGAAGCACCTCCGGTCCCGAGACCACTTTCAGAATCGTTGGCTTTCCGCTTGTATCGACTACGGCGTCGATGATGACCTCGCCCTCAACACCACTTTGCCTCGCTTCGGCAGGATAGGCTGCAGCAATTCTGGCAATAAGAGGTGGCTCTTTCACCCCACTGCCCCTGCGCATCGGTGCAGTTCCTGCTGGACTCATTGGCGACGTCGCCGGGACACTCGGGTTTTCCATAAGGATTCCTTGGAGGGACTCCCATCTGGCTACGGGCATCGGTGTAGAAAGAATTCCGCCGTCCAGAACATCGATTGCCGGCTTTTTTTCGTGTCGCGCAGATCGTGAGTGCAAAGGTCCGACACCAGAGCTGGAAGTTTGGGTCTGTTTAACGGTTGGACTCGCAATTGCGCGGCTCCCAACCGTCGGTTCTCTCCAGAGATGATGCAAGGAAATCGCGGACCCGCCAAGAACGAAGAAGGCGAACAGAGCGATGCCAACCGACACCATGGTGTGTCTCAAAGAACGAGTCTTGAATGTCGCAACGGGTGATAGTTCCGTCCCGGAAGTCCGTACTGAAGTCAGCACCGGCTTGACTTCCTGCCGCGACGGTTTGTCCAGATCGCTTGCTCCTGAACCTTCTTCTGGCGATGCAACTTCTGATACACAAGGCACCGCTGCTTTTGGGACGGCTACGGCTTCGCGAGGTCGCCCTAAAGCGTTCAGTCCAGTAACAAGTGGATTGACGTCCAGATCGCTTATCGCTTCTCGAACGACGGAGCCATCGACTTTGTCCTTCCCCATCGCATAACCCAAACTCAGTGCTCCAAAACAGAGGTTGTTGATGTTTCGCGGTATTCCGCGACTCCAGTCCGCAATCATTGTATGAGCTTCAGGCGTGAAGAGCTGCCGGTCCGCCGAGCCAGCGACGGACAGGCGGTGATTGATATAGGCCTCAGTCTCCAATCGTGTGAATGGACTGAGCCGAGCCAGAATGGAGACGCGTTGGCGCAGCGGGGCCATTGCAGGAAGCGCCAGCTTGTCTGCTAATTCAGGCTGGCCAACAAGCACGATTTGAATGAGCTTCGAGCGTGGATTTTCGAAGTCCGAGAGCAGCCGAACGGTTTCCAGTGTAGGCTCGCTGAGATTCTGCGCTTCGTCGATGAAGACTACCAGGCGCCTGCCGACGCTCGCTTCATTAATCAGAACCTCCTTTAACCGCTCGTGTATCCAGGCGAGTCCCTTTCCCTGGACGTCGATTCCTAAATCGGCGAGTATGTTACAGAGCAGTCCCTGCGAGTCGCATTGCGTCTGAAACAAGAACACTGTGCGAGCCGATTCGCGCAGCCACTCTAGAAGGTGAAAGAGTAGCGTGGTCTTGCCCATCCCCGGTTCGGCGATCAACGCAAGAAATCCCTTCCCTTGATCAAGGCCGTACGCTAGGGAAGCGATCGCCTCGCAATGCGTTGGGCTTAGGTACAGGTACCGCGGATCGGGAGTTTCACCGAATGGTTGCTCGCGAATTTTGTAGAAATCAAGAAACATGCGTCGTGACACCGTTTCCGCTCTTCCTGTCGACGCCGTTCTTCCCACCCTTCCCGTTCTTCCCGTTCTTCTCGTTCTTCCCGTTCTGTGGCATGGCGGCGAGTACAGGAATATTTAAGAAAGACCTTACCTCATCAGGGGTTCGGAACGTATGATCCATGTTTTCCGAGCCGAAGGCCAACCCGACGCTGGTGAAGACGGCCAACAGTAAACCAGCAACGACAGTTAAAACGCGGTGATTTAACGGCAAGGTAGGCGCGATTGCAGGTTGTGCGACGGCCACATTGATCATCCGCCGGCGATCGAGTGCGTCAGATATTTGTGCTTCCTCCTGCTTTCGGCGGTAAAGGAGATAGTTTTCTTCCGTGCCTTTAACGGTGCGAATCAGGTCGTCTTGAGCCATTTGCTTTTGTTCAAGAGATTGGGCCCTCTGCCGATAGGACTGCACGGTCAGAGCCGTCGCTTGCGCACGCGCCTGCAGGCCGGCAAGTTCAGACTTGGCCCTGGCGAGTTCTCCTCTCACCCATTCAAATGCCGGATCGCGATCGGTGGTCTCGTCACGAAGGTGCGATTTCTCGGCGGCCTCGAGCGCAGTGCGAGTTTGTCCAATCTGGACGTCCACTTCTTGAACTGGTCTGTAGGTGGCGTCGAATTTCTGCAACAACTCGGTGCGCTTCAGCTCGAGGGTCAAAAGATTGGACCGCAGTTGAGAGAGAACCAAAGCGTCGTCGGCGCTGCGAACCTGCGTGATGATGCGACTGGGCATGGACCCAGCTTGTTCCTCGAGAGTGTGCATGCGTTGCTCGGTTTCGGAGATAGCCACCTGTGTCTGCTTGAGTGTACTGTCGAACTCCGCCAGCTTCTGCAGGGTGACCTCCTTCTCGAGCTGTGCGGCAACCACAGATTGCCCTTGGGTGAAGTTAACCAAATGAGCCTCGGCGTCCGCCAATTGCTGCCGATATTGCTGGGTCTGTTGTTGAAAAAAGCCAAATGCCTCCGGCTGTCGGTGAACCGCCGCACTCTTTTCCAGGTAGAAGTTCGCCAGCGTGTTTAGCACGCGGCCCGCGAGCTCCGGGTCCCTGGATTCATATTTCAGTGCAATGACGTTGCTCTTCTTCACTGGTTCTATTTCAAGGTTCTTGTCGAGGGTGGCAAGCGCGATTGCAGTTTCTGGATCCTCTTCGGAGGTCTGTCGTGCTGTGTACTTGGTGACGGCCACAAGGACTCTGGACCAAAGCGAAGTGTTTCGGTGCTGAAGGTCACACGCCAGGACAACCTTTGTTAGCAAATCTCTGCTCTTGAGCAATTCCACTTCGGTGTTAAGGTCTTCCTCAGTGACGCCGGGGGCGAACTGCTGCAGGGTCGCGTCAGGCGTCGCAATGGTATCGAGGCGCCCCGGTTTTACTAAAATTTTCATTACCGCTTCGTAGCGGCCTGGCTGCAACACCGCGACGAGGATGGCTCCCGAAAGGATGCCGAAAAAAGAAAGCAGGATCAGTCGGCGGCGCCGAAACGCAATCGCCATGAGATCCCGCATGGTCAAAGAACGCAATCTGTAGCCTTCGCTATTGCCATTGCCGCTCCCGTTGCCATTGCCATTGCTGAAGTTTAGGTCTTCCATAACACCCTCTCGTTCTTTGTGCTTTGCTGAGGTTGCTCAGAAATAGGACGGGTTTAATGCCAGGCCGACATATTGATTGGGTATCCACGGTTTGATTTTCGAAATGCGATTCTGTGGCACGAAGAACATGTCTCCAGGTTGCAGGTGCAAATCCTCGGTCAGATTCCCAGCTTCGAACATTTTCTTGACGTTGAGTATCCTGGCTCGCGACCACTCACTCGAGACACGGCGGAACAACAGCACCTGTGAATGCTTTGAATTTCCCGTAAAGCCGCCCGCGATAGCGATCGCTTCGGTTAGGGTAGTGTCGTCCCTCAGCTCATACTTTCCCGGGTGTCCAATCTGCCCGCCGGCAATGAAATAAGGTTTCTCGAAATCTTTCAGAACCACGTTAATAACCGGGTCGTGCAATATTTTTGCGTAAGCTGTTTGCAGTGATTCTGTCAGCTGCGGCACCGTTTTGCCGGCGATGTACATATCACCCAGACTCGTCAGCGTGATGAATCCGTCCGGGTGAACGGTCACGGTCTGATTGAATTCAGGCGTAAAAGGGAACGTCAAATCGAAGATGTCACCTTTGCACAACTGGTAGCGAGGATTTCTCTGCTGTAATACCGGGCGGTCTGGCCCCGTTTCACTGCCCGTCGTGGCCATGGAAGGCGCTAGGCTCGTAGCGGGGAACATCGACGGTTCCCGCCTTTCCTGTGCGTTGGAGACGTATGGGGTTACTCCCAATAGGAATACAGTTGCAATCGCAGCTCGACAGCTTTTGAGAATCCTTGTTTTCTGTCCTATACCCTTCATCTCAGCCTCCTGGTCCGCTACCGGTGGTTTCTCATGTTTAACGCGAATCGTTACTCTCGACCTGTTTACTCCCCGCTGCGAGCCAGGACGGGCGGGACCTGCCAGCACAGAAGCGCCGGCCGCCCGTTACCGCTGACCAAACGGCGGAGAAAACTCCCCAACCAAAGGCTCACAGGATTTCGTGGTTTTGCATTGCCCCTCTGTGTGTCGGGTCAAATAGGAAGACAATTTTCCGGCAAGGCATGGCCCACTGGCCCAGAGGTTGGGAAGGAGACACTGTCGATTATTGAAGCTGAGCAAAGGGTTTTCCAGTTTCTGGACAACCCCCCCAGCGGCCTTGACCAGAGCGACACCGGCCACAACATCCCATTCGTGTTTCGGAGTGAGCGTCCAGGTCGCATCGGCAAGTCCTGCGGCCACCAGCGCAAGCTTGTAGGCAATCGATCCCGTCGGCCTGATCGCAAAAGGACCATTCCGGAATTGTTCCCACTCGCCGCGTTTCACCTCGCTGCGGCTGGCCAGAACTGTGGCACCGCTGAGTGTTTCTCCGCGGCGGGCGTAGACTCCTTTGCCGTTATAGGTCACACCGGTTTCGAGAGAGCCAATGAAAGTTTCGCGGGTGGCCGGGTTGCAGATACCGCCGGCAATCGCTTGGCCGTTATCGATAAATCCCACCGAGATGCACCACTCCGGAATGCCCGCAACGAATTCGCGGGTTCCGTCGATAGGATCCACGGCCCAAACTCGCGTCTTCTTGAGCCGCGTCAGATCGTCAGCAGTTTCCTCGGAGAGCCAGCCTTCTCCGTCCCGAACGAGAACGTCGCGAAGCAGACCATTCGTGGTCCGGTCGGCCTCGGTTACTGGGTCATCTCCAAGCTTGAAATCAACTTTCGTCTCCGCAGGCGTGAACCGGGAAATGACGCTGACGGCTGCTTCGAGTGCATCCTGAATGCGCCCCAGAATCTCTGAAAGTGAAGTGTGCGTCACGACCGATTCCCGATCGAAATGATCGCTCAGATCAGCAGCATTCTAACGCCGCTGGCCAGTAGCACTACACAGAGCACCCGCTTCAGCCATAGGCTGGGCAGTTGCGTGCTGAGCCGTACGCCGATCAATGCTCCGGGTATTGAACCGACTAGAAGAGGCATCACCAGTCCGAAATCTACTGTTCCCAGTCGGAGATAGAGGAGCGTTGTGAAGCCCGTGAGAATGATCGCATGAAGAATGTCGGTGCCCACCAGAACCGCCGGCGAACAACGGATCAGAGGAACGAGCAGGACGAGAACAACAGTGCCGGAGCCCACCGAGCTCAGGCCCACCAGGAAGCCGGCAAAAAGCCCGATCAGGCCAGCACCAATCCGAGAACCGGGCATAAGCTGGTACCTGGCTAACACAGGTTTGGTGAACATCCCCTGAGTGAAAAGAACGAGCGGGATAACAACGAGAAGAACCCCGACGATTGACCTCAGGATGTCGTTGACTCCGTTTCCGTAAACTGCGTGCAGCCGGGCTAGGAGCAACACGCCAGCAAAAGCACCTGGTATACTCCCACACGCGAGGCAGCCCACTAATCTCCAGTTGACTGTGCGTTTACGCCAATGAAGAAAGCCTGCGCCCAATTTTGTTAGTACGCTAAATGTGGCATCGGAGCCAACCGCCACAATCGGCTGAACACCTAAGCCGAATATCAGAATGGGAAGCAAAATAACCCCGGACCCCAACCCTGTGAGCCCCACTAAGACACCTACAACTGTTCCGACGAACACCTTTAACAACAAAACCTGCATAAATTAGTCATCCTTTAAGTTGCGCTCGGGAATGCGTCGCTCTTAGTGTCTTGGTCGCACCGTGTGCCAGGTTGTTCTTTGCAGGCTTGAGAAAAGCTCGCTATCAGCGAAACAACGTTTTTATCAACGGCAGCGCTTGGTTGTAAGCCCGCAGCCAGGCCCGGATTCGGCGATGAGTGATTTCCCCCGTTGAGGCCGACATAGCCTTGCCGGACCAGGTGTAGGAAAACTTCTTGTGCGGCTTCTTCTGGGCTCATGACGGTCGTATCGATCACGACTTCCGCGTCTCGAGGTGCTTCATACGGGTCGGAGATCCCCGTAAACTGCTGCACCAAGCCGACCCGTGCCTTCGCGTATAAGCCTTTACGATCCCTGGCCTCGCAAACTTCCAAGGGCGTAGAAAGATAAACCAGGATGAACCCTCCCTGAGGTTCGATCGCCGCTCTCACTTCTCTCCGTACAGCGTCGTACGGCGCGATGGGAGCGCAGATTGCGATACCACCGTTTTTGGTAATTTCGGACGCCACAAACCCGATTCTGCTGATGTTCAGGTCGCGATGCTCACGGGAGAACCCCAACTCGGAGGACAAGTGTTTGCGCACGATGTCGCCGTCAAGCAGAGTGACGGGGCGACCTCCCATTTCAAGGAATTTGATCCGTATGATGTTCGCGATCGTGGATTTCCCGGCCCCCGAGAGACCAGTGAAGAAAATCGTGAATCCTTGGCGATGTCGGGGAGGATAGCTTCGCCGCAGTTCACCTACAACGTCCGGGTACGTGAACCAAGCCGGAATTTCTCGACCTTCCGAAAGGCGCTGCCGCAACTCGGTTCCCGAGATGGTCAGGGTGCGCTCGTCGTTCTCGACTTGGTCTTCGGGAATGTAGGTGTCCCTAGCCTCGAGATAGACCATCATTTGGAAGGGCACCATGGTAATGCCGAGTTCTCGCTCGTGAGCGCGGATTAATTCTTGCGCATCGTAGGGTCCGTAGAAGGGCCTTCCCTCGGGATCGTTGCCTGGACCTGCGTGATCACGACCCACAATGAAGTGACTGCAGCCGTAGTTTTTTCGGATGATTGCGTGCCAGATGGCCTCGCGTGGCCCCCCCATGCGCATGGCCAGCGGTAATAAAGAGAGCTTGGCGGTGCCGGGTGGATACTTGGAGAGAAGCGCTTGGTAACAGCGAACCCGGACGTAGTACTCGACATCGCCAGGCTTAGTCATCCCGACCGAAGGATGGATCAGCAGATTGGCCCCCACCTGCCTTGCGGCACGCAAAGTCAATTCCTGGTGGGCCCGGTGCATCGGATTCCGGGTTTGGAAGGCGACGATCTTGCGCCAGCCCATGCGCATGAATTCTGTTCGCAATTCCGCCGGGGTAAGACGCAGAGCACAAAAATCGTAGTGCGACTGAGGGCGGATACCCTCGAGGTGCCCCCCTACATACCATGGCTGTGCTTGCTTCAAGAGGTGCGCCACACCCGGATGGGCGGTCGACGTGGTCCCGTAAACCATTTGCGCCTCGGCCAGCCTGTCTGGTTGCCACACATCTTCGACATGTAAAACTGCCAGCATAACGCCTTCCGAATCTCGAAGGGCTACTGTGCTGCCAGGGCCGATTTTTCGAGCGAAATCCTGTGCCACATCCAGGGTGACCGGTATCGGCCACAACATGCCACACTGCAAACGCATCGTGGAGCACACCGCTTCGTAGTCCACGCGAGTCATAAAACCGCGCAACGGCGAAAACCCGCCGCTTAACAGCAAATCGAGGTCGCAGAGCTGGCGCGCCGTCATGTCCCACGAAGGCCAATGCTGGGACTGGCGCTGCAACTCAGAAGCTCGTTCCGGCGTCGCTAATAGATCAACTAGTGATCCACCGTAGGGAGGATTGAGATCGTTCTCTGATCCGTGCAGGCTTGCTTCCTGGAGCTCCAGCATTTTATTCCACCTCAATCGCATGTATTTCGGTGTAAATCAACCGATTCAGAAGACACTGGCAGAAGGAGATACCAAGACTTTGTTCGCGCTCGCTTGTTCGACGAAATTCACTATTCCGCGCGCAACCCGATACTGTTGATCGAACTCGAGCTGTGGATAGATGGGTAGCGAGAGCATCTCTGATGCAATTCCTTCGGCAACCGGAAAATCTCCGACCTTGTAACCAAGAGCTCGATGAGCTTCTTGGAGATGGAGAAGCGCAGGATAATGGATTTTAGTGGGGATTCTCGCAGCGCGGAGATACGAGTGGAGTTCATCTCGTTTGTGAGTGCGGA
>Ga0307475_10000827_pt1 | contig 18562 bp, 18 predicted proteins | sample atmos_gasesECM1C_FD_203317 | JGI IMG/M metagenome (GOLD analysis project Ga0307475, IMG submission 203317) | Hardwood forest soil microbial communities from Morgan-Monroe State Forest, Indiana, United States - atmos_gasesECM1C_515 | ecosystem: Environmental > Terrestrial > Soil > Temperate... | reverse complement strand
ACAGCGCGCGGCGCCGGTTGCAGAAGCCGACTTTTTGCTGTTCCTTGGCACGCGCGTTCGCGAGTTGCGCAATCGTCGCGGGATGACTCGAAAAATGGTGGCGCGCGAAGCGGACGTTTCGGAGCGGCATTTGGCGCAGCTAGAGGCTGGAGAAGGCAATGTGTCGATTGTGCTGCTGCGACGCATTGCCGGCGCACTGAATGTCTCACTCGACGAGTTGTTCGCTGCCGAAGTGGAAGAGCCGGTGGAAAAACGACTGATTCATAGGTTCCTCGATCGGCTGCCTGCGCACCGCCTGGAAGATGTCGTGCTTCGCCTGATGCGCGATTTCGGTCCTGAGGAAAAAGTGCGGCGGAAGCGCGTCGCGCTGATTGGAGTGCGCGGCGCGGGAAAATCAACGCTGGGTTCGCAGCTGTCTGCCGAAATGAACATTCCGTTTATCGAACTGGATCGCGAGATTGAGAAAGATACGGGGATGCCTTTGGCGGAGATTTTCTCGCTGTACGGACAATCGGGTTACCGGGCAATCGAGAGGCGCACGCTGGAGAGAGTGATTCATGAAAACGATCGAGCGATCCTGTCGGTTGGAGGCGGCGTGGTATCGGAGAAAGACAGTTACGACTATCTTCTCTCCAATTGCTGCACCGTGTGGATCAAGGCGCAGCCGGAAGAGCATATGTCGCGCGTGATGGCGCAGGGAGATTTTCGAGTGATGGCCGGAAGCGATCAGGCCATGGAAGACTTGCGCCGGATTCTGGAGGCTCGCGAGCCGCTCTATCGAAAGGCGGACGTTTGCCTCGACACCTCAGGGAGCTCCGTGGACGAGAGTTTCGCCAAGCTGAAGGCCGCACTGCAGTCTAATTTTGAGTAGGAGGATTTTGTGGATATAGCTGCGACACAAGAGCCCGGCGCGAAAATTGAAGCCGTGGATTTCCAGACCGATCCCTCACGGTACAAACACTGGCGGCTGACGTTTGATGGTCCGGTGGCAACGCTGACGATGGATGTGGCGGAAGACGGCGGAATCCGTTCCGGATACAAACTGAAACTGAATTCTTACGACCTGGGAGTGGATATCGAACTGCACGACGCGCTGCAGCGAATCCGGTTTGAACATCCTGAAATTCGATCGGTGGTGATCACCAGCGCGAAGACCCGGATTTTCTGCTCCGGTGCCAACATTTACATGCTGGGCCTTTCTTCGCACGCCTGGAAAGTGAACTTTTGCAAGTTCACGAATGAGACGCGGAATGGCATAGAAGACTCGAGCGCGCACTCTGGCTTGAAATTCCTCGCGGCTTGCAACGGGACCACGGCTGGTGGAGGCTACGAACTTGCGCTGGCGTGCGATGAAATCATTCTTGTGGACGACCGCTCCTCGGCGGTCAGCCTGCCGGAGCTGCCGCTGCTGGGCGTTCTGCCTGGAACGGGCGGGCTGACGCGTGTGACGGACAAGCGCAAAGTGCGCAAGGATCATGCCGACATGTTCTGCACGAATCCCGACGGCGTCCGCGGGCAAAGAGCCAAGGATTGGCGGCTGGTGGATGATGCGATCAAGCCGCAGCAGTTTGCCGAGCACATCAAGCAGCGCGCGCTGAAGCTGGCGGAACAGAGCGATCGTCCCGCCAATGCAAGCGGCGTGGTGCTTACGCCACTGAAGCGGATGGTTGATGTGGCGGGATTGCATTACGAATTTGTTGCTGTGCAACTGAACCGCGCTGCCCGCACGGCAAGGTTCACGGTGCGCACACCAGATTCCGTGACCGAAGGCAGTTTGGAGAAAGTGATTGCAGTGGGCTCAAAATGGTGGCCGCTGCAAATGGCGCGCGAGTTGGATGACGCCATCCTGAGCCTGCGCATGAGCGAGCTCGATCTGGGTTTGTGGATTTTCAAGACGGCCGGAAAAGCGGATGTCGTCCTCGCGATCGACGAATTCATTCTGAAGCATCGGGACAATTGGTTCATTCGTGAAGTTCTGGGAATGATGCGGCGGACTTTCGCGCGCATTGACGTCACCTCGCGATCGATCTACGCGATCGTCGAGCCCGGGTCCTGCTTTTCCGGCACACTGCTGGAATTGGCGCTCGCTGCGGATCGCGTTTACATGCGCGACACGAAGGAAGGCGCCAGCATCGCGACAATGACGCTTTCGAAAATGAACTTCGGAGCGCTCCCGATGGTGAACCATCTTTCGCGCCTCGCGGCGCGCTTCTACCAAGATGCGGGGCGAGTGGATGCGCTGCGCAGCCGGGCGGGAACAAAACTTTCGGCGAGTGAGGCGCTCGACGCCGGACTCGTGACGGCTGCGCCAGATGATCTCGATTGGGATGACGAAATTCGCCAGGCCATCGAATCGCGCGCTGCACTTTCACCAGATGCGCTCACCGGGCTCGAAGCGAACCTGCGCTTCGGAATTCCTGAAACGCCTGAGACGCGGATCTTCGGCCGGCTTTCCGCCTGGCAGAACTGGATTTTCGTTCGGCCGAATGCTGTCGGCGAGAACGGGGCGCTGAAGGTGTATGGCTCGGGCGCGCCCGTGAAATTCAATTGGGAAAGAGTTTGAGGAGCAGGCTCGGCCCGGCTGACTGAGGAGATTTCCATGATCAATTACACCGATAAAATTCCGAACAACATTGATTTGGGGAGAGACCGCGTGCTGCAGCGCGCGCTTGAGCACTGGCAGCCGGCTTACTTGAACTGGTGGCACGACACGGGCCCCACTGAGAGCCACGCCTACGATGTTTATCTGCGGACGGCGACCAGCGTGGAACCGGATGGCTGGGCGCAATTTGGCTATGTGCGAATGCCGGAGTACCGCTGGGGAATTTTCCTGCAACCACGCGACGAAAAGCGCCAGGTAAATTTCGGCATCCACAAGGGCGACCCGGCCTGGCAGGAAGTGCCGGGCGAATATCGCTCGACGCTGCGGCGCGTGATCGTTACGCAGGGAGATACGGAGCCGGCATCTGTCGAGCAACAGCGCATGCTGGGGCTTTCGTGTCCTTCGCTCTACGACCTGCGAAATATTTTCCAGGTAAACGTGGAAGAGGGGCGCCACTTGTGGGCCATGGTGTATTTGCTGCACCGCTACTTCGGGCGCGACGGGCGCGAAGAAGCTGAAGCGCTGCTCGACCGGCGGTCCGGCGACACCGATAACCCGCGCATTCTTGGCGCGTTCAACGAGCCTACGCCGGACTGGCTGGCGTTTTTCATGTTCACGTTTTTTACCGACCGCGACGGAAAATTCCAGCTCTGCGCACTGGCCGAATCGGCGTTTGATCCCCTCGCTCGGACTTGCCGGTTCATGCTCACCGAGGAGGCGCATCATATGTTCGTCGGCGAGACCGGCGTGACGCGCATCATTCAACGGACGTGCGACGTGATGAAGGAAAACAAAGTCGACGATCCGTCGGACGTGCGCGCGCTCGGAGTGATTGACCTCCCGACAATTCAGCGATACCTGAATTTTCATTACAGCGTCACGCTCGACTTGTATGGCTCGGATATTTCCTCGAACGCCGCGAATTACTACACCGGCGGGCTGAAGGGGCGGTTCGAGGAAACCAAGATTAATGACGACCATTTGCTGAGTGAAGCGACTTATCCAGTGTCGGAGGTGGTCGGCGGAAAGATCATTGTAAAGCAAGTGTCGGCGTTGACGGCGCTCAACGAGCGCTTGCGCGAAGACTACATTCGCGAGATCGAATCCGGCGTGAGCCGCTGGCAACGCGTCATTGACAAGGCGGGGATTCCGTTCCGCCTGACCTTGCCGCACAAGGGCTTTCACCGGGCGATCGGCAACTTTGCGGGACACTTCATCAGCCCCGAGGGCGAAGTGCTGAGCGAGGAAGCGTGGAAAAATCATCAGCATGAATGGCTGCCAGCGCCACAGGATCATGCTTACGTGCAGTCGCTGATGAGTGGGCGCGTGGTGGAGCTGGGCAAATTCGCGAATTGGATCGCGCCGCCAGGGCGTGGGATCAACAATCAGCCGTTGAATTTTGAATACGTTCGCTTCAATTGATCCATAGGCCAGATCGCGGCAGTCCGCGTTTACCTGACCCTCGCCATCGAAAGGGATCTACGAAATGCCAAAAGTGATTTACGTGTCGGCCAAGGGCGACGCACGGGAAGTGGATGTGCCCGTTGGCACCACTGTGATGGCGGCAGCATTGAAGAATGGAATTGACGGCATCGTCGCGGAATGCGGCGGCGTTTGCATGTGCTCCACTTGCCATGTCTTCGTGGATGAGAATTTCTTCGATCGCCTCCCTCCGGCGCAGGACACAGAAGAAGCAGTGCTTGAAATCGCAGCGGAGGAGCGACAACCGACCAGCCGCCTCAGTTGCCAAATCAAAGTGACGGACGACTTGGACGGCTTAATCGTCCGCCTGCCTGAGAGGCAGCGCTGATGGGCGCTGGCACGGTCATTGTTGGAACAGGTCAGGCCGGGTTCCAGACTGCGGCCTCACTTCGGTCAGAAGGCTACGAGGAACCGATCACGTTGATCGGCGAAGAACCGCACATTCCCTATCAACGGCCGCCACTCACGAAGGGATTTCCGCTGGGTCAGCAGAGTTTCGAGAGCATCCAACTGCGACCTGAAAGGTTTTATCGGGATCACCGCATTGATCTGCTGGCCGCGAAGCGAGTGACGGCGATCGATCGCGCCGAGCGGAAAGTTCAGCTGGAGTCGGGGGCGCGCCTTTCCTACGAGAAACTGGTGCTGGCTGTGGGAGCGCGCAACCGCAAGCTCGCTGTCAAAGGTGCGGAACTCGATGGCGTGCTCTATCTGCGCTCGCTTGAAGAAGCCATCGCCGTCAAGGAAGGCCTGCAGAGCGCGCAGGAGATTGTAGTGATAGGCGGAGGATTCATCGGCCTAGAAATTGCAGCTGTGGCTCGCACGCTCGGAAAATCCGTCACGGTTTTGGAGGCGCTGCCGCGGCTGATGTCGAGGGTGGTTGCTCCGATCATTTCGGATTTTTTTCGAGAGCTGCATGCGAGCCGGGGCGTAAAGATAATTTGCGACGCAACTATTTCGGAGATTTCCGGCTCGCATGGCAAGGTGCAGAGAGTGGTGCTGCGCGACGGCACAGCTTTCCCGGCGGATTTGGTGATGGTGGGCGTCGGCATAACACCGAACGTCGAACTGGCGCGAGATGCCGGATTAGGCGTTGCGAATGGCGTCGCTGTGAACGAATACCTCGAGACGGATGATGAAAATATATTTGCCATCGGTGATTGCGCCGAGCATCCCTGCATTTTCGCCGGCGCGCGGGTGCGTCTTGAATCCGTGCAGAATGCGGCCGACCAAGCGCAGCGGGTGGCGACCACGATCGCAGGCCGGCGCAGTTGTTACCGCGCCTTGCCGTGGTTCTGGACCGATCAGTTTGACATCAAACTACAGATGGCAGGAATTTCGCAGGGGCACGATCAGATCGTCACGCGTGGCAACGCGGCAAGCCGGAAGCTCTCGGTATTTTATTTCAAGCAGGATCGGCTGGTGGCCGTCGACTCGATCAATCGACCGCTGGATCACATGATTGGGCGCAAGCTGATCGCGGGCGGTGTGCCACTCACTCCCGAGCAGGCGACTGACGAAAGCGTGGATTTGAGAGCATTAGAACACACGGTCACACAAAAGAGGAGTGAGCCGACGAGCCACTGAGGCGCAGGCGTCAATCCATGGCGCGCGGCCGGGCCGCAGGTTTTGATTCAAGGAAGGGCGAAAAGTCTGTGCAGCCGATTATCGACATTCACGTTCACATCATGCCGTTTCACATGATGAAGCCTTCGGCGCTGGAATTGATGAAGCGCGGGCGCAAGAATTTTGCGGAGATAGAACGGTATTCGGCCGATCCCAAAGAATTCCTCGGGCTGCTCGATCGTCTTGGAGTTGAGCGCGTAGGGCTGATCAATTACGTTGCGCCGACAATTATCGGGTTCACGCCGGAAGTAAACGATTGGATCGCGAAGTACTGCAAAGCCGCGCCGGAGCGGCTGCTGGCGTTTGGCGGGGTGCTCCCGGGAACCGTGGCCGATCCGGGCGCGGAAGTGGACCGCATGGCGAAGATTGGAATTCGCGCGATAAAACTGCACCCGTCGCACTCAGTTTTGCGGCCAAATGGCTACATGGACGGGAATCAGGGCCTCGCTGCGATTTACGAGCGCGCGCAGGCGAATGGCTTGCCGGTGATGATTCACACGGGCACTTCGATTTTCCCCGGCGCGAGAAATCTTCACGCGCAACCGATGCTGTGTGACGACGTAAGCGTTGACTATCCAAATCTCGTCGTCATTCTCGCGCATGGCGGAAGACCGCTGTGGATGAACGAGGCATTCTTTCTTGTCCGCCGGCACAAAAACATGTACATGGATATTTCCGGGATTCCTCCACAGAAACTCCTGGAATATTTTCCGCGGATTGAAGACATCGCGGACAAAGTTCTGTGGGGAACAGACTGGCCCGGGCCGGGAGTGCCGGAGATCAAAGGCAACATCGAAAAGTTCAACGCGCTACCCATGGGCGACGAGGCCAAACGCAAGATCCTCTACAACAACGCGGCGCGGCTGTTCCCGCGGTGAAGCCTGTAGACCAGTCACCATCACAAATTTGTCCGTCATTCCCGTCCTTCTGGTCGTGTATAAGACACTCTGACCGCATTCCTGATTAGGCGCGGACAGCACTTCCTGAACGACTGTTCACTTTGTGAACAGTCGTTCAGATTCCATTGACAGCAGGTCGATGGGCATGCTAACAGTAGTGCATTAGCCCATGTAGCCTGGGGTGGAACGAGGGAGTATCCAGTTGCCGCGTCACCGCACGAAGAATCAGAGCAACGGCCACCATCCTCGGCGCTATCTTGCGCGACGGCTAGAAATCCTGCGCGCCGCAGGGAAACAATTCCGCGAACAGGGATTTGCTGAAACCGGGATGCGCGACATCGCGGAGGCTGCAGCTCTCTCGCCTGCGAATCTCTACAATTATTTTCAGGGCAAGCACGAGATTTTGTTCTTCTGTCAGGACAATTCCCTTGACCGGTTGATTGGTGCGCTCGAAAGAGCGCGCCGCTTGCGGGCGAGCGCTGCGGAAAAACTGCGCCTAGTGATCGTTTCTCATTTGCGTTGCGTGCTGGATGAAGTGGAAGGATCCGCGGCGCATCTGCTGACAAGCGCGCTGCCGACGCGCCTGCAACGCAGCCTGATTGCGAAGCGCGACCGTTACGAGGAGGGCGTGCGCCAACTGATTGCGGCGGGCGCGCGGTCCGGAGAATTCGTTGCATCTGATCCAACGCTGACAGCGTGCGCCATGCTGGGAGCGCTGAACTGGAGCGTGCGCTGGTTCAGTCCTGAGGGGCGACTGTCGCCGGCTGAGATCGCGGAAGGATTTGCGGCTTACCTGATCAGGGGCTTGCTTGCGAAGCCTGAAGCTGTCCGGCAACCGCGAGCGACCCGGGAAATACAGCATTCAAGAGCGAAGTATCTTCCCCAGGGCAGGAAGAGTCACGCGTCGGCCCGATGATTTTCACAAGAGGTGCCTAAAGGTGGCCACACTCCCGATCGAATCACAGAGGACGGCGCAGATTCGGATCACTCTGAACGGTGAAGAGACGGATGTCTCTTTTGCGCCATACAAAACGTTGCTCGAGGTGCTTCGCGAGGATCTGGGCCACACCGGCACGAAACATGGTTGCGAGCTGGGAGAGTGCGGGGCTTGCGCCGTGCTGCTGGACGGCAAGGCGGTGCTTTCGTGTCTGGTGCTGGCGCTGGAGTGCGATCGAAGAAATGTGCTGACCGTCGAAGGGCTCGGAGCAGATGGAAACCTTCATCCATTGCAGGATGCTTTTGCCGACCTGGGCGCGGCGCAGTGCGGCTATTGCACACCGGCAATTCTCGTGACGGCGAAGGCGCTGCTGGATCAGAATCCACACCCGAATCGCAACCAGATCCGCGAAGCCATTTCCGGCAACTTGTGCCGGTGCACGGGCTATCTGCAAATTTTTGAGGCGGTCGAAGAAGCCGTCTTGAAGATTGCCGAGCTGTCGAAGCGGGCAACTTAGAATCGAAAGCTGGCCCAGGCGGCACTACGCCGCGCTCAGGAGCGCAGATGTCGAAGCAGAAGGATTTACCGAATCCGCCAGCTAGAGAGCCAGGTGCGAACGGGGACGGACTGCGCGTCATCGGTGTCTCCCGACGACGTGTTGATGCTCGAGCAAAGGTTACGGGCCAGACGCGCTTCGCCGATGACATTTCCCTTCCCCGCATGGCGCACTGCAAATTGCTGCGTTCGCCGCATCCGCACGCGCGCATCCGCAAAATCGATGTGTCGCGTGCTTTGGCGCATCCGGGCGTGCATCTTGTCCTGACGGGGAAGGATCTGCCCATTGAGTACGGAATTTTACCGGTGAGCCAGGATGAGCAAGCGCTTTGCCTCGATCATGTGCGCCACGTGGGGGATCCGGTGGCTGCCGTGATTGCGCGGGAAGAGCTGACGGCCTTTGAAGCCTCCGATTTGATTGAAGTGGAGTATGAAATTCTGGCGACGATTTCCGACCCTGAGGAGGCGATTGCGACGCCGGAGCCGCGGATTCATGACTACGGTGATGAGGGAAACATCCACAAGCGCGTGTCGCTTGAGTTTGGCGATGTGGAGAGAGGATTTGCGGAAGCAGACGAAATCTTCGAAGACATCTTCTTCTATCAGGGAAGCACTCATCTTCCCATCGAGCAGCACGCGGCCGTTGCCATCAAGGATCCCGAAGGAAAATTGACGATCTGGTCGAGCACGCAGACGCCGCATTACCTTCATCGCGCGCTTTCGAAAGTGCTGGAAATGTCTGCGGCGCACATTCGCGTGATCGCTACGCCCAACGGCGGAGGTTTCGGCGGAAAGAGCGATCCGTTCAATCACGAACTGGTGGTGGCCAAAGCGGCGCTGATGCTCGACCGGCCGGTAAAAATCTGCCTGACGCGCGAGGAGGTTTTTTACTGCCACCGGGGCCGCCATCCTGTGCTGATGAAATTCAAGACCGGCGTGAAGAAGGACGGCACCATCACCGGAATGCATCTGCAGACGCTGATTGATGGCGGCGCGTACGGATCGTACGGAGTGGCTAGCACGTTTTACACCGGCGCGCTGCAAACCACGACGTACCACATTCCGCGATACCGCTTTCAGGGTTGCCGCACATTCACGAACAAGCCGCCGTGCGGACCCAAGCGCGGACATGGAACTCCGCAACCGCGCTTCGGCCAGGAAGTCCAACTCGATAAAATCGCCGAAAAACTGAAGATCGACCCCGCCGAGCTGCGGCTGCGCATTGTGGAATCATCGGATGCAGTGACGGCAAATTTTCTGCGCCTTGGAACCGTGGGGCTCGGCGAATGCATCCGCCGGGTGGTGAAGTCTTCGGGCTGGAATGAGAAATTTCGCAAGCTTCCGGAGGGGCGCGGCCTTGGACTTGCGTGCTCGGCGTATCTGACCGGAGCGGGACTGCCCATCTACTGGAACAAGATGCCTCACTCGGGAGTGCAGCTTAAACTCGACCGCGGCGGCGGCGTGACCATTTTTTGTGGCGCCACAGAAATCGGGCAGGGTTCTGACGATGTGCTGGCGGCCATCGTGGCCGAAGTCTTGGGCGTCACCACATTTGATATTCGCGTGTACACAGGTGACACGGACCTGGGGCCCGTTGACCTGGGATCGTATTCGAGCCGCGTGACGCTGATGGCGGGAAACGCCGCCATACAAGCCGCGGAGCGGGCGAAAGCAATGCTGGCCGAGGCTGTGGCACTGCGTCTTGAAGTACCCAAAGAGCGGCTGCGCTTCGCGGACAATCGAGTGTTTGATGGGACGGCGGCTGAGAAACGTGTCACCTTTCAGGAGGCCGTTTGCCTGGCGGAGGCTCGTTTCGGGACGATTGGCACGGTTGGTTCCTACACTCCCCCGAAATCGCCGGCGCTGTACAAGGGTGGTGGCGTGGGACCATCTCCCACTTACTCCTACTCGGCCGCGGTGATTGAGGTCGAAGTGAATTCAGTAACTGGCTGGATTACCGTTCCAAAGGTGTGGATCGCGCATGACATTGGCCGGGCACTCAATCCAGCGCTCGCGCGGGGCCAGGTGGAGGGCAGCGTGTACATGGGGCTCGGCGAAGCTCTAATGGAAGAGCAGGAATTCCGACGCCTGCCAAAGAAACTTTCTCACGCGCTGGTGCATAAGTTCCCTTCGATCCTGGAGTACAAGAGCCCCACATCGCTCGATATGCCTGACGTAGTTGCCGAACTGATCGAGGAGCCTGATCCGCGCGGCCCGTTTGGCGCGAAGGAAGTCGGACAGGGGCCGCTATTACCGGTCATGCCGGCGGTGGCGAACGCGGTTTACGATGCCGTGGGGGTGAGAGTTGATGAAGTTCCGATCACGCCAGAAAAAGTAATGAAAGCGCTTGCTGAAAAGAAAGCGGGGCGCGCGGCGCGTTTCGGGCCGGACCATTTTCCGCAGGTCAACTGGCCGGAAGCGCTGCGAGTTCCTCCACCGTGGGAGGGAGGGGACGGCAATGCCGTGAACGATGTTCCCCGGCCCCCGAAACCACGCGCGGCGAAAGAGAAGGCACTCCGCTCATGATGAGACTCCCACTTTTCGAATTCCGCGCACCGCGCACGCTGGAGGAAGCGGTGCGCATCCTGAACGGCGAGGGAACGAATGCCATGCCGCTTGCGGGTGGCACGGACCTGCTGCCGAGTATGAAGCGGCGGCAACAAGTCCCGCGGACACTAGTGAGTCTTCGTCACATCGAAAGTCTGACGCAATTGCAATTGGAAGGTTCGGGAACGCGGCTGGGCGCGTGCCTAACGCTCAGCGACATCGCCGAGGATCAGCGATTTCGGAATGGGATGATGGCCTTGGCGCAGGCAGCCTCGCAGGTGGCCACTCCACAGATTCGAAACATGGCGACGCTTGGCGGAAACATCTGCCTGGACACCCGGTGCAATTACTACGACCAGAGCTACGAGTGGAGGAAGGCGATCAACTTTTGCCTGAAGAAAGACGGCACGACGTGCTGGGTGGCGCCGGGAAGTTCAAAGTGCGTTGCGGTTTCCTCGACCGACACGGCGCCGGCGCTGATGGCGCTTGGCGCGCGCGTTCGCCTCGTGTCGAGCGCGGGAGAACGCGAAGTCGCGCTTTCCGAGCTGTACAACAATGATGGCGTGAATTACATCCGGCGCGAGCCCGATGAGATTCTGGCAGAAGTGCTGCTCGATTCCTTGCGCGGATGGAGGAGCACATATTGGAAGCTGCGGCGGCGCGGCTCGTTTGACTTCCCTGTCTTGTCCGTGGCAGCGGCAGTCCGTTTTTCGAACGATGGTGTGGTCGGGGACGCGCGGATGGTGATTGGATCTGCTGCATCCCGTCCGTTGCTTGCCGCCGAGGCCGCGAAATTTCTGCTGGGCCGTTCCCTGAATCAGGAAACGATTGCAGAAACCGCCACCATAGCAGCTCGAATCGCCAAGCCGCTTGACAATACAGACTTCGACATGACATGGCGGAAGAAAGTCACGGCCGAGTTTGTCACCTACGCGCTGCGGGAGTTGCGCGGCGACGACGTGAGCGCCGAGCGCGAGCGCCTGACTCGGCTCCCACCCATCTGATCACGCCGGCTTCACTCCTTTCCTCCTCTGTTGTCCAATACTTTGGGGAATCCGTTTTCGGAAATCGCCATGTCAAGGCACTCGAATCAACGGGAATCTGTCGCAGCTGCGGCAATGCCAAGTGACGCGGAGTAGAGGCCACCTCACAATGTAAGCTACAATCAAACCTCATGCCGGTCGGGGCGTAGCGCAGCCTGGTAGCGCGCCTGCCTTGGGCGCAGGAGGTCTGGAGTTCAAATCTCCACGCCCCGACCATTGTATGTTTTTTGTTTCCGGTAATTTAGCTATGCATCCTTTGGTTCCACCGCCCCTGTGAATTTCTACTAGGCAGGAGGTCGCGTTTTGCAAGCCATTCAATTCCCACGACTTCACAGCACGTCGAGAATGGAAAAACCTCATGAGGCAGGAGTGCAGATTGGAAAGTGTTGGATTGACTCGAGTTGGGGGCGCACCATTTTTGTGAGTATGGGGAAAATTCAGGGGAACCGCACATGGGCCTTGTCTCAAGCGCGACCGCCTAGCCGAAGGCGTGCTTTGATACTATTGACCGGAGAACAGGCAATAATTCCCTTCTCAATTCAGCACTGGAGATCAGAGATGGACGAGCTATTTACAGTTAACGCGGCCAAGACCGAATTTCGCGAGGCTTTCAATCTTGGCGACGTGGCGCGGTTCTTGGCGATTGCAGATCCTGAGCTCGTTAGCTTCTCCGACGGTCAACCCAGCGAATTTGGCAAGAGCGGATTGGATTCGCTCGAAATTCGTCTAAGGAGTCTTTTCGGCCGTTTTACAGCGAAGCTAGCGGTGATTGTCGTCGAGATCCGCATCAAAGGAGATGTCGCCTATGATTATGGTTGGCACGACTTAACGCTCACACCCAAAGATGGCGGTCAGCCGATTCATCGGAGAAACCGCTACGTGGATATCTGGCGGAAAAGCAACGAAGGGAACTGGAGGTTATGGATGTATATGGATAACCAAGATGTCGCTGATCCGTTCCGACCGGGGCTGATTTGTCTGACTCAGCATGAGGCTACTGGCGCGGCTTAATCTTATTGTATAGCCGCTCGTTGAACCCCGCAGGCGTTTGAAACAACCTTCCGTCGGCCACTAACCCTACGACATTCCGCATCCCGTCGAGTACCGCGGAACAGTGCGCGCATCCCTTGAAATGCGCCTCCATTCTCTCGCGCAGTTCAGGAGAGATATCCGCATCAAGATAATTGGATACCTCCCGCCAGACTTCGACACAACTGATTTCAATTGTAGCCATTGCGCCCTTCTTTGTTCACCATGGTCTCACTTTCTGATAACTCTGTCCCGTGCTCCAGCAACCGTCGATTCCAGGAGCCAGGGCATCTCTCAGCAGTAGCCGCGCCCGATGAAGGCGAGTTTTCACGGTCCCTTCCGTTACCCCTAGTATGGTTGCCGCATCTTTGATGCTCAGATTCTGAACGTCTCTCAGGATAACGACCTCTCGATAGGTAGGACTGAGCGAACTAATTGCATTCTGTAATGCTTGGCGCGTCTCGTTCTCTTCGAGCAGTTCAGAAGGTATAGGGCGCCAATCCGCAAAGTCTCTTGGCCAATAGTCGCCTTCCGAACCTTCTTGCCGCTCATCAATAGACTCGTAGAGGTGACGATGGTCCTTTCTCAACTTCATTCTTGCCTCGTTATAAGTAATTTGTATGAGCCAAGTGCTGAACTTGCATTCTGCACGGAAGCTTGAGAGTTTCGAGAACGCCTTCAAAACTGCCTCCTGTGCAACCTCCTCTGCATCGGCTTGGTTTTTTAGGATGGAAATCGCGGTCACGTAGACCAAACGTTCGTAAGGGCGGACCAGTTCCTCGAAAGCTTCAGGCATTCCGTCGCAAACGCGCTTGATTAGTTCCGCCTCAGCGAATTCCAACTGCGGTTGTGGCATGTTCATCCCGAACAACAATATCCGAAAGGTTTCCCTTACTGTGTGATGCGGTGGTGTAGCGAAAGTTACAACCAGTGGCTCGATCGCCCGGCCGACTCCCCGCGCAGCAAACTAGACCGCTCTCCTGCACGAGATACTTCCTGAATGATGTGACATTTTCGACCGCCCCGCATCGGACTAAAGGAACCAAATCTAAATCGTCTCGCTCTCAGTAAGCGCAGATGATTGCCGACGAGTATCGCGACGATACTCGAAAAAGGAAAGGAGTTATATGAAATCCTCTAAAACATCCAGGGGCCTGCTTCTGGGAATGACTTTGCTGCTATCCACCGGCGCGCAGGCAGCCAGCACAGGCTCACTCAAACTCGACGAACCCATAACGGTCAATGGCACGCAATTGGCCAAAGGGGACTACAAGGTCATGTGGGAGGGGACTGGTCCCAACATCGAACTGAAAGTCGTGCAATCCAAGAGGATTGTAGCAACGGCGCCAGCGCGGTTGGTGGAGTTGAGCGGCCCGGGTCCTGGTCAGGGATACGGGACACGAAAAGAGGAAGACGGAACGACCTCACTGACCGCCATCTTCTTTTCCGGCAAGAAGTACGAGTTGGAGATCGGACAGGAGCCAGTTGGGAGCGAGGCGGTGAAAGACGGCAGCCAAGATTAGCGGCCGCGAGAACAAGGGAGGGGTGCCGTCGGAATTTGATTTCGTCCGCAGCACCCCCGGGCCGTAGGTGTGTAGAAGGGTGGCGGATTCTGAAGTACCTCAATACGGCTGGGTCGCTCGAAGACTTGCTGCGAGCTTTGATTCTTCCATGCTAGAGGTGTATATCCATTTTTGAAAATCGCGAATGAATTTCGGGGTCAGAGCTGGAAGCGAAGCTTTTTGATTCCAACGCGAGGGGAGGGTTGCAATGCCCGTCGAGACCTGTGTCATCACCCGAAGGGAATTCATCAAAACAACGGGGACCGGCGCCTTGGCAGCCGGGGTAGCTCCGTCGTTTGGGTTATCCAAAAGGATCGAACCGATGCGAACAGAAAAAAGGCCCATCAAGGCGTTGGCTTTTGATGCGTATGGGACTTTATTTGATGTCCACTCGGTGATATCAGTTGTGAACGAGAAATTTCCTGGTCAAGGTCCGGCCGTTAGCGCCGGCTGGCGCACCAGACAGTTGGAATACACCTGGCTTCGTTCTCTGATGGGCCGCTATGAGGACTTCTGGCACGTTACCGAATCTGCGCTCGAGGCCACCTGCAATGCCCTGAAGCTGCCGCTAGATGCCGCGGTGCGAGCCCAATTGATGGATGCTTATCTTCACCTGGAAACGTTTCCAGAAGTGAAGCAGGGGCTGAAAGCCCTTTCGCATCTTCCACTTTCGATTCTTTCGAACGGCAGTCCGGCAATGCTGCATGCGGTGGTGAAGAGCGCGGGGTTGCACGGCATCTTCGCGCACGTCATCAGTGTGGATGAAGTGAAAATCTTTAAGCCCGCTCCCGTCGTGTACGAGCTTGCGGTGAAGATGACGGGCGTGGACAAGAGTCAGATTGGCTTTGTTTCCTCGAATTTCTGGGACGCGGCGGGCGGCAAAGCCTTCGGGTTTCAGACCCATTGGATCAACCGCGCGGCCGCTCCGCCGGATGAGCTCGGCATCCTGCCCGATGTCACATTGAAATCGCTCACCGAGCTGATTGACCTCGTTGCCTAGGCTTGTAGTCCACACCAAATTACCGCGGGCGAGAGACGAGCCAACAGGTCACGATGTGCGGACACTCGCCCGCAGGGGGATGGAGGCTCCCGCAGCTGTGACGTCGTCACGCCGGGCACCCGGAAAGACTCCCTTTAGAATCGAATCAACAATCCGGCGGTGAACGCCACGTTGTTTTGTAGGTTGCTCGTTACTTTTACGTTGTAGTTGGGCAGCCCGGAATAAAAGTCCCGAACCTCCAGCCGAAAGCCAATCGGGATTTTGAACACGTGGAGTACGGTGTGGGTGTCAACACCCCCGCCGAACTCAAACGTGCCGGTGTTTCTCCCGCGTTCAAACACGGCCGCCGCTGTAGGTTGGGCTGACAAGAACCGTGCGTATCCGCCGCCGAACTCAAGCCATGGCGACAGTGCTCTGCGAGGATTGAATTTTACGCGAACGTGCGGCGTCAGAAAAATATAAGCATACGACTTTGGCGCGTTCTGCGTGGATTGGGTCAGTTGCACGTCGAAGGGAGATGCCAGGAAGTCGATGCCCGCATAGACCGCCGCCCGGTTTCCCGAGACGATGCGATGATCGTATTCCACTCCCAGCTCGAGGCTTGCGTCGAAATTCACGCTACGATTCGGCAGAACATTGCCGCTTGGTCCAATGAGAGACGCCCCCGGCGCCAAACTCTGACTCGGAGTGAGGGTTGCTCCGATGTTGAGCCCGATTTCATTTTTTTCCTGCGCTGAGATTGGGATTGCCCAAATAAATAGTCCGATCAAAAGTCCAACCGCTAGCTTCATGGTTCTCCCTTTCGAACTTCATCAGGTTGATTCGCCAAGCCGCGAAAAGTTACAAGGCCGGAGCCACCAGGACATATGCGCGAGGGCTTGCCATCGGGGTCGGATGGACAAGCTCAATTTGGTACTCGGATTAGACCCCGGCCCTTGAGCGAAAACACCCTTGTAGTCGAACGGTGAGCTGCAAGATTTCTTGCTTCTATGTACCCGCAAACGCCTCGGCAGCAGTCCAGAACGATGCACCCAGCAGCACGACATCCTTAATCAAGAACTGCCCCGCGTCGCCCAATGCCGGCCAGCCGTGACTCAGTTGCACAGCACCTGGTGTTGAGAACAGAAAGCTTGTTGTCAGTAGAAACGTCACAATGCTCCCCAGGCTGCCGGCGAACGACGCTTTTGCAGAAACCGGGCGGAGCGCCAGCAGCACAGCAATCACGATCTCAATCATGCCGATCAGATTTGATACGCCTTGCACGCTCAGGATGGCGTACAGCCAGGACAGAAGCGGGCTGTGCGCGACCAGTGGCTGTATGCCCGCTGCCTCTGCCTCAGTGAATTTCAAGAATCCAATCAGCAACAGGACTACGACCAATCCGTACCTCGTGATCGAAACTCCCAGCTTCTCCAACTGCAATTGCACACGCGCCGATCGATAGGACACGGCAATCACCTGATTCATATTTGAACCCACTTAACTCCTCCATTTGCGATGCAAATCGCTATTTCGTGGGATTCAGAGGTTCGTCAAATGTTTCACGGTTGATTGCCGTGAACGGGTCGGTGACGCTGGAAGGCCGCAGGAAGCTCGGATGCAGAGTTGTCACCTCGCCAACTCGCTCCGCGGTATTCGGCACTAAGAGATGCTGATTGAGCGTCACGCAGTTGCGGTAGTGCCTTGGCGAAGTTCCAACTTCTTGAGGATGCGCTCCCAGAGCGCATCGGCAGAGATTTTGCCGGGACCAAAAACTAGAATCAGGAGCCCCGTCAAGAGAAAGACGAAGGGATCGGCGTTATAAAACTTGCCCGGGTCAGAGAAGAACGAAAAGAACGCTTCGCGGTCGGCGGTGATGTACGCCGTCGCCATATCGATTGCGAGGCCCAACGCGGCGATCCGCGAGAGCAGACCGATGGCAAGAAGGATACCGCCGACGAATTCGAAGGTCGCGACGAACGTGGCGGTCGGCCCGGGTGCAGGTAACCCAAGGCTGGCGAAGAATTCGGCCACGTGTGCGAGATTGTGAAGCTTCCCCCAGCCGTTCTGGGCGATTTGCCAACCCCAGTAGACGCGGACGATTGCCAGGAACGGCGTCTGCAGGCTGCAAGCAACTCGAACGAAGAGGTTGTAGAGCTTTTGGATTTGGGCCAGTGTGTTATTCATGTTTTCCCGCTTTCTCAAAGGATACGATTCGGGTTTGGGATGCAATCACATCTTTTTCGGGCTGACAGAACCAGCCGAGCACGGCGTAGGTCTGAAACCATTGCTGGATTTGGGCGGGGCGATCCGCTAACGGGATCGAGCTTTTGCGTAGGGCGAAGTCAATCGCGCGATTGAGCATCTTGCTGACGCGCAACTCTCTCAGAATTACGAATTCCCCGCGCTCGAGACGGCGGAAATATACAGAATCGTCGAGGCGATGCGCGGCCAGGAAAATCGGAGAGGGCTTCAGCCTGGCGACCGCGAGGACTCGCTTGCGTTTCCGGCGCTCGGTGAAAGCATTGCTCGAGAACTCAGTATGGTCATCGCTTCTGACGCCGAGCAGCAAATCATCCACGGGGTACCGCAAGTGAAGCAGTTGGATATAGGGCTGCAGTCGCAAGCGCAGCTTGGATGCGTCAACTCCTGCGAGATCCTCCGGCTTGAGAGCTGGTTCGGCCTTCCCGTCGAACGCCTCGATGTCGGCCCACTCCAATCGAACCATATCGATGGCCAGAGCCTGGCGCGAACCGGCCCGCGCAGGATGCCTTCTCAACCACGCTTCCAACCGGGAGCCAAGATTGCGCAGGGTAAACGAGCGCGATGGACAATCCTTCACATACGCTTGGGCGACGGCATCGAATCGGCGGCCGCCGAGGACTGCTCGTAGCCCCGGAAAATCTTCGGCGAAGCTCGAGAGAACACGGAACCAATATTGACGATTGTAAATCTCCAGGCGCTCAAAGGAAGTCAGCCGGTCATTCGGCTTGATGAACTCTGCGGCGACTGCTCGCATGGGGCGGCCATTGGCGGCGACGCGCTGCATCCCCTCCGAAGGAGTGAGAGGCGTCATCACGGCGCGAGCCATCCGTCGTTGCAGGCTCAAAAGGTTCATACGGCCGCCGCGAGCGACTCTGTCGCCAGGAATTTGTTTGCCTTCAAAGCTTCCCCGTGCACTTCATCAAAAGATGGAATACTGTCGTCCCACTCGAGCAGCGTCGCTGTGCGTCCCGCACGATGGATCGCATCCGCATACAGCTTCCACACGGGGTCGATCACCGGGTGATCGTGCGTGTCCAGT
>Ga0307475_10000824_pt1 | contig 18604 bp, 16 predicted proteins | sample atmos_gasesECM1C_FD_203317 | JGI IMG/M metagenome (GOLD analysis project Ga0307475, IMG submission 203317) | Hardwood forest soil microbial communities from Morgan-Monroe State Forest, Indiana, United States - atmos_gasesECM1C_515 | ecosystem: Environmental > Terrestrial > Soil > Temperate... | reverse complement strand
TTTGATGACTGCCCAAGCACAGTACCACCTACCTGTCCTTTAGGCGGGTATCGCCCACTACACACCTTCCGATTAGCGACTAGGCGTCCGTTACAATCGAATCATGACTCCTCATCGCAATTCGCCCTTGTGGCGCGAGCGAATTCGAACAATGCCGAGCACCCTGTCGCTGCTGGCGATAGTCATGGCCTGTGCTTTGGTCATCGCAAATGGCTGCGGGCATCACCTGTTAACCGATTATCGGCCATTGGTGAACGCCGGAATGTCTTCCACAAGCATCGAGCAATTGAAAAAATTGGATACCTCCGATTCCGAAATTCTGCGGCTGGTAAGTGCCAAGCAAGCGGGAATCACCGATTACACCTGTGTCAATCTGGTGAGCAACGCACACCAGCATCAGCATCCTTTTACCAGCGCTGACGCGGTTACCAGCCTGGCTGGCGCGGGTTTCGGTGAGCCGCAGATTCTGCAGATCGCTCGCCTCGATAAGCTCGATACCATTAGCGGCGATGCGGTTACCTTACGGCTGATCGGATTGTCGGATTCCATGGTGCAAACGGTATTGCAACGGCGACTTCAGGACCAGCCCACGCTTTCGACCCCAGAGATTGCGCGTTTAAAAAATACCGGCCTGACGGAGAACGAGATTCTTCAACGGATCGACCGCGGAATGGACGACAACCAGGCCGAGAAGGAAGTACGAGCACGCGAGACGGCGCGAAATCATTACGGCACAGGATTCGTCAGTATCCGTGGCCGCAGACGATAACCCTTTTTTACCCCTCAGCCAAAATGGCCGCGCTAAAATAATCGCGTTTGCGAACCGCCTTTTGCCAAACTTGAATCCTCGCTACAATCGATCTGTTGAAACTTCCCTCTAACTTTCGCGCATTGTCATTTATTTTTTTAGTCGCGAGTTGGAGTTTTGTCGCTGGATGCACGTCATCTTTCGGCCCCGGATACATCATCAACAAGCAAGACATTGATGTACATTTTGATCCCGGCCCGCCTCCGCATATCGCTACTAAGTCCAGCTACGAACTCACCAATAGCGGTACACAGCCACTTTCCGTGTTGGAGCTGCGATTGCCCGGAAAACGGCGATTCAAAACCTCGAATGTCGAGCTGACCTGGGATGGACAAGCGCTCAACACCGAGCAATCCCCAGACAATCCGCGCAATGCGCTTGTGAAATTACCGCAGTCATGGCAGGTGTCCGGGCGCCACAGCTTGCATATTGCGATGAGTCTGGAGTTACCCGGACCAGGTGAGTGGTCCTACCTGGGCTTCACCCCTGATGCCTTCTTCCTGCCGGCTCACGGTTGGGCCCCGGAACTTTTACCTGCTAGAGGGATTTTTGCGACTGGCGGCGTGCCGCCGGACAAATGGAATCTCACCATACATGTGCCCAACGGTTTCAGCGTTCATACCAGCGGCGACAAAATAAAATCTTCCAAGCACGGAGAAGAGACTACCGTCCACGCCAGGCAGCGCATCGTGGATATTTATCCTTACGTGATTGCCGGCCGCTATGTAAGCAAGCAAATTGGTTCCGACCGGCAAAAAATCTATTTATGGACTCGCAAACAGCAGGACCCCGGCGATATTCGCGCAGTGAGTGATTCCTTGGTTAAAACTTTGGGAAATTACAACTTGGTGTTTGGCGAGCGTTCCGCCGCCCAACCGCCAACAGGGTTTTTGGGAAGGCACCATTCACAAAGTAAAAACGCTCCGCCGCTGTGGCTCGCGGAGTGCCCGGTCATACCAGGATGCTTCACCTTAGTACCGACCCCTTTGTTAAAAGGCGGTCAGCTGGAGGTCCGAAGAAGCGAGATGATATCGCTGGACAGCGCGATGATCGATCCAAGTTCAGGACTAAAGAACATGACGTTGGCGACGGCCCCGGCGTTGGCGGCCAGCTGGTTAGGTTATGGCCAAAGTTCGGGATTTCATGAGCAGGATCCGCCGCTTTCGGCTTTTCCGGCGTTCGCCGCGGCCGTGGGTGACGAGGCTCTGAACGGCGCGACGGCGCGTATGGAAACGATTCGACGCGCCTTGGCGGCGATACCAAAAGATAGTCCGCCACTCGGGAAAGAAAGTGACACCGCCTTGCACGCGAAGAGTTTTCTTTTCTTCTACGCGCTTCAGGACCGTTACGGGCAAGAAACATTTCGCAAAGCCGTCAGGCATATGCTTGATTCCAGGCGCAACACCGATTTCAATCTGGACGATTTGATCGCCGCATTCGACCAGGAAGCGCATGGAAATACGGCTGCGTTCGTGCGCCTTTGGATGAAGCATCCCGGAGTCCCGGCAGATTTTCGCGCGAAATATGAAAATACCTCCGCGCAGAAAAACACATCTTTGAAGGAGACTACGCCATGAAAGACATAGTTCTTACCGAGCGAGGACCGAAACCCATCGGGCCCTATTCACAGGGAGTGCGCGCTAACGGATTTTTATTTATCTCCGGCCAAGTAGCCTTTGACCCCGCCACATCGGAAATTACCGGCACCGATGCGGCGCAGCAGACCCAGCGAGTGCTGGAAAACCTGAAGGCTATTTTAGAAGCCGGCGGCTCCAATTTTCATCACGTGGTGAAGACCACCGTTTTCCTGAAGGACATGAATGATTTCGCGGCCATGAACGAAGTTTACGCGCGGTATTTCTCGGCTGCGCCGCCGGCGCGCTCAACCGTGCAGGTGGCCCGGCTGCCGAAGGATGCGCTGGTAGAAATTGAAGTGACCGCCGCGGTTTAAATCCCCGAGTCGACCCTCTCCGATCAACGTATACGACGTGCCATAAAAAACTGCCCCGGAAAAAACCCGAGGGCAGCGTGAAGAATTAAATTGAAGCGGTTGTTTAGTCGCCTGCAACTACCTCCGCAGTCGCTTCTTTTACCTGCGATGCAGGAGCCGAGTGGCCATTTCCGGTGCCATTGCCATTTCCGGTGCCATTGCCATTTCCAGTCGCCGGAGCAATAGAAACGGGCTTGAAGTTTGCAGGAACGGCTTTAGCAATATCGGACACGCTGCCAATTTGCACGACCGTCGGCTGCGGCTTCTTCAACACCAGTTCTTCGTAAATAGCGCGAACTTTGGCTTGTTCCTGGATAGCCTTTTTGCGGCGAATGCGATCCTCTTCCGAGGCGGTCAAAGGAATGTCGTGTTCCAGGTGGCGAACGCGCGCGGCATCGTTAGCATCGATGATCAGCGAGTGTTCGAACGAGTTGAGGTTGACGGCCTTGCCCTTGGCGTAGATTTCGTGTTTGCCGTGTTCCTTGTACCACTGGGCCACTGTAGCGTTCTTGTGCATATTTTCGATGATTTGCCGCCAGCCAACACCGGTGTTGTAAGCGCAGAAGGAAATTTCACCCTGCTGCGTGGCGTAAGGAATGATGCACATTTCGGTGCGGCGGAAATCGTAATTGAAAAGATCCTGGAACCACATTCCAGCAATGAACAGGAAGTTCCAAGGATCGGTCTGCCGGCGCTTCATGGCGTCTTCATAGGTACGCTCGGGTGAAGTGCGGCCGTATTTCTTTTCTGAGCCCTTGGTCAACGCCCAGGTTTTGTCGAATTTCTTGAACAAATCATAAAGCTTCAGACCCTTGGGGCCCTGGAACGGCTTGTAGTTCTTCAACAGCGCCATGGCCATCATGAAGTTAGAGAAATTCTTGCCACGCGCGGCATCAGTAATGTCGGTGACATCCTTGGTCAGCTGTACCGCATCGAGGAAGCGCGGAACAGGCGCCCATTCCTTGGTTTCCTTGTTGATCATGAGCGCAGTGCCCACACCGCAATTCGGGTGGCAGCCGCAGGAGAGCGAGCCCCACTGCGAATCCTGGCCCTTCACCATGTCGGAGAACCCGGCGAAGGTGCTGATGAAAGAAATGGGGAACCAGTCGCGCGTCGGCTCAACCTTGCCCACCTGCGCGCTAACATCCTTCGCGAGATGCGAAAGCGTGTAGCGCTGCCGCAAGCGGCGTTCCGGAGTGATGTCTTCGTCGCGGCCGGTAAACGAAACCGGCTGGAAGCTAACGAACGCGATTTTCTTGGGATTTTCCATCGCGAACTTCACCACCGTGCCAACCTGATCGTTGTTCACATTATTGACGATGGTGACCACCAGCACGATTTCGATGCCCGCTTCGTGCATGTTTTCAATGGCGCGCAGCTTCACGTCAAAGAGGTTGCCGATCTGGCGATGGCCGTTGGCGTCGTTGCCAATGCCGTCGAACTGCAGATAGGCGTAACGCATGCCGGCGTCAAAGGCCTTCTTGCAGAACTCTTTACTCTTGGCGAATTCGATGCCGTTGGTAGCAGCCTGCACGCTGTTGTAGCCAATTTTGCGGGCGTAAGACACGGCCTGCAAAAAGTACGGGCTCATGGTCGGCTCGCCGCCGCTAAACTGCACGGACATCTGACGGCGCGGCTTGATCTTCAAGGCATTGTCGAGAATTTCCTGAATTTCGTCCCAGCCCAGCTCATGCACGTAACCGACCTGGTTGGCGTCCATGAAGCAGGGATCGCACATCATGTTGCAGCGATTGGTCAGGTCCACGGTAAGAACCGAGCCGCGGCCATAACGCACCGTGCTGGAGCCGTGCTTGTGCAGGTCCTCATCATTGTGGGCGGGAATATCGCGTCCGGGATATTGCCTTTCGATCCAGTTCAGCCATTTTGAATCGATGGCCATCATATCTTCGTAGTGGCCGTGTTGCGGGCAGTCTTTCACCATCCAGACCTGGCCATCGCGCTCGATGATCTGCGCCTTGATCTCGCCGACCTTCTCGCTCATCAAATCGCGCCAATCCTTTTTACCGGCGATGATGGCTTCGCGCGCTTCCTTCACGCAAGCGGGGCAGAGCGAATCGGTCTGCCGTGGGAAACCGAGCGTGGGTTTGGTCTTCTCCCAGGATTTAAGCAGCGGCTTATCCGACCACTGAGGAGTGACGGACGGATTCGGATTACGCTTGTTGAAATGTTGGATCGTATTGAAGGTGATCCCGGCAGTTTTACACAGGACCCAATCCATCGATCTGAAAATCTGCGTTGCTACTCGATTCGACATAAACTTCCACCCTCCACTTTCAGACGCTGTTAGGGATTCAGCCCATTCAATCGTTCGAACTGCGACGAGCGATTGCCCCCGGGCTTAAAAAGTACTACGTACAACGCTACCAACTAAAGCTGGTCAGGCCACTAAGTCTTTGACCTCCTATAGTTTGACTGGTAACACCTACGAGTACCAGCGGGTTGCGGCGAATGGTCGGAATCCGGGGTTAAATGGTCTCAGCCGCCAGTAAATGGAGGACGATTTAGCCGACTTGTCCGTGTCAGAACAGTGCCCGCACTGTAAATGGGTTCGAACAGTTCGTGCTTTTCTGAACTGACCACCGTTCTAAGGTTTTTCCTGCATTGCGCTGCTATACCTGCTGCGCACATAAATGACTTTGCAAAACGAGTTCCGCAGAACTCTAGTTCTCACTGAGGGCTACATTGAAAGAAAATTCCCTAGACGAGCCAGCAAAAACCGAGACGAGCGATTCAAGCACTAAGCCTCCCTCGCAACTATCCAGGCGCACCTTCCTCGGAAACATCGCTACGGTCGGCATTGCGACCACCGCTACCTCGCTTCTCCAAGTCGGGGAGCTTGACGCACAACAGGTGCATCAACCGACGACTGATGTCGCTGAGGCGCCGTCCACGTCCACCGGCACTGTGCCCGTCGCACTGAAGATCAACGGACAGACAAAAAATTTACAAATTGAACCACGCGTCACGCTGCTGGACGCGCTGCGCGAACATCTCGGCCTTTTCGGCACAAAAAAAGGCTGCGACCACGGGCAATGCGGTGCTTGCACCGTCCACATCAATGGACGCCGCGTGAATTCCTGCCTCACCTTTGCGATCATGCATCAGGGCGATGAGATCACCACCGTCGAAGGCCTCGCAAAGAATGGCGAACTTCACCCCATGCAGGCAGCTTTCCTTGAGCACGACGCGTTTCAATGCGGGTATTGCACTTCGGGGCAGATCATGTCCGCGGTGGCGTTGTTGAAAGAGCCCTGCGGTAAGGACGACGACGCGATACGAGAGTGCATGAGCGGAAATATCTGCCGGTGCGGAGCCTATACGAATATCGTTGCCGCGGTGCGTAGCGTCCGTGGTGGAGCTTAAGCAGCTTTAGCAAAAAAGTTGGTGGAACTGGAAGAGGTTCAGCGTGTACGAATTTCAATATACGAAAGCTAACGATGTAGGCCAGGCCGTGGCCAGCGTCTCGCCCAGCGGTGCAAAATTTGTCGCCGGCGGAACGACGCTGATCGACCTGATGAAGCTCGACGTCGAGCGTCCAAAGCTGCTCGTGGATATCAACGGACTGCCGCTCGACCGCATTGAAGCTGAAAGCGAGGGTGGATTGAAAATTGGCGCCATGGTGCGCAACAGCGATCTGGCGCATGACGAGCAGGTGCAGCGGATGTACCCAGTTTTGTCCCAGGCGCTCCTTTCCGGCGCTTCTCCGCAACTGCGCAACATGGCTACCACTGGTGGCAACTTGCTCCAGCGCACGCGTTGCTACTACTTTCGGGACGTAAATTATCCCTGCAACAAGAGAACCCCGGGCTCGGGATGCTCGGCCATGGACGGTTTCAACCGCATCCATGCGGTTCTCGGGACCTCTCCACACTGCATCGCCACGCATCCGTCGGATATGGCGGTCGCCATGATGGCTTTAGGCGCCACAATATTTGTAACCGGAACCAAAGGAAATCGCAGCATCCCCATCACGAAATTCTATTTGCTGCCTGGAACGACTCCCGATCGCGAGAACGTCCTCGCTCCGGGCGAAATCATTACGCACGTCACCTTGCTTCCGCCCGCGCAAAATTCCAAATCGCATTACTTGAAGCGCAGACGGCCGCGTGGTCGTCAAGTACGACGCTCGGACTCCGGACATTTCCACGGCGGAATTGACGCCCGCGGTCCCAAAACGCCCTGTCCAGCGCGCCCGTAAAGCTGGACGTAACCTACGAAACTCCGGTGGAAACGCATAATCCGATGGAAATGCACGCCACCATCGCCACCTGGAACAAAGATAAATTGACGTTGTACGAGACTTCTCAAGGAGTCGTGAATCATCGCAACGTGGCCGCGGAAGTGCTCAACCTGCAGCGCGAATCGGTGCAAGTCATTTCGCGCTTTATCGGCTCTGGCTTCGGATCGAAATTATTCCCATGGCCACATTCCTGGATGGCCGCGATGGCCTCGAAAAAGCTCGGGCGTCCGGTAAAAGTGTCGGTTCCTCGCAGCATGATGTTCACCACCGTGGGACACCGTCCCTTCACGCGGCAGCGCATCCAGTTGGGCGCCGACAAAGATGGGAAGCTCACCGCCTTCCATCACCAGATTCTCCAGCCGACCTCCATGGTGGATGACTTTGTCGAGAACTGCGCTGAAGTAACCTCCATGCTCTACAGCTGCCCACATGTCCGCGCCGTGCAGCACCTCATTCACAAAAATATTGGCACACCCACTCCGATGCGGGGACCAGGTCGAACTCCGTCCCTCTTCGCGATTGAATCGGCGATGGACGAACTGGCGGTAAAGTTGAATATCGATCCTATAGAGGTTCGACTGCGCAACTACGCCGAGACGGATGAAGGATCGAAAAAACCGTGGTCCAGCAAACATCTACGCGAAGCGTACCAGACGGGTGCGGAGAAATTTGGATGGAGCCAGCGAAACGCAAAAGTCGGCTCCATGACTAAGGGCAAAGAGATTCTGGGTTTGGGTATGGCCACCTGCACTTGGCCGGCGGGTCGTCACAACGCCGAGGTGCGTGTTTCGTTGCTCGCCGATGGAACGGTGCGCGCCGCTTGCGCCACGCAAGATATTGGGACTGGCACGTACACGTTATTTGCACAAATTATTTCTGATCGCACCGGCGTACCCCTGAACAAAATCCGCGTGCAACTTGGCGATACAGCAATGCCGCCAGGGCCGACCTCAGGCGGCTCTTCGGCGTCCGCCACGGTAATTCCGGCGATTGCTAAAGCCACGGATCAGGCTGTTCAGTCCTTGCTGAGGGTCGCTGCGCTAACCTCCGGCTCACCTTTCGAAAAGGTCGATCCAAAAAATTTGAAAATGACCGGCGGGCGCGTCCATAAAGAAGGCGAAGCAGCGGAAAGCGGCGCCCCATTCCCGGATATCTTGAAATTGCGCATGCTTTCCGGTTTGGATGGTCAGGTAAGAACTGAAACAGCGCCGGAAGCGAAACAATTCTCCATGCATTCCTTCGGAGCGCATTTTTGCGAAGTGGCCTTCGATCCAGAAATTGCGCGCTTGCGCATTTCGCGCTGGCTCACGGTAATTGACGGCGGCCAGATGATCAACATGAAGACCTCGAGAAATCAGATTCTCGGCTCCATCGTCATGGGCATTGGAATGGCCATGTTTGAAGAAACAATTTATGACCCCCGTAACGGCAAGCCGGTGAACAACAATTACGCGGATTATATCGTAGCCGTGAACGCCGACATCCCCGAACTGGACTGCATTTTCCTCGATTTCCCGGACACCAAGTTGAATGAATATGGCGCGCGAGGCATTGGAGAAATTGGCCTGACAGGTTGCGCTTCCGCGGTAACCAGCGCCGTATATCACGCTACCGGCGTGCGCGTACGCGAATTACCAGTACGCATTGAAAACCTGTTGAAGACCGCTTAACTACTCGTTCAGGATAGGTCGCAGCACCGCGATTACGAAATGCGCAAAATGCGAAGCGCCTTCGTCCAGTTGCAGCCAGCGCACCACGCAGTGCTCGGCGAGATATTTGGGCACGCGAGCTTCTGTAATTCCCAGATGCTCCGCCAGTTGCTTGGTGATCGATTCCGCTCCGCGACGGCTGGCATTTCCGCGTAGAAGATTGGCCACCGCGATCCGTAGCGTCTGGCAGGATTCCACGTAGTAATAGCTCGTCAAATCAGAATCGGTGAGCACAAAAACGCCCGGACCCACCGGCGCGTGATTTGCTTCCTCGAGCTTCACTGCTTCGCAACTGAGCAAGCGCCGAAACTGCATCTCCAGCAACGAAATTCGCGACGACAAGCCCGGATCGCCGTAGCGCCCTCTGGGGCCGGGACTAGTGGACTCAGGAAGTGGCTCGACGGGCAACGGGGGCATCGCGCGGCGCGTTGTTTGCGGCGGCTCCGGTTCTGAGGGCGTTGCCGCTGACGATGATATTGAAGATGGCGATGTCACGCCGCGCCGCGTATTTGGCGCACTCGGCAGGCGTGACGACCCTGTCGTCTCGGCTGCAGAACCAACTTTGCGACGGTTGCGGCCTCCCCGCCGGCCGCGTCTGCGACGGCGTTTTTCGTCCGAGTCCACCTCCTTCGACGGAGCCGTTGATCCCGAGACTCCCTCAGCAGTGGACGCCTCCGTGTCAATGGCAGCTTCTGTCCCGGAAAACATTAAGGACCCGGCCTTTTCGGGAACTATCCCGGAAATCGTGTTGGAAACGATGGCTTCAAACGCCGCGGCGCTCTGCTCGAAGGGCGTGCCGGGCTCAGGCATGGGCACGGGCAGTAACATTGATGAAGCTTCCGCACTGCTGGCGTTCGCGCCGGGTTCGCCTCCCAGTCGCACCGCGGCTTCCTGCGCTTTTGTTTTCCAGTCGGCGCGACGGAAGCGCTCCGCTGCCGTGCTGTACCATTTTGCGGCGTCGGTATTCATCGCCGAAGTCTCGAAATATTTCGCTAATTCGAAGGCCACCATGGCGTCGTGAGTCTTCTCGTACAGCGCCGAAAGCTGCCCTGCCGGGTCTTTAGATGTTCTCGCGCGGCGAATGCGTGCGGTGATTTGTTTCCAATCGGCCATAAAGGTGCCTGCATTGTAACAGCGGTAGGGTTCGGCGGCCAGCAAGGTGCCGCGGCGAAGCTCTGATTAACTCTCCGGGATTCGTTCGCCGGTCCGAAGAAAATCCAGCAGTTTTCTCGTTAAATACTGCATCGGGGTCCACCGGAATAGCAGCGCCCCTAAGAACGTTCCGAATGTATTGGTGATGACATCCATTATTCCCGAGTCCCTTCCAGGAATGTATTCCTGCAGGATTTCGATCGTCAAACTGATAGCAGCGCCGCACAGAATCGTTACGATTATCGAGTGGCGCGCGTCTCGATTCCAGGTTAAGTAAGCGACGAAAACAAAACCGAATGGAACGAAGCCGAGAACATTTATCGCTATGTCGCGAAGCTCGAGCTTGTCATGGCTTTCTTCCCAGGGCCACATCAGCATTTTTTTGTGTGGCACCTTGAAGATCTCCGGAATATATAATTCGGGCGCGGAAGCTGGTTGCCCGTGCACATGCTGTCCCCTGCCTTCAGTAAACGTGTATTGCGCCACAACATGCTGGTCAACGCCCGCTTCCTGAACCGTTTGATTTTCGTTCCAGCTGGCATATTTGCTGGCGACTTCCTGCGGAGTGAGCTCACGATCATATATAGCCAGATCCAGGATGTTACCTGGCCAGGCGTTGTCCATTATGGCCGAATCCCCCAGCACCAATTGACCGGCAAAATCCGCACAAGAAAGCCCCATTCGAGTGATACCTGCCGCGCGTATTCCATTGCGGTATGCCACGCTTCCCTCGGGGCTTGAAGTAATTGTGAACGACAGCGGTTCACGGCTCAGAAAGGCATGATCGAGGTCGACTTCTGTGGTTCTGAAGTGGTTTTTGGCATCGCGGTAATCCTTTCTGATCAACAGAAAATCACGCCACTGCAGTAACCTGAATTGAGCCGTATTTTCAGGTGTGTAGATCCCCAGTAACGTCCCTGAGGCGCCCCGGTGAGCCTCATACGGTTGCACGCGAACCGCGAGGGTGCAGAAGGAGTCAGGCTGCGGCCGCGTGCGTTCGAGCGGTTCCGTGCTAAAAACCACTCCGTGCTCCCCAAACTGAACCCCCTTTCCGGTGGCTAGCCACGTTACTTGATTCTTTGGAAATGGATTGAAAGGCCACAGGCCGGCTGCAAATATCGTGCTTATTACCACAACGCACGCGAACGGCAGCGCCAGGTCTGCTACGGATAAGCTGTTCTGCTTGCTCATCGAGTGGTTACGGGGAATTTTAGTGCCATGCAATTCAGTATACGACGGCTCGCGGAATCGCCTGACAGGCCGTACGACTCATATCTCCGAACTCCCCATGTATAGGACAACAAAAGTATTAAGCTCATGGCCGCCGCGAAACAAAATAATTTTTGACGAATGTTGCTGATTGACTGTTTACAGTCGACTGGGTACTCTTGTGCCCTGGCCCTTGGAGTCGGCGACATGCTATGTTTGCGTCCAGTAGTTGCAGCTGTCTTGGTCATCGCGATGGGCTTCACCCCTGGCTGGGGTGCAACTGGTCTTGAGTTTGGTACCGTTGTGGCCGCTGACGGCGCCAACGTAGGTGGCGGCCATTTGTCGGCGGGAACCACGGTCTTCGGCGGCGATAGACTATTTACCACCAGCGCCGGCAGTGTGCAGGTTCGCGCCGGGGCAGCCCGCCTTCTGCTTTCCGGTGACAGTGCCGCGGTTTTGGCCAAGGACGAAATTTCTCCCGCGGCCAGTTTGACGCGCGGAACGGCCATCTTTTCGACCGCAACTTCAAAAGCATTCGTAATGCATGTCGGCAGCATGGTTATTCGTCCCGGAACAGACGCGCCCACCGTTGCGCAGGTTACCGTAGTCGGTCCCAAGCAACTTGTGGTGAGAAGTACACGCGGGTCCGTGTCGGTTGCGGTGGACGATGATGTGCGCGTTATTCCGGAAGGCATGGCTTACCGCATTATCCTGGATCCGACCGAAGCGGAATTAGCGGCCGCCGATGCCGCGGATCAAGACCCCCAGGGCGTGGGATCCGGGCGTCGCGCCGGCCGGCCCCGAAGAGCCGGGCGAAACCGCTTTGTATGGTTTGCCATCGGAGTAACCGCGATCATAACGTTCTTGGCGATATCAGAAGCTATGGAAAGTGCCGACCGCCCCAGACACTAGTTCAGATTCTAAATCGAAAAAGCCTCATGCCCATTTACGAATACATTTGCGACGATTGTGAAACGCCGTTTGAACGAATTGTCCTAAATAAGAATCAGGAAATTGCCTGTCCCAAGTGCGCGGGAAAGAAAAATACCATTCAGCTTTCGGTATTCAGCGCGCCCAACGGAAACGCAAGTGGCGCTTCGGCCACATCCTCCGCACAAATTCCTTCCGGAGGATCTTGTTGTGGCGGCGGTTGCGGTTGCCACTGACGCTCGAGCCATGACCCTCGAGCCATTGACGCTCGATAAAATCACGGTATCGCTTCAAGTATAGTTTTCGTTTTTATCTCGGCTGGTCTTTGCCACGCTCTCCTCACTCCTCCGATGACGCGCACATTTTCTCGGCGCGAGTTTACAAACAGTGGATCCTGCGTTGCGTGAATGTGCCGCGCGACGTTTCAAAATCATTGCGTAAACTGGCTGGAGATAATCACAAGTACATTCCTGTGCTTGGACAAGTGGAAGGTTTACCGCTGAAGAGCACGCTCTCCCCGCGCGGTGGCGGCTCCTACCGCCTGCATATACACAGCAATATCTGGCGAAAGTTGCGCATCGATGCGGGCGCCACCGTGGAAGTTATGTTGCTCCTCGATAGCGAACCGCGGGACCCGGTTTTGCCGCACGACCTGGCAGGCGGTCTCGCCGACGAGCCGCGAGCTCTGACGGTCTTTAATTCTTTAACCCCGGCATTTCGCCGGCAAATCGTGCGCTATGTGGAGCTGGCGAAGCACGCCAGCACGCGCGAAAAACGTATCCGCATAATAGTGAAGCGCATGCTGGAACGCACCGCTAAACGAAAGAAGAAGAAGAAAAACTCCTGATTTTATTTAGGGGCTGCCATGGAAACACCGCGTTTTTGTGAAGCCAACCAGGGGATCAGTTGTGGTTCGGCGAAAGCTTCATCCCACACTTCGTTTTTAGTTTTGTGATACTCGGTGTAGCGCGGAGTGCCGCCTGCTTTTTTGATCTGCCTGACCATCTGGCGCACCAGATCGACCGGCACGGTCATATCCATCTCTGATTGAAACATCCACAGCGGAACCCGCGTAATGGCCCGCACATTGGTAAAATTATCGTACGACGAAACTATTATCGCGCCAGCCCAAAGCTCCGGATAGGTTTGCAGCAGCGCCCATACTCCAAATCCCCCCATCGATTGCCCTGCCAGATAAATACGATCCGGATCGATGGAATACTCTTTCTGGACCAACGCGAAGATCTCCATCGCCGACTGTAATGCGCTATTCACATCGTTCCATTCAGGATTTCCCCAATTTTCGTTCTGGGGACATTGTGGGGCCAACACGAATGCCGGGAGTGTGGACTGGTTGTCCGGTGTGGTCCAGACATGCGAGCCTTTTTCGTTTTCATTGGAAATCTGCGCCTCGTTATTCGAGCCGCGCCCGCTCCCGCCGTGGAACCAGAAAATTAGCGGGTATTTTTTAGAGGAATCGTAGCTGGGAGGGATGAACAGGCGATAAGGCATCTTCACGCCTTTCTTGTCAGTGTACATTTTTTTGCGAAATGGCGGCTCTTCCTTCACCACGCCTGGAGGCGCGGTCCGTTCCTGATTTGCGGCATGAGAGCCACAGGAAAATAAAATAAGAAAAGCGATTGCTGAGCGAACGGACAAAAATCCCTCTTTCAAGTCTTGGATAAGATTCGGCACAGCGAAATCTTTTTATTGCGGTCGCGTGTAATTAAGCAAGTTAGCGGGTATTGGCAACGCTGAATTTCCCCGAGGGTCCGGCACCGGCGTCTGCGCCGCCCACTTGAACGGAATCACTCCCGTCCATCCTGCCGCCGCATATTCGTCGTCCTTATCGATGGCGAATCCAGTACGGACTTTCCCCGACGCTTCCACTAGCGGAACAACTAGCACCGTCGTGGCTTTCAGTTCCTGTTCGGTGGGCGGGCGCACTTCAGCCCAGCGTCCACGAATGACGTATTCGACAAAGTCGCGCATGGCCGCAAGCTTGGCTTGCGGATCGACAATCTGCTCCGCTTTTGCCATCACCACAACAGAACGGTAGTTAACCGAGTGACCCGTGGCCGTCGGCGAAAGAACGATGCCGTCGAGCAGCGTGACGCTCAAGCAAAATGGCGCGCCGCTGCTGAGCGTGCGCATCAGCCGGCTGGCCGTGGAACCGTGCAGAAAAAGTTTATCCCCGACGCGAACATAATTTGTCGGCACCACGTACGGCACGCCGTCGACGATAAAACCCGCGTGGCAAACAAAAGCCTCGTCTAGGATGCTATAGATAAGTTCGCGATCGTACGTCCCGCGTTCAGGATGGCGGCGCACTTTCGTTCTGTCAGTAGCAATAAATTCGCTCATTGCAAAAGCCTAGCTCTGAGCCTCCCGCGCAGCAAGAGCCAATCCAGATTTGACATAGAACCGATTGACGCTTGGTACGCCCTCACATACGATGCCGCTGGGGAATTTTTTCGACTAAAAAATGAAGCGGCTGATTAGCGTTGCCATCTGGATCGTTGTGGCAATCATTGGCGCCGGTGCGCTCGGCGGGATTGCTTTTCACCGCGGCGAACCTCTAAATGCCACCTGGTTTGTAGTGGCCGCCGCCTGTTGTTACCTGGTTGCTTACCGTTTTTATTCCGCGTTCATAGCGGCACGTTTGCTGGCGCTGGATGACTCTCGCGCAACTCCCTCTGAGCGTCACGACGATGGACGCGACTTCGTCCCCACTAATAAATGGATTTTGTTTGGTCATCACTTTGCCGCCATCGCCGGACCGGGACCGCTCGTCGGACCAACGCTCGCGGCACAATTCGGATACTTGCCAGGCACGCTGTGGCTGATCGCCGGAGCAGTCTTCGCCGGATGCGTCCAAGACTTCATTATTCTTTTCTGCTCCATCCGGCGCGACGGAAAGACGCTGGGCGAAATCGCGCGCGAAGAAGTCAGCGAGCGCGGCGGTTTCATTGCCCAAATTGCGGTTCTGGCGATCATGGTCATTCTTCTCGGCGTGGTCGCATTGGTGATCGTAAACGCGCTCAAGTCTTCGCCATGGGCCACATTTACGCTGGCGGCAACCATTCCCATCGCCCTGCTGCTAGGACTTTATCTGCGATTTTTGCGCCCAGGGCGCGTTCTGGAGGCATCGTTTATCGGCGTCGCACTGGTTTTATTTGTAGTAGTGGCTGGTCAGTGGGTTGCGGATTCGCCTTCCTGGGCGCATGTGTTCACTCTGAGCGGCGTGACGCTGGCGTTTGCGCTAATCGCATATGGTTTCGCTGCATCCGCGCTCCCGGTGTGGCTGCTGCTCGCTCCGCGCGATTATTTAAGCGCGTTCATCAAGGCCGGAGCAATTTTTTCTTTGGCTGCAGGAATCTTGCTGGTCCGGCCACAAGTGCTGATGCCTCCGCTTACGCGCTTCATTGACGGCAGCGGTCCGGTATTCGCTGGAAAGATATTTCCATTTTGCTTCATAACCATCGCTTGCGGAGCTATCAGCGGTTTTCATTCGCTAATTTCGTCCGGCACTACACCCAAAATGATCCTCCGCGAAAGCCACGCGCGATTTATCGGTTACGGCGCCATGCTGATGGAGTCTTTCGTCGGCGTCATGGCCATGATCGCCGCTTGTGCCATGACGCCCGGCGTCTATTTCGCGATCAACAGTCCGGCGAGCATCGTGGGCGCGACGTCGGATGCGGCTGCGGCAACCATCAGCAGTTGGGGTTACCCGCTGCAGGCGCAAACCATGACCGATCTGGCGCGCGCCGTTGGAGAGCAAACGCTGTTGAATCGCGCGGGTGGCGCACCTTCGTTGGCGGTAGGCATGGCCCAGATATTTTCGAGCACCATCGGCGGGCCACGCCTGCTGAGCATCTGGTATCACTTCGCGATCATGTTCGAAGCGCTGTTTATTCTCACCGTACTGGATGCTGGAACGCGCGTTGGCCGTTTTATGGTGCAGGAACTTGGTGGCCGAGTATGGAAGCCATTCGCGCGAACGAGTTGGTGGCCTGGAATTTTACTTTCGAGCGCGCTGATCGTCGGTGCCTGGGGATATTTCTTATATCAAGGCGTTGTTGATCCGCTCGGCGGAATCAATTCTCTGTGGCCGCTGTTTGGCATTTCGAACCAGTTGCTTGCCGCCGTGGCGCTGGTGGTGGCCACCACAATTCTTTTGAAGATGAAACGCATACGCTGGATTTGGCTGACGCTCATCCCCATGGCTTGGCTGGTCATCATCACCATGACCGCCAGCTACCAGAAAATATTCGACCCTAACCCACGCCTGGGATTTCTGTCCTACGCCAAAGCACTCGCGGCGCAGATTGCGGCGGGCAAAATTCCCGCCGCAAAAATCGCGGATACCCAACGCGTGATTTTCAACCAGCGGCTGGATGCGGCCGTCACCGCTGTACTGGCCGCGATGATCATTGTTCTTATTGTCGAAGCGCTGATGCAGTGGTATCGCATCCTGAGCAGTGACCCCAAATCGGTCTTGCACGAAACCGCTTACGTTGCCACACGTTGGCCCGAAGATTTTTCCGGCGCCTCCTATGCAGGCGTTCCCGTCGAACCTGAAGCACCGGCAGTGGAGGGATGAGCATGCCATCCGTGGAACCTGCAGCTCAAAGTCACATCGAGAAACGGCTTACTCTCGCCGTCACATTATGGCTAAAACGTTGGGCAGCTACCCTGTGGCTGGGAATTCGTGAATGGTGCGGCGACAGCGCCTACGAGCGTTATGTGCAAGCACAAAGAACGAGCCCTGGAAAATCGCGCCTCCTAACCCCCACAGAGTTCTACATCGAGCGAATGAACCGCCGTTACTCTCGTCCCAACCGCTGCTGTTAACAAGTCGCATCAAGTATCGCGGCGATCCTAGCTCATAGGTGTAGTCCTAATCAGGCCCACAGCTAAAGTGAGTACCGACACGGCAAGAATGACGGCCCCGACATAAATTAGAGAAATTGTTCCGTTAGGTTGAGTAGCCGTTGGCGGGAGCATAGAAAAGAAGAATCCCGCGGAGATCAGAATCGCCGAAAGCGGCACTCCAACTCGAACAAACCACACAAGCGGTGAGGGAAGAACCGCAGCATCCGCCAGCACCTGGCAAACTAACGAAAGAATTACGATGACGCCGGCGTGGGCGTGCCCCGCGCGGAAGAAGTTTTGGCGTAGTGGATTGTCCATATATCCGCTGGTTTTGTTCACCAGTGAGGTCAAAAGAAAATACCCACCGTACTGAATCGTGGGGACTGTGATGAGGATGATCCCGGACAACAGCCTGGCTTCGCGAGTCATAGGTCCTCCTGGCAAGCAATTATCTTCGAAGTGTGGAATCTGGCTGATCCAGATTACTACCTACAGATACGGCTGGCGGCAGATACTGTTAGACAACTTAATCGGAAGTGGACGGACTTACGCCGGGCCCACGCTATGAGTAATAATTGCGCATTCGTACGTCATCGGTCCCCACACTGTCACTCTATCGACGGAGGTTTCTATGAGCATCAATCAAGATAAACTCCATGAATTTTTGGGCAAAGCCATCGTTGATTTTGGCGCCACTTTTAACGCCGCACTCATTCGCATCGGAGATAAGTTGGGCCTGTATAAGGCACTCGCAAAAAGTGGGCCGCAAACCCCCGCCCAACTCGCCAAGGCCACCGGTACATCCGAGCGTTATATCCGCGAATGGCTCAGTGAACAGGCTGCCGGTGGATACGTCACCTACGACGCCGCGAAAGGAACTTTCCATTTAAGTGAAGAGCAAGCCTTTGCCATGGCCGACGAATCGAGCCCCGTATTTCTGCCCGGCGCTTTTCAAGTCGCGCTCGCAGCCATAAAAGCGGAAGAGCAGATCACCGAGCGCTTCAAAACCGGCGAAGGCCTGGGTTGGCACGAACACCACCATGAACTTTTCGTCGGCACGGAACGATTCTTTCGTCCCGGGTACGCTGCCAATCTGATCAGCGCGTGGATTCCATCGCTGGCCGGCGTGGATGAAAAATTAAAAAAGGGCGCCCGGGTAGCGGACGTCGGATGCGGGCTTGGTGCATCCACGATTCTGATGGCCAAGTCGTATCCCAATTCCGAGTTTGTAGGATTCGACTATCACGAAAAATCCATCGAGACCGCGAAGCAGCGCGCCAAGGATGCGCGCGTTGCCGAGCGCATCCGTTTCGAGGTTGCCAGCGCAAAATCGTACCCGGGTACGGACTATGATTTCGTAACTTTTTTTGATTGCTTGCACGACATGGGTGATCCCGTGGGCGCTTCCGCGCACGTCCGCAGCACCCTTAAGAAAGAAGGTACCTGGATGATCGTGGAACCTTTCGCCGGCGACAAGCTGGAAGAAAATTTGAATCCCATCGGCCGCGCCTTTTACGGAGCGTCCACGCTACTTTGCACGCCGGCTTCACTTTCGCAAGAAGTAGGACTGGCGCTAGGCGCCCAGGCTGGTGAGAAACGTTTGCGCGAGGTGGTCACCTCTGGTGGGTTTTCGCATTTCCGCCGTGCCACGCAAACGCCATTTAATT
>Ga0307475_10000823_pt1 | contig 18606 bp, 22 predicted proteins | sample atmos_gasesECM1C_FD_203317 | JGI IMG/M metagenome (GOLD analysis project Ga0307475, IMG submission 203317) | Hardwood forest soil microbial communities from Morgan-Monroe State Forest, Indiana, United States - atmos_gasesECM1C_515 | ecosystem: Environmental > Terrestrial > Soil > Temperate... | reverse complement strand
AGCAGCCACCCAAGAAAAAGCGCCACCACCGGATTCACAAACGCATAAGTCGCCACCCGCGTCGCCGTGCTCTTCTTCAAAATGTAGATGTACGCGGTAAATCCCACCATCGACCCAAACACAATCAGGTACGCCATCGCCGCCCAGGAACGCGCCGAGATCGCCCTAAGATGCAGCGCCCCAACCTCTCCCGACACTATCCCCGCGATCCACAAGCAAACTCCGCCGGCAAGGCTCTGCATCGCCACTCCCAGCAACGGTGAGCCGGAAAGTCCGCCCGCATGCTTCGAGTAAACCGACCCGCTCGCCCACGCCAGCGAGGCAATCACCAAAATGCCGACTCCAAAAGGATCGACGCGCCCCGAGCCGCCCAGGTTCTTGGGCACCACCAAGAGCGCCAACCCGCCAAATCCCAGCAGCAGCCCGGCCACCACCCGCGGTCCGGGTCGCGCACCTCCCGGCCGCAGCCAGTCCACCAAAACCATCCACAGCGAAACCGTCGCCACAAGCAGCGCCGTCACTCCCGAAGGAACCGTGCGTTCCGCCAGGCACACTCCGCCATTCCCGAGGAACAGCAATAAGAGGCCCGTAATGAAGGACATACGCCAGTGGGCCGCCGTCGGCCGCACCCCTGTCTTCCAGCGCAGGATTGGGTACAGAATCGAGCCTGTTAGCAGATGGCGCGATCCCGCCAGCAATAGCGGAGGGAACGACTCGATCCCCACGCGGATTGCCAGGTACGTCGATCCCCACACCACATACACGAGCCCGAACGCGATAATTACGAACGTGGAGATTCGCGAACCTAGCGGCTTAATGCCCTGAGTCGATAGCGTTGGATCCCGTTCCAGCATGGCGGTCGGCATTCTGACCTCACCCTAAACAACCAACGTAAACGCCAGGTCACAGCGTGTCCAGCGCCATATTGGATGAGTGAGTTCCTGCGGCCGCATCAAGAACATGAATCAACAGCCCGCAGTCATCTGCTCAGGTACTATAACTAAGTAGTTTGGCTTAAGACACTTCTGGACTTTTCCACAGATTGACCTCTACCCTCTTTGATGGCATTTTAGCGGCCCATTCTCTTGGTATTAGAAAACTGGTAGCACAAAAAGCTGTCGGGCCATGGTTGGTCGGGTCACGCAACACCTTTGTAGAGTCTCCTGAGGGCGAGATGAGTGCGAAGAATCGCGCAAGGTCTGTGTTGCCCTTGCCGCAAGACCCGGAAGACAAGGCAGAGAAGCCTCGACCCATGCTCGCCGCCGCTCCGCAAATGCTTCCGAAACCAGCGTCCAACCGGACGTCGCTGCAGTCCTTGGGTTTGACCCCGCCTTGTGCGGACACGCAGCCCCGCCGCTTCGCCCGCGTGCCCACACACGCTGTTGGCGTTCACCCGGAACACCGCGTCTACCCGCGCGCCACCCTCAAGCTCCCCTTGCGACTGCGCAGTGTTGACCACGTCCCCGAGGATTTTCCCGTAACTCTGGTTACCCGCGATATCAGCTCGACAGGCGTCTACTTCCTATGCCCCAGGCCGCTCGCAATCGGTGCGTTACTCGAGCTCGAGATCGTTCTCGTCAGCAAGCCCATGGGGCAAGGTAACGTCGTGCTCGCCACCCGCGCGCACGTGCAACGCTCCGACCCCGCAGCCACGCCGGGTTGGCACGGCATCGCCGCCTCCTTCGATGATGTGCAGTTCGACCGCGATGATCGCGTCCCTTCTCGTTTCCTCAAGCCCTGATTCTCGCGATCGTTCCGGCGTGCGAGTCTTTTTCAGACTCTGCTACTCTGACTCCACCAAACATGCGTTCCTCACCAAACGGAAAAATCGAAGGCGTCCTTTTCGATTGGGACGGCACGCTTCTCAATTCCTACCGCGCCGATTCCGCCGCCTATCTCGCCATGTTCCGCGAAATGGGTATTCCCTGGACCCTCGACGATCTCGCCCGCCACTATTCCCCCAATTGGTACCGCGTTTATCGCGCCGCCAAATTGCCGCGCGCTCGCTGGGATGACGCCGACCGCGCCTGGCGCAAACAATACGCCACGCATCGCCCACAATTAATGCCCGGCGCTCGCCGAGTCCTGAAGTTTCTCTTCGCGCGCCACCAACTCGGGATCGTTACTAGCGGCGACCGCGACCGCGTCGTGCGCCAGTTGCGTCTTTTCCAGCTCACCGATCTCTTCGCGTCTCACGTCTGCAGCGGAGACACACGCTACCGCAAGCCGCACCCCGCCCCGCTGCGTCTTGCCCTGCGCCAAATGTCTCTGGATCCCGCCAACTGCGTCTACGTCGGCGATTCCCCCGAAGATCTCGAAATGGCCCGCCGCGCCGGAGTCCGACCCATCGCCGTCCTCGGCCCGTTCCCCACCGAAGCCCGCCTCCGCGCCGCCAAACCCGACCTCCTCCTCGCTTCCATCGCCGAATTACCGGAAGCCTTGCGCCGCCTAACGTGGCGCAGCATTGCTGCGCCCCAGCTTGCCACGATGTAGAGGGAGGTGGTGTCATCCTGAAGCTACCCGATGAGGGTAGCTGAAGGACCTAAACGTTAAGGTTTGAGATCAACGCAGCAATGAATACTTCGCCCGTCAACTACGATTGCGGCTTTGCCGCGGGCGGCGCCGCCGTCGCCGGCAGCACCTTAAACTCCGTCCACTTGATCACCAACCGCACCGGCACGCTCACATCCTTCAAATGCAGCGTGTCATCGGACCGCTCGTAATTCGGAAACCAATATTTTCCATCTACGTTCTCGCGGTAGGTCTCGAACAGCGCGAACGGCAGCGTCGTCGAATGCACATCGCCCAGTTCGTTCACCCATCTCCCGTACGTCTTCACCACTTCCAGATACTTCGTATCCACCCACACCAGTCCGTCCAAGTACGCATGCGTGCGATCCAGCGCCCTCGGCTTCACTTTAAAAATGTAGCAGTCGATTTCGTCCACCCGCTCTTCGCCGATATATTTCAAATCGTATTTCACCAGTTGGCTGCTGGTCAGCGGAAACGCCGGAAGGCGGTCCAGTTCTCTCACGTCCTCGGTTTCCAGATTGAAATAATGCAGGGTCGATTGCGGTTTCTGCACCATCTTGCTGATTACTTGCCCGTTGGCCGCTCGCGTCGTCTCCGTCACCATGAGGAACTGTCCCGTGGGTTTCCCATCCTCGCCAAATTCGTCGATGCGAATCGTCCTCCGGAATCCATAGTTCGGCCGCGCCGCCATAAACTCATCTTCCTTCTGCGAAAACCTCCGGATAATCTCATCCGGCGGCAACGACGGCGGTGCCGCAGCCTCCGGCTCCGTCCCCAACCTGCGCACCCTGTGTTCTTCCGACGGCGCAGGCGTAAGCGGTCCTTGCGCCTGCGCCCAAGCTCCCCCTCCGCTTAGCCCGCCCGCAAAAATGGCCAACACAAAATAAGCGAAAGCGCGTGTCATCCTGAGGTCCCGGCGCAGTTCAGCCGGGGCGAAGGATCTCAACGTCGAATACTTGGCGACGCCAGAGCGAAGAGCGCCCGTAGCGGCCGCCGACCGTTTACCCTGCGCTTCCAGGGGGAGCGCGCGCCTTTGCGTAAGCGCTGAGATGATCTCAGACACTGGACTCATAACTGTCTTAGATGCAGCGTAGTGGCCATAGAGCCGCCTCATACCCAACTCGCAGAGTTTATCGCGAATTCCCCAACGCCACGGAACATCCGCTCTGCGAGACGCATCCCTCTCTGTTACAATCTACCGCTTTGTGAGCGAGCCCAAACAAGCCAGGCGCTATTTCGTCTCTGGAAGCGTGCAGGGTGTCGGCTTCCGTTATTTTGCGCACCGCGCCGCGGAGCGCTTCCACCTGGGCGGCTACACGAAAAATTTGCCGGACGGTCGCGTCGAAGTCTACGCCATCGGCACCGCGGAGCAACTCGTCAAGCTGCGTTCCGTGCTCGAGCGCGGCCCTTGGGGCGCCAGCGTGAGCGGCGTCAAGGAAGAAGACGCGGAGATCGATCCGAATTACGCCGACGATTTTAGCATCACGTATTAACGCGGCGAGGGGCCAGTGGAATGAATGAACTCAAGAAGTTGATTCGCGAAGTCCCCGATTATCCGAAGCCGGGCATTCTTTTCTACGATCTCACCACCCTGCTCAAGGACAAAAAAGGATTCCACCGGCTCATCGATCTCCTCTGCGAACACTACAGCGGGCACAAGATCGATATCGTCGCCGGCATCGAAGCCCGCGGATTCATCTTTGCTCCCGCGCTGGCGTACCGCCTCGGCGCCGGCTTCGTCCCCGTGCGCAAACCCAAAAAACTCCCCGCGAAAACGGCCAGCGTCTCGTACGCCCTCGAATACGGCACGGACACGCTCGAAATCCACGAAGACGCCGTGCGGAAAGGTGACCACGTCATCATCTGCGACGACCTTCTCGCCACCGGCGGCACCGCCGCCGCCACCGTAAAGCTGGTACAGCAACTAGGCGGCATTGTGGACGGCGCCGCCTTCGCTGTAGAACTAACCTTCCTCAACGGCCGCAAAAAACTCCCAGCCCTCGACGTCTTCTCCCTGATCCAATACGACAAGTAGAGCCTTAGCTGGCTGCCGAGAGCATCCTCATCAGCATAATCGCCAGCAGCAGAATGGAAACCCAGAAGAGCAACCAGCTAAACCTGGAGCGGCTTGGCACCGTGCTCATTGGTGGCGGAGACTCGATTGTAAGAGCATTAATGCGCTTGAAGATTGCAGGTGGCTCGACGTCTGTGCCTAGTCGCTGTGCCCAATACGGGCCCAGGGCATTTAGCGGGTTGAGCAAGAACGCCAGCACGGCTTTCGGCCTCTTCTTCCCCCTAACGAGCACTCTGAGGAGAGCTCCCTTCCATTGAATCTCTTGCACATCAGGCCATGCGAGCGTTTTCCAACGAAAATATCGGCGGTAATGAATCCCCTCGCTGTCTGCCCATCCTGTTACCACACGGTTTAGATATAAAATGAGGACAAGCAACAAGCACGCCCTAGACATTACGTTTTCAAGAACGGATTCTGTGCCCCGGTTGAGGTAAGCCATTTTCGCAAAAATCACTACGTACAAAATTTCCCCGCCCCGCACCGCTACCCACAGAATCGGCGAATCGATTTGGCCTGCCGAATTGTGGTGCGACTGAGTCTTTTCCATTTCTCGTCTCTATTTCTTTTGCCGTTGCCGCACGGCCTCGAACAGCACCACTCCTGCCGCTACCGATACATTCAACGATTTCACCGGTCCTACCGTCGGCAACGACACCACAAAATCGCATCGCTTCCGGGTCAGCTCGTGCAATCCCTTGCCTTCGCCGCCGAGAACGATTCCCACTGGCGATGTGTAGTCCGCCTGCGTGTAACTCTTGTCCGCGTCCTCATCCAAGCCAATCAACCAGTAGCCCGCTTCCTTTAACTCTTCCATCGTTCGCGCCAAATTCGTGACTTTCGCTACCGGCAGGTGCGAGAGCGCCCCCGCGGAAGCCCGCGCCACCGTATCCGTCAATCCTGCTGCGCGACGCTCCGGAACCACCACGCCATGCGCACCCGCAGCCAGCGCCGTGCGGATGATCGCCCCCAGGTTGTGCGGGTCCTCCACGCCATCCAGCAAAACGATCAGCCCTTTTTCGCCTTTTCCCGGCCCGGAATTTGCCGCCGCAAGAATATCCTCGAGCGTAGCCGTCGCGCGTGCCGCTGCCAGCGCCACCACGCCCTGATGGTCTTTCGAGTCCGCCAGCCGGTCGAGCTGCCCGCGCTCCTCAAAGCGCACCGAAATATTGCGCTCCCGCGCCAGCTTCACAATTTCTTCCACGCGCGTGTCCTGGCGTCCGCGCGCAATCACAATGCGATCAAAGGCGCGCCCCGCCTCCAGCGCCTCCCGCACCGCATGTATCCCCGTCAATCGATCCATGATTGCAATCCGTTACCGACAAGCGCCTCGCCCCGACGTGTCATCCTGAGGCTACCCGACGAGGGTAGCCGAAGGACCTTAACCGCAAGTGCTTGGCAACCCATTCCCCTTAATCCAGGGCCGCGCAAAACTCCAAAATCCGTTCGCGCGCTGATTTCACGCGCACGGCAAACGACGCCCTCGCCGCTTCATCCAAAAGCAAAATCACGCGATCCAGTTCTCCCTCGCCGGCCCGCCCCGCCAGCGCCAATCGAATCGGATGAAACAACTCGCGGCCACGAATATCCAGTCCTTCTTTCAAGGCAGTGATGATTTCTTTAAATCGCTCGGAGTCCAGAGCCGATCCCTCAAGCAGCAACAGCGCAAGTTGCCGCAAAACATCTCGCGCCGCATAGCGCGACAACACTGCGTGACTTTCGACGCGCCCCAAAATCTCCCGCGCCTCGTAATGAAAGACCAGCCCCAACAATTCAGCGAGACCACCGCGATCCGCGGCCTGCGCTCCCAAAATCGCCGCGGCACGCTCGCACCAGGCAGCTTGCTCCGCCGGCAACTCAGCCACGGCCCATCCCCGCTCCCGCAGAATTCCAGCGACAGCTGCAGGGGTAAACGGATTCACCGCCACCGTAGAGTCTGTGATTTCGTCGGGGCACATTATCAATCTCACCGTACGGAATTTGGAGTGCGGCGGTCTTGCCGCCGCTTTTACTGCGTAGGCGCGAAAACCGGACAATACCGATGAGCGCGATTCATGCCGATGTCCCCACGATCGTCGCCACCACGTGCGCCGCAATCGCTTCCCCGCGCCCAATTGCATCAACGCCTTCGTTGGTCTTAGCCTTCAAATGAATCTTCTCCGCTGGCACGCCCAGCGCGCGCGCCAGCGCTTCACGCATCTTTGGAAAATGCGGTCCCAGCTTGGGTTTTTCCGTGATCACCACGGCATCGACATGCTCGATCGCGAAATTCTTTTCGGCCAGCAACATCTTTGCATGCTCCAGAAAAATCAGGCTGTTCGCGCCCTTCCATTTCGGATCGGTGTCCGGGAAATGCGTGCCGATATCCCCAAGCCCCGCCGCGCCCAGCAACGCATCGCAAAGCGCATGCGCCAGCACATCGCCATCCGAATGCCCCACCGGCCCTTTGTCGAACGGCAGCTCAATCCCGCCCACAATCAGCTTTCGCCCCGCTTCCAGGCGATGCAAGTCGTACCCAATGCCGCAGCGCACGGTCATTTCTTTTGCTTCTCGCGTTCCATATAAAACCGCGCCAGCTCCATATCCGCGGGTTTCGTGATTTTCATGTTGCGCTCCGAACCCAGCACGACGTGCACATCGTGACCCATGCGCTCGATCAACCCGGCTTCATCGGAAGCGTTGACCCCATCCGCCTGGGCCCGCGCGAACGCTTCCTTCAGTAATTTCGTGGAAAAAGCCTGCGGCGTCTGCGCCAGCACGATACGCTCGCGCGGAATCGTCGCGGTAATCAGCGCCACATCTTCCGGCAGGCTCGCGCGCTTGACTTCCTTCACCGTGTCCATCGCCGGGATTCCCAGAATCGCCGCTTTGCAAATACGCGCCTCTTCAATCACGCGCGCAATCTGCTCACGCGTAACAAACGGCCGCACCGCATCGTGCACCAAAACAATCTCCGTATCGTTGGAAACCAGTTCCAGCGCCTTCGCCACCGAATCCTGCCGCGAATCTCCCCCGCGCACCACGCGCACGCTTTGCTTGAGTTTTTCCTTTCGGATCCGTTCTTCCAGCCGCGCGACTTCGTCACCCCGCGTAGCAACAATAATGTCCGTCACTAAATCGCAGGATGCGATGCGCCGCAAACTCAAAATCACAATCGGAACGCCGTCCAGTTCCAAAAATTGTTTGGGCGTATCCGCGCCCATGCGCGTTCCGAGTCCAGCGGCGGGAAGAATGGCGGCGATGCGATTCATGTGTGTGCGCGCGACAGCGCCAGCAAAGCGCGGTCAGCAAACTCCAGAGTGTACCTCAAGCCGCTGGTGCACGTGAAACTGCTCAGGCCAGGTAGAGGCGAGGGACGCGGGCGGTTACGGCGCAGAGAAGATCGGAGGTAACCGTGCCAATGCTGCGCGCGACGGTGTTGGCGGGATGCACGTGTTCGCCGTCGGTGCCGTAAATGGTGACGACGTCGCCGACTTCGACGCCGGAGACGCCGGTGACATCGACCATGGTTACGTCCATGGAGACGATGCCGACGATGGGCACAAGCTTGCCGCGCACGAGCACGCTGCCGCGGCTGTTCCCAAGCGAGCGGTGAATGCCGTCGCCATAGCCCGCGGCGAGAACCGCGATCACGGAGGGACGCTCCGCAATGAATTTTGCGCCGTAGCCCACACCGGCGCCGGCGGGAACGCGGCGCAAGCTGATGATGCGCGTGCGCAGGCTCATCACCGGCTTCAGCGGCAAGCGGCGCTCCGCTTCGGCGCGCTGCTCCGGCGGATCGTAGCCGGGATGATAGCCGTAGAGAATCACGCCGGGGCGCACCATGTCTCCCCAACTCTCCGGTCGCGCAGCGATGGCGGCGCTATTGGCCATGTGCACGATGCCGGTGTCGACGCCGAGCCTGCGCAGGCGCTCCAGCGCGGCGTAGAAGTTCTGTTTCTGCTCGAGCGTTTGCTGGCCCTGCGGCGAAGGCGCGAAGGCTTCGGAGGAAGCGAAGTGGGTCATTACGCCGCCGAGGCGAAGATGTTTGCATTTGGCGAGTTGACCCGCGAAGCATTCCACATCGCTGGTGGCGATGCCCAGGCGGTTCATGCCGGTGTCCATTTTCAGGTGAAAGGAAACCGGTTTGCGTGGAGAGCGTTTCCCCGCGGCGCGATCAAGAGCCTTGAGCTGCTCGCAACGATGGACCACGGGAGTCAGATCGTACTTCAGGAGATTGGCTTCTTCGCCAGGCCAGAAGCTGGTGAGCACCAGGATGGGTTTGCGTACGCCGGCTTTACGAACGTCGATGCCTTCGTTGGTGCAGGTGACGCCGAACCAGTCGGAGCCGGCCTTCTCGAGGATCTTGGCGACTTGCGGGCCGCCGTGGCCATAGGCGTTGCCCTTGACGATGGAGAGCACCTTGCGCGGGGTCTTGCGCTTTTCGTCTGGAGGATTAACGAAGTCGCGGATGGCGCGAAGGTTGTAGGTGAGCGCGGACGCGGAGACTTCCGCCCACACCGGGCGGCCTTCGATTTTCAGTTGGCTTTTCTGGCGCGTCGACATGGTTGTCCTGAGAGAAAAATAGTGTACGACATCCGCGCGGCCAGGGCCGAAGCGCCGCGCGGATGCTGCGAGAAAGGCAACAGTCCGGTTAGATGCAAGCGCGGAGCCAGGCCGATTGGGAACGACGCGCCGCACGTTAAGTGCTTATAGGTCAGCAGGATACGGAACGTCGAAGTCGCGGAATGGCTGGGACCTCGTCGAGAGCAGAGTGTCGAATCTGCCGGCAGGTGTCGCAGGTGGACCACAGTGGCGCGACCGCAGGGTCAGTGGAAGTGAGATGAAGAGGCTTGCGCGCAGTCGATGGGTAGGGGCTGCGCTGTGCCGTGCGACGCGGTTTGTAGCACAATTGGTGACGCGTTGCGCAAGCTAGGAAGAAGGAGATGCCAGGCCATGTGCAGGAATATCAGGACGCTTTTTAATTTTGATCCGCCGGTCACGGACGAGGAAGTTCGGGCGGCTTCGCTGCAGTTTGTGAGGAAGATCAGCGGATTCAACAAGCCGTCGAAGGCAAACGAAGGGGCGTTTCTGGCGGCGATCGATGAGATTGCCGGGATTTCGCAACGGCTTTTGCGTTCGTTGGAGACGACTGCGCCGCCGAAGAATCGAGAAGAAGAGGCGGCGAAGGCGAAGGCGCGCGCGGCGGAAAGATTCGGCACTTGAGCCGGTCAGACCCGAAATATGTGACTATGTAGGCTCGGGAATGCATCTCTCCAATGCAGTCCCGATGGGAACAACGGAACCGATGTTTGATGGTAGAGAAAGCTGAGGGAATTATGGCGACGATTACGACCAAAGACGGTACGCAGATTTATTACAAGGATTGGGGCACAGGACAGCCGATTGTATTTTCGCATGGCTGGCCACTGAGTGGGGACGACTGGGATGGGCAGATGCTGTTTTTCGGGCAGCGTGGCTATCGCGTCATCGCGCATGACCGGCGGGGGCATGGGCGCTCGGACCAGACGTGGGACGGCAACGAAATGGACACCTACGCGGACGATCTGGCGGCGTTATTTGAAAAACTCGATCTTAAGGACGCGATCATGGTGGGGCACTCGACCGGCGGTGGTGAAGTGGCGCACTACCTGGGCCGTCATGGCGCCAAGCGTGTTGCCAAAGCGGTGCTCATCAGCGCCGTGCCGCCGCTCATGCTGAAGACAGAAAAGAATCCGACCGGACAGCCCATAGAGGTCTTCGACGGACTTCGGGCCGCACTCGCGGCTAACCGGCCGCAGTTCTACAGAGACATCACGATGCCGTTTTACGGATACAACCGGCCGGGCGCGAAGATTTCCGAGGGCATCCGGGAGCACTGGTGGCTGCAGGGGATGCTGGGAGGCATGAAGGCTCACTATGACTGCATCAAAGCATTCTCGGAAACCGACTTCACGGAAGACTTGAAGAAGATCGACATACCGGTGCTGGTGATGCATGGTGACGATGATCAGATTGTGCCAATCGTCGCTGCGGGTCCCTTGTCCGCGAAGATACTGAAGAACGCGACGCTGAAGGTCTATAAGGGCTTTCCGCATGGCATGCCGGCGACCAACGCGGACCAAATCAACGCCGATTTGCTGACATTCTTCAAAGAGCAGCGGAGAAGCGCCGGGGCTTAAGATTTAACACAGAGTGCACTGAGGCAGGCGCACAAGAGGCCACAGAGAGAAGTCGCGGGAGCATGGGGTCGTCCGGCCTTTTGGGTTGGTCTGTGTGTGCGGGTGTGGCCCCCCACCCCCCTCCCCCCTTTTTCATAAGTGTTCATTCTAAAGGTAGTTAAAGTGCTTTGTTTTGATACACTTTCGCAAGTGTTGATTCTAAAGGTAGTTAGCCGGACAGATGGATCGACGGTTTTTCAGTTTGGAAAAGACGCGCGAAGCGGCACTCCACAGGGCGAAAAAATCATGAGTTCACATTTCGGGGAAGTTTTAGGGATCGAGGCGCACTACTTTACGGTGCTAATATACAAGGGTCGTGACCGTCTTGTCAATAGAAATCTGAGGCAGTAATGGGGAGAAGTTAAAGCTTGTGGGCACAATGCGTTCCGGCGCAAAAGAAAGACCCAACCTTGCACAATCCCGCTAGGATGGGGTACCGACAGAGATTCGCGCAGGGGAGACGGAGGTTACCGTGGCAGAAACGGGAGCTGGTGAGGCGCGTAAGGCTGGCGCGACGGAGTTTGAAGGAGTCACGCCGATCCTGCGGGTGGGGAGTTTGGCGGCGAGCCTTGAATATTATGTGAAGGTGCTGGGGTTCAAGGTGGATTGGCAGGATCCTGGGTTTGCGTCGGTTTCGCGGGGGCGATGCCACATCATGCTGTGCGAAGGCGACCAGGGTCATGCGGGAGGTTGGGTGTGGATTGGCGTGGACGCGATTGAGCCGCTGTTTGCGGAGTACCAGGCGGCGGGTGCGAAGGTGCGGCATGCGCCGACGAACTATCCGTGGGCGTATGAGATGCAGATCGAGGATATCGATGGAAATGTGCTGCGGATGGGGGCAGAGCCTAAGGATGGAGTGCCGATGGGGAATGGCTCGACGGGCGCGGGGAGGTTTGGGTGAAGTCGGCGGCGGGGGAGTGGTCGCGGAAGAAAGAATGACCCACCCCTCAACAGTCGCGATGGGCGATTGATCAGACGTGACGGCGAAATATCGCAGCGAGTCCTAGGGCGGCGAGCAGAAAATAGGCGACGGACAGAAAGTAATATGCGACCCGAATTTTTGGCCAAAGCCACATCGGTAGCTGGTCAGCGAATTTGTCGCTCCAGTTTTCGCTCCATCGTGGCGCCGGGGCAGCCTCTTCGGAATCGGGTCTCCAATGCGAAGCGATCCAGATGGCGCGGAAGTTCGCAAGCAGCAAAGCCGCGAAGAGCACTTTTATGATACCCACACCAGAAACCAACATGTCCATGACATATAGAACTAGCACGCAACCTGCCGCGTAAGGACTGCGCTCACGTACGCCTACACCACCGAGATAAAAAATCAGGAAGACAAATCCGCCCAGAATGGGATGATTTGAGATGACCAAGACAATTAAGGAAAGAACCGCGATAACTGCACACACCCAGTAGCCCTGCGCTCCTAGATAATCCACGTCACTGCTCGACTGAACGGAAGGCCAGAAGAGACTCTTGAGGCGGCCCTCGCTTCGCGGCATGGAGTCGGACAAGCCGAGCGTTTGCATGGGCAGGATTAAATCTCAGTTCTAGTATGCAGTCGAGGGAAAAATCCGAACGGTAAGGACGTGGTGCCCGCGCGGGCCGGTTCTCGTGTTAACATCGCGCACTAGCACCAGCTATGAGCGATCCGCCGCACGACTCCGACAATTTCCGTTCATTTGCTCGACAGTTTGTTGCGGTGTTAAAAGACACGAGATTGTGGGTCGTGGTTCTCCCCTTCCTTTTCTTGGTTAGCCTAATTGTTTTGTTCGTAGGTCCGCGACTTGCTGCCGTACTGACTCTCACGATCGGTTTAGTCGCGAGCTATATTATCAATCAAATCGACAGGTTACCGGCGATCGGTGGGCTTTCATCGCTGAGTAGTGTGGGTGAAAGAGTTTTGCTCCCTGCAATCGCCGGGATTCTCATTATCCCCGGCTCTGGGGTATTGGTGCGGATTTGGCTAATGCCGTGGTATTGGTTTCATACTACTACCGAGAATCCGAGTTGTTCCTTTTTGATGGCTGGCGCAGCCTGGGGATGGGTTGGATTTTTCGTTTGCGGCGCCGTACTCGCAGCCTTGACAAAGGATCGCGGCACTTTCGCGGCAACTATGGGTGTGGCGGTGTATATTCCTTTAAGCTTCACCGACATATTTACTGGAAATCTCAGCCAACAGGCTTTGAACCTTCTTGCCTCCAGTTGCAAATGGGACGACTCAGATGGCGCAAACCTAGAGGCATTTCGTTACGGCACGGCATTTGGCCTCGTTTCACAAGCACTCTTGGCTATTTTTGCCGCGAGGTTGGTCTCCTCCTGGCTGGCTAGTCGAAATCCGGCCCCTTAGCGGGTGTTTTGAAAGCGGGCTGTTTTACGGTGAACTACGGCTTCAAGCGGTCGACGATCCTCAAAAGTTGACTTGCAAAGACGATGACCTCTGCCGCATCTTCTGCGTGCGTCGGCACGTGGCGGTGGCTCTGGGGATTCTTGTATAGGCCGATAGCACCGGAGAATAGATTTGCCATTGCCTCTTGCTCTGCCGCAGGCAGCTGCGTGTCGGTGAGCGGCCCGGGCGTAACCTGTTGACCTTTCTTTTCCGGCCTAAAGGCAATCCGCATCAACTCCGTTCCGTAATCATCTGGCCCAAAATTTCCTGCTTCTCGTACTGCGACTTCTACCTCTCGGAAGGCTTCGAAAATCGCCGTATCGTACTTCCCTCGCAAAAAAGCCGGGTAAACCTCGCTGGTAATTAGGGGGTGAAGTTGCCGGTCCGCCAGAAGGCTGGCCTTTTTGTAGGACTCGAATTCATCCGGTGATTTCAGCTTCTTCCCGCGTCTGGAGACGAAGAACCAAGGTGCCGGCTGGGATGGCTCTCTGATAAGAATTCCCTGGTTCGTCAGCCAAGCCCAAGCTTCCATCAGCGCACGGTCTACCTCGGCCTGCCGTCCTCCATATTCTGGCGTCTGGCCGTATTGACGCTGACCAGCGACAAAATTGCTCTGACTGATGAGCCCGTTTTGGTAAATCGAATTGTTCGGTAGACCTTCAAAACTATTGAGATGGGTCAGCAGAACACCAGCCAATTCTTCCACTTCTAGCGCCAAGAGGTCAGCAGCGTTCGGCATCAGAGATGATAGAAAGCGGTACATAAGGTGCTAGAGGTCGTCGGGAGTGAATTGGGAGAAGGCGTCGGGGGCGGCTTCTTCGAATCTGGTTAGGCGGCTGCGGAATACGAAGCGGACTGTGTCGGTGGGGCCGTTGCGCTGCTTGGCTATGCGGAGCTCGGTTTCTTCGCGTTCTTCGGGGGTGGCGCCGGCTTTGAAGAAGTGCGGGCGGTAGATGAACATGACGACGTCGGCGTCCTGCTCGATGGCACCGGATTCGCGGAGGTCGGAGAGCTGGGGGCCGCGTTCGTCGCGCTCTGGGGCGCGGGTGAGCTGGCTGAGGACGAGGACGGGAATCTGCAGCTCCTTGGCTAGGCCTTTTAGAGCGCGGGAGATGCTGGCGACTTCTTCTTGGCGATTGCCGAAGCGTCCCCGGGCGGTGATGAGCTGGAGATAATCGACGATGAGGAGCGAGAGTCCTTTGTCGCGCTTGAGGCGCCGGGCTTTTGCGCCGATTTCGAGGACGGAGATGGAGCCGGCGTCGTCAACCCAGATTGGGGAAGAGGAGATGGTGCCGAGGGCTTCGGTCATGCGGCGCCAGTCTTCGCGCGAGAGGTGGCCGGTGCGGAATTTGTGGGCGTCGATCTGGGCGACGGAGGCGACGAGGCGCTGGAGGAGCGACTCCTTGGACATTTCGAGGCTGAAGACGGCGACGGGCTGGCCGGAGCGGATGGCGATGTTTTCGGCAAGGTTGAGGGCCAGCGCGGTTTTTCCCTGCGAAGGGCGCGCGGCGAGGATGAGCAGCTCGGAAGGCTGGAGACCGGAGGTGAGCTTGTCGAGCTCGACGTAGCCGGTGGCGATGCCGGTGATGCTCTTGCCTTCGCGAAAGATTTTTTCGAGGCGCTCGAAATTGTCGCGGACGATGTCCTTGATGGGGAGGAGGCCGACACGGATGCGGTCTTCAGCGAGCTGGAAGATGGAGGATTCGGCGTTGTCGAGGATGGCATCGGCGCCGTCTTCGCCTTCGAAGGCGCGCTGCTGGATATTGTGGGTGGCGTGGATGAGATTGCGGAGGATGGCTTTTTCTTTGACGATGCGCGCGTAGTGTTCGATGTTGGAGACGCGGGGCATGCCGTCGGCGAGGGAAGCGAGATAGGGCGCGCCGCCAGCGGCTTCGAGATCGCCGCGGCGGTGGAGCTCTTCGGTGAGGGTGATGAGATCGATGGCTTGCTGGCTTTCGCCGAGGGCAATCATCTGGGTGAAGACGCGGCGATGCTGGTCGAGGAAAAAATCTTCAGGCTTGAGATTTTCGACGGCGGCGTTGAGGGCGTGGTTGTCGAGGATAACGGCGCCGAGGACGGAACGCTCGGCGTCGAGGTTGTTGGGGAGAGGCTTTTCGAGGGTGGAGTCGGAGGGCATGATTTCGCTTTATTTTCGCCTACAGTAACACAGACCCCTTTCCATGTGCAAGCCGACAGTCTTGCGAAGCCGCGGCAAATAGATTTTTTCAGGTGGCGAGGGATTAAGCTGGGCTCGACCGATTCCCTGTTTGCTGCTGCGTGATTGTTGAGCGCATTGTGCGCGGAAGGAGAGGGCGCGTCAATCGGTGTAGCTGTGCATTGATTCGGAAAATGGTGCAAAAGTTTTTTTGCGCGAAGGACGCGACAAACGTCGTCACACGCTCGCCAAGCACTGAACGTTGAGGTCCTTCGGCTATCCTCATCGGATTGCCTCAGGATGACAGCGCTTCCAACAAAAACGCCGCTGCTTGTGGAAAGCGGCGGCGCTGAAATCACGCGAGAAATCGCGATGAAAGAAAATCCTAGTCTACGATTCTTTTTCGACTTGGGCTTTTACTTCGGCGGTTACGTCGCGAAAGATTTTTATCGTGACGGGATATTCGCCGAGGGCTTTGACGGATTCTTTGAGCTGGACCTGGCGCTTGTCGATCTTGAAGCCTTGCGCGGCGAGGGCTTCGGCGATGTCGGCAGAGGTGACGGAGCCGAAGAGCTGGTCGTTCTCGCCGGTTTTGCGGGTGAAGCGCACGGAGACGCCGTTGATGAGCGCGGCTTGCTTTTGCGCGGCTTCGAGCTCGGTGGCGGTTTTTTTGGCGAGGGAGGTGCGAATGCGCTCGAGGGCTTTCATATTGCCGCTGGTGGCTTCGATGGCGAGCTTGCGCGGCAGCAGGAAATTGCGAGCGTAGCCGGGCTTGACGGTGACGATGTCGCCGCGGTGGCCGAGTTTGTCGATGTCTTCTTGCAGAATGATTTGCATGGTGGTTCTCTTTGCTCCTGTCTCTAGAATCCGTTTACCTGCTGATTCGACGGTCGCGCCTTTACTAACGGCAATTCCTCAGGGGCTAAAGCCCAAGAAAAAGCGTTGCTCTATGTCGGAGCTAAAGCTCCGACCCCTAACATCCGGTCGAGGCTGGCCGGCTGAAGCCGGCCGCTACACTTAAAGGCGCCCGCGAAAGTCCGCGGGCGCTACAAATTCAGGCTCGTCGCGTCTTGCACCGTTGATTCGGTTGAGATCCTTCGGCCCAGCAAAAGGCGCTGGACCTCAGGATGACACTAAAAAATCATCGTGCTTGTCTTTGAAAAGCAGGAGCTGCGCTCCCGCACTCCAAAAAACTAGGCCTTGGGCGCGTCGGCTGCTGGTGTTGCTGGCGCTTGGGCTGCCGGCGCTGGTGCCGCCGCCGGGACGTGTGGCGCGGTAGCCGGGGTTGCCGGCGGATGCGCGCCGGCGGGTTGCACCTGGCGCGGGGCGTGCGTGCCTGAGGCGCTGCCGGCGAAGGGCATGAGCGCGATGTTGCGGGCGCGCTTGATGGCAACGCCGAGCCAACGCTGGTGACGCGAGCAGACGCCGGTCATGCGACGCGGGAGGATCTTGCCGCGCTCCTGCACGAACTGCGAGAGGATGTCGGCGCGCTTGTAGTCGATGAAGTCCATTTTTTCGACACAGAACTTGCAGACTTTTTTCTTGCGGAAATATTGGCGCTTGCCGCGGGGGCGTCCGCCGGGACCTCCGCCCGGGCCACCGGGGCCGCCTTCGCGGCGAGGACCGCCATGACCGCCACCGGGGCCGTGTCCGCCGCCGTGACCACCGGAGCCTTCGCGGCGAGGTGCGCCGCTGGGGGCTTGCGATTGCTGCTTTTGTTCATCTGCCATAACTGCCTGCCTTTCTAATTTCGTGCGAAATCTTCTTTGTTACAAAGAGCCCGCTTCGGAAAGCGGACGCTACAAATGCTAGCTGGCTGCGGCTTGCTCGGGCGCGGGAGGCGCTGGAGCGGGCGCGGTGCGGCGGGGGCGACGGGCGGCGCGCTGGTCCCGTTTGTGGACGAGCTTTTTCTGGCGCTTTAGATCTTCGTCGAGACGAACGGTCAAATACTTGATGACCACGTCCTGCACGCGAAGGCGGCGCTCGAGTTCGGCGATGAGCTCGCTATGGGCGGTGCGAATCTGCTGATAGAAGTAGATACCTTCGCGATGCTTGGCGACGCGGTAAGCGAGCTTGCGCGTGCCCCACTGCTCGGCCTTCTCAATCTTGCCGCCCTTTTCCGCGCAGGTGTGCTCGATGGCGGAGAGGACTTTCTTGATTTCGTCTTCCGGCGTGGCCGGGCGAACGATGAAGATCAGATCGTACAAACGCTCTTCCATGTGGTGACCTCTTTCCTTCTGTTCCCGGGCGTTGGCCCCGTGAAAATCGTTTTCGGCGGCGCCTTGCGGCGCTGCGCCGGTCTGAAGCCCTGCGTGCGGCAGGCAGCCGCTACGTTTCTGCTTCGCCTTCGGCGGGCTTGCGGCGATTGAATTTGTTCATCGCTGCGTCGATACCTTCTTTCAAGATCACTTCTACGGCGTTGCCGGCTTCGTCGATCATTTCCGCGGCGACCTCCAGTTCCGCCTTGCGCATGGGCCGAAGCACATGCTCGCGGCGGCTGTTGAGCGGGTGATCGGGGCCGCAACCGAGACGAAGGCGCGCGAACTCTTGCGTGCCAAGGGCGTTGATCACCGACTGCGCGCCGTTATGGCTGCCGGCGCTGCCATCCGGATGAATTCGAATGGTGCCCAGCGGCAACTGCACTTCGTCCCACATCACCAGCAAATCGCTCACATCCAGCTCGTACTTGGCCAGCAGCTCTCGCACGGAGATGCCGCTGAGATTCATGTACGTTTGCGGCTTGGCGAGAAGAATTTCTTCTCCGGCCAATTTGCCGCGGCCGACGAGGGCCTTGCCTTCCGGGCGCTCGACGCGAATAGCAGCGCGATTCGCGAGTTCGTCGACGGCCATGAAACCCAAGTTATGCGGCGTCCACTGATACTCGGGATCGGGGTTGCCTAGTCCGACGATTAGCCGCATATGTTTACGCGCCGATCGAACGCGAGCTCACGGTTAAAATCGCGCCGAGCTGGGGCGCAGCGTGCTGCGCCCCTACAACGGAGGCGCATACCGCAGCGCCTGTTACTTTTTCTTCTCCTTGTCGCCCTTGTCGGGTTTTTCTGCGGCCTTGGGCTTGGCTTCGCCTTCGGCAGCTTCTTCGCCTTCGACTTCTTTCTTGCCCTTCTTGATGACTTCGGGCTCCGCTGGAGTTGCGGCTTCCGCGGCCACGGCCTCGACGGGCTTTTCTTCTTCGACCTTGAGAGTGACGACGTGCGCGAGAACCTGTTCGGGTTCGGTAAGCAGCTTCAGCTTGGTGGTGTCG
>Ga0307475_10000822_pt1 | contig 18611 bp, 14 predicted proteins | sample atmos_gasesECM1C_FD_203317 | JGI IMG/M metagenome (GOLD analysis project Ga0307475, IMG submission 203317) | Hardwood forest soil microbial communities from Morgan-Monroe State Forest, Indiana, United States - atmos_gasesECM1C_515 | ecosystem: Environmental > Terrestrial > Soil > Temperate... | reverse complement strand
TCAATTGCCCCACCGGCCGGTTGAAATAATATTGCGACGCCGCTTCAAAACCGTAATTCCCCGCGCCCAGATAGATCTGGTTGGCGTACATGGTTAAAATTTGCTCTTTTGTGTAGTGGCGCTCCACCTGAATCGCCAGGATGGTTTCTTCGATCTTGCGGCGCAGGCTGCGGTCAGAGCGATTCAGAAAAAGTCCGCCGGCAAGCTGCATGGTCAGCGTGCTGGCGCCTTGCTTCATGCCGCGGTGCCGGACGTCGTGCCAGGCGGCCTCGAGCACGCGCGGAAAATCCACGCCCCAGTGCTCTTCGAAGTGCTGGTCTTCGGTGGTCAGAATGGCGTCTCGCAGAAGTTTTGGAATCTGCTGGTAGGTGAGCAGAATGCGGCGTTGCAGCGCGAAGGTGCCGATGGATTGACCATCGTCGGCGTACAGCTCGGTGACCACGTTCGGCCGGTAATCTTCGAGCGCGTGAATTTCGGGCAAGTCGCCGGTGTAAACAAACAGCAAGCCCACGGCCGCGCCGAAGCCGATCGCGCACACCACCAAAAACGTGAACGCCAGCCGCCCGAAGAGCGTTCCCCCGCCGATTTTCATTGCCGCACGATAAATGGGCTCCATCGTTTTAGTATTCTATCGCATCCGCCAGCGCCACGCCGGGCACTACCTTCGTCTCGTGTTTCCAATCTGAGCTATTTGAGCTGCACTCGTCACCCGTGCCCCGCGCTGCCTCGATAGAGTAGGATGGCATTCACAATGGTCAGCTGTTGGTCTCGCGGGAAGGGGCTGGTTGAAAGATATGGAATCGAATCCAATTCTCTTTCGCGATCTCACCTACATATTCCTGGCCGCCGTTGCCGGCGGGTTGCTGGCGCGGAAGCTGAAACTGCCGCTCATCTTGGGCTTTGTCGCCGGCGGAATTGTGATCAGCCCATTCACTCCCGGTCCGCACTTGTCCGATCTGCACACCTTCGAAGTGTTCGCCGAGGTCGGGGTGGTGTTGCTGATGTTTTCCATCGGCGTGGAGTTCTCGGTTCCCGACCTGATGCGCGTGAAATGGGTGGCGGTCGGCGGCGGCACGCTGGGAATTATTCTTTCCATGGCTTGCTCGCTGTTTGTCTCTCGGATCGCAGGCTGGGGAATCATGGAGGGAGTTGTGATCGGTGCGACCATCTCCGTGGCCAGCACGATGGTGCTGGCGCGGCTGCTGACGGATCGCGGCGCGCTGACGACTTCTTATGGCAGCGTGATGATTGGGATCACTTTGGTCGAAGACATTGCCGTGGTCCTCATGACCGTAGTGATTCCGACCTTCAGCGGGCCCGCGGAGGGCCGAATCGTGAAAGCGGCGTGGACTCTCGGCAAGGCGGTCGCCCTGCTGGTTCCGTTGGCATTTCTCGCCATGAGACCGGTCCCGCGCGTTCTCCGTCGTGCCGCGCGGACCAAGGACCAGGAACTTTTCCTGCTGGCCGCCATTGCGATTTGCTTAGTCTCTGCAGCGCTAGCGCAGGCCATGGGGTTTTCCGTTGCGCTCGGCGCGTTTCTGGCTGGGCTTTCCATCAGCGGTTCCAAAGATCTGCACGGAGCGCACACCGCGCTGGTCCCGCTCCGCGACGCGTTCGTGGCCCTGTTCTTCGTTTCGCTCGGAACTCTCGTTGTTCCGAAAGTGATTCTGCACAACTTACCGCTCCTCGGCGTAATGCTGCTCCTGATTGTCGTTGGGAAATTCGTGATTTGGTTTGCCGTGATGAAGCTGTTCCGCTATTCGCAGTGGACATCCATCGCCGTGGCGGCTGGGCTGACGCAGATCGGCGAGCTTTCATTCATCCTTGTTGAGGTGGCGAAAAAATCAGGGTTGGTGGGCGAAGGAGTTTTCACGGCGACACTCGCCGCTTCCTTGATCTCAATTTTCCTGAATGTGTTTATTGTACGCGGCGTCTTGAATTGGCTCGGTCCGCGGCCGACGAGCAAGCATCCGTCGCATAGACGACTCGCGCGCGACTGTTCTGCTGGTCTCCTCGCTCAGGAGAGCGCCGCTTCGGCGTCCTTAATAGTCGGGTAGCTCTTGAAAAGCTTGGAGACGTGCGTCATGTCGAGCAGCGCTTTCACCTGTGTGTTCATTGCCACGAAAGCGAGCCTGCGCGCGGTCTTCTGCGCGCCCACGTATGCGGCCACTAACGCACCGAGCCCGGCAGAATCAATATAGGGCACACCGCTGAAATCAATGATCAGCTCCGGGGAAGTTTCGGTTCGTAACATTTCCTGAAAACTAAAGACCGTGTGAATACTCAGAGAACCCTTGATGCGCAGAATGCGTTGCCCTTCACGTGATCCATCCGATTTCGCAACTTGCAGGTTTTCTTGGGTCATGGGCAGCGATTCTAACGAAAAACCGCCGCCCACGACTATGAATAGTTTATTGCGGCCAGGTATTTATTGAGTGGTTGAGCGAGATCGGGAGTCTTCCGCTTGTGAAACCCAACGACGCACGAGGAATGGAACTCACGGGTCAAATCGTTGGCGCAAAGCAGGTGGCACGATGGGACACAGGTCATCGCGTTTCCCGAAGATACGGTATCGGACGCGCGCAATAAAATCATAGACCGCATCACGCAGCCCGCGCGGGATCACGGCCAAAATGGATCCGAATATTTTCCACCCGCCTCCCAGCCGCCGAAGTATGCGAACGATCGCGTCGGAGCGCGCCAACAGAGAACCATCCGCCGTGCGGATGACGATGCTGTCCGGCAGCCCCGCGCGCTGCTCCACCGGCACCTGCGCCTGAAACGTCTCGCCCTGCAGCGGCGCAAATCGAAACGCCGAACCAGTCCGGTCGCGCTTTACTACAAATTTCACTGTGCTATGGCACAGCGCACAATGCCCGTCGTAGAAGAGCGTTTCCGTTTTTTCGGCGAATGGCGGCACGTCGGAGTCAGAATAACACGGCCGATGAATCGCCATGCCCAGCGCGCCGTGGAAACTGCCGCTGGACAGATTTTCTGGAAGTCTCTAAGCTTGTGTGTTCGATGAGATTCCGCAGGAGCTGCACTCGCACATGAAGTGCAACAACATTCTCGAAGCCATGGGCAACACGCCGCTGATCCGGCTGAATAAGCTGACGAAGAGCTCGCCGGCCGAAGTGTATGTCAAGGCGGACTACATGAATCCGGGCGGCTCAGTGAAAGACCGCATCGGCATGTGGATGATAGATGAAGCTGAGCGCAAGGGTTTGCTGAAGCCCGGCGGCACCATCATCGAAGGCACCTCGGGAAACACGGGCATGGGCCTCGCGCTTGTGGCCGTGGTGCGCGGCTACAAAGTGGTGTTCACCATCAACGACAAACAGTCGCGCGAAAAAATTGACCTATTGAAAGCATTCGGCGCGGAGGTGATTGTCTGCCCCACGGCTGTGGAACCGGAAGATCCGCGCAGCTACTATTCCGTCGCGAAAAAACTCGCCAAGGAAATTCCCAATTCCTATTATCCAAACCAGTACGAAAATCCCATGAACCCCGAGGCGCATTACCAAACCACCGGCCCGGAAATCTGGAAAGACACCGAAGGAAAAATCACGCACTTCGTTTGCGGCATGGGCACGGGCGGCACAATCAGCGGCGTCGGAAAATATCTGAAAGAGCAGAATCTAAACGTAAAAATTATCGGCGTGGATCCCATCGGCTCGCTCTACTACGATTTTGTGAAGACGGGAACGGTCGGCAAAGCGCTCACCTATGTGGTCGAAGGAATCGGCGAGGACTTTTTTCCGAAGACCATGAATCTGAAAATTGTGGACGACGTTTTGCAAGTGAACGACGAAGAATGTTTCGTCTGGGCCCGCCGTCTTGCGAAACAAGAGGGAATCTTCACGGGCGGCTCAGGCGGCGGGTGCGTGGTGGGCGCGCTGCGCGTGGCGAAGGAAGCCAAGCGCGGCGACATGATTGTCGCGTTTCTTCCGGATTCCGGCGCGCGCTATATGAGCAAAATCTATAACGACGGCTGGATGCGCGAGCACGGCTACGTGGACGCGGAAGTGGCCATCTCCGCCGCAGACGTGATTCGCGCCAAGCGCCAGAATGGCAAGGGCCGGGAGTTGATCGTCGTGCGCCCCCACCAGACTGTTTTCCACGCGCTGCACACCATGCAGAAGCAAGATATTTCGCAGTTGCCGGTGTTCGAAGAAGACAGCTCCATCGGCACCGTCTTCGAAGATCAGATCCTCAACCTCGCGCTGCAGGGAAAAGATCTGCACAAATTGGTGATCCGCGAAGTGATGGGCGCGCCGCTACCACAACTCCCGGCTAATGCACCGATTGAGCGCGTCACTCACATCCTTAGCCACGACAGTCCGGCCGTCTTCGTCGAAATGCCCGGCAGCAAACTGGAAATCCTCACCAAATTTGATTTGATGGACACCGTGGCCGGCCTCGTCGAACAGCGCCGCTGATATCTCCATGCCACTCACCGCAGGAACCAAGCTCGGGCCCTATGAGATTCAATCTCCTCTGGGCGCGGGCGGAATGGGCGAGGTGTATCGGGCTCGCGACATGCGCTTGGATCGTGTCGTTGCCATCAAGATTCTGCCGCAGACGCTTGCCGCCACGGCGGAAACTCGCGCGCGATTCGAGCGTGAGGCCCGCGCTGTCTCCAGCTTGAATCATCCGCACATTTGTACCCTATACGATGTCGGTCACCAGGACGGCACTGACTTTCTAGTTATGGAGTATTTGGAGGGCGAAACTCTTGCCCACCGGCTCGAGCGCGGCGCCTTGCCAGTCTCGGAGCTTGTCCGGATTGCGATTGGTATCGCCGACGCGCTCGACAAGTCCCATCGCAACGGCGTGATCCATCGCGACCTGAAGCCTGGCAACATCATGCTGACCAAAGCCGGAGCGAAGCTGCTCGATTTCGGCCTCGCTAAAGCTTCCGTGCCTCTCGCTGGCGATCTTTCCTCTTCTCCGACTGCCAGCCAGCCTCTCGGCACGCCGGTAAGTGGGAATTCACTTACGGCCAAGGGCTCGATTGTCGGCACATTTCAGTACATGTCGCCCGAGCAACTCGAAGGCAGGGAATCCGACACACGCAGCGATATTTTTTCATTCGGCGCGGTGATTTATGAAATGGCCACCGGCAAGAAAGCGTTCGAGGCAAAGAGCCAGGCCAGCCTGATCGCCGCCATTCTTGAGCATGAGCCGGAACCCATCACGACTCTCCGGCCGATGGTGCCCGCGGCACTCGACCGAATTGTTCGCACCTGCCTGGCGAAGAATCCCGACGATCGTTTCCAGAGCGCCCACGATCTGAAACTCCAGCTCGAATGGATTCGCGATGCGGGCTCGCAGACCGGTGCCCCGGCGGTCTCAATTGCGCCCCGCCCCACCCGCCGCTGGTGGATCGCGGCTGTCGCCGGGGCAGCCGTGGTGGCGTTGATCGTCGCCGGCGTGACCTGGCAATTTGCGGCGCGCCCCGAACCTCAGCCCGCCATCACTCGCTTCACTATTCCACCGCCGGAAAATGCAAACTTCGAGCTACCGCTCGCCATTTCTCCCAACGGGCGTTTGCTCACTTTTGTCGCCTCGTCGGAAGGGAAAAATCTTCTCTGGGTCCGCGCTCTCGACTCCCTGGACGCTCACGCGCTTAACGGCACTGACGGCGCCAACCTTCCCTTCTGGTCTCCGGACAGCGGTTCGATCGGTTTCTTTGCCGGGGCCAAGCTCAAAAGAATCGATCTCGCCAGCGGTGTGATTCAAACTGTCTGCAGCGTCCCCGACTCGCGAGGTGGCGCCTGGGGCCGCGGAGGAACGATTCTGTTTTCGCCCGATTCGTCTTCTCCAATCTATCGCATCTCCGCCGAAAACGGCGTGCCCGCAACAATCACTTCGATCGACTCTTCGAAAAACGAGACCAGTCATCGCTGGCCGTTCTTCCTTCCCGACGGCCGTCATTTTCTATTCTTCGCCCGCACCGGGGGAAAGCGCACCGAATCCGTCTATCTCGCTTCCTTGGACTCACCCGAACGCAAGCGGCTGCTCGAATCCGATTCGAATGTCCTCTACGCTCATCCCGGATATCTTCTCTTTGTTCGCGGGCGTACTCTCTTCGCACAGCCGTTTGACGCCGCTCGTTTCGAAATTCATGGAGAGCCTGCCGCGATTGCGGAAGGGATCGAGCCGGAGGGCGAAGTCGGGCCATCCTCCTATGCACGGTTCTCGGTTTCCGACAATGGCGTCCTCGTCTATCGCACAGGCGCGGGCGACCTGAGTGTGCTGACCTGGTTCGACCGCCACGGAAAGCAGCTCAGGACCGTGGGACCTCCCGCCTATTACGACCAACTGGCGCTCTCGCCAGACGCCCGACGAATCGCTCTGGAGCGCAGCGATCAAAGTACCTTCACCAACAATATTTACGTCCTCGATGCCTCCTCCGGCGCCTTTACTCGCTTCACGTTTGGTACCGCCACTGAGCTGGGCGCCGTCTGGTCACCCGATGGGTCGCACATCGCATTCAGCTCCAACCGATCGGGAAGCTACGGCATCTACTGGAAGCGTTCAGATGGTTCCGCTGGTGAGGAGCCTTTGGTTGAATCCAGCGGTGTCCAGACTCCGGACGATTGGTCTCCGGACGGCCGCAACCTGGTGTTTGATAAAGTTGGCCCCACCACCGACTTCGACCTATGGATCCTACCGATGTTCGGCGATCGCGAGCCGCATGTGTTTCTCAGGGCCCCCGGCATTCAGCAGCATGCCGCCATCTCTCCTGACGGACACTGGATCGCGTACGAGTCGGACGAATCGGGCCGGTTTGAAATCTACGTCCAGAGTTTTCCCGCGCCCGGCGGCAAATGGCAGGTCACGAGCGAGGGAGGTATTCAGCCTCAGTGGCGGCGGGACGGCCGCGAACTCTTCTACCTTTCCCCGAACAAAAAACTAATGGCTGTCGCCACGCGGGAGTCGCCCGCATTCAGCGCGGGCGTGCCGCAGCCTCTCTTTGACGCGCCGATCAGCCTGAACGGGATCAATGATTCGCGCGCCCGCTACGTCTTCATGCCAGACGGGGAGCGCGTGCTCGTCGTTGCCACGCATCCCGAGAGCGCCGCTGCCTCCGCGATTCGCGTCGTACTCAACTGGCCATCGTCATTGCAAAAAAAGTGAGCGGCCACCGAATTATTTCTGGACGTTGATGAATTTGCAGACGTCTTTCACCGCGTTCGACATCCTCATGGTCGAGGTGCTGTACACGGCTTCGCCGCCATGCTTATACACGGTGAATTTGTAATTCCCGGACCAGCCCCAGGCTTCCAGCATGTAGTCGGATTCCTTCGCTTCGAGCGTAATCGAGACGTTGGGGCACTTGTCGATAAAATGTTTTACCAGGTCCGCGCGGAACACAGTCGAATTGGGAGCCAAGACCAACCTCACGGGTTTTGGCTCCGGTCCAGCGCTCGCCACGCCCGCGAACAACAGAATTGAGAGGGCCAGCAGAATTTGTTTCATATTCCAGCCTCCTTCTTAAGAAGTATGAATGCCAACACAATTGTGACGCCTGTTCCGGCTGCGTGGTTGCCGCCAGCCACGCCCGGTTGCGTATCTGTTACTTTACTTCGACCACTACCAGCGACATATCGTCCGCCGCGGACCCGCTGCGCCAGGCGGCCACGCGGTCCACGATTTCCTGTTTCATTTGCGCGAGCGGCAGCTTCGAGGTTTCGCGCACGATGTCGCTGAATCCCTCGACGCCGAGCATGTCTTGCCGTGCGTTAAAACTTTCGGTGAAGCCGTCCGTATAAATCACCACGCGATCGCCCGCCTCGAGCGGAATTTCCACCGCCGCTTCGCTGTCCACCGCATCTGCGAGCAATCCGAGCACGGCGCTGCGCGATTCGAGCAGCCGCGGCGTCTCGCCCGGCTGCACGATCATGGCCGGCGGATGGCCTGCTCCTGCAAATTCGAGCAAACGGCCAGAGCGGTTCAAGCGCGCGACGGCAAGCGTGAAATAAAAGACCGTCCCACCGATATTGTGCATCACGAAACGGTTCAGATGCCGCAGCATCGAGCCAAGGGCCGCACCGCTTTCAATCTGCGACATGGTTTCGGTGTATATCCGATTGGCCACCAAGGCCGAGCCGATGCCGTGGCCGGACACGTCGCACACCATGATGCTCAGATAATCATCTCCCGGAGTGACCAGGCCGAAATCACCGCCGATGGTTCGCACCGGCTGATAAAAAGTTTCGACGCCGCCATTGCCCCAGACAATGCTCCTCGGCGCGAGGCTCTGCTGCACGCGTGCCGCCAGCAACAAGTCTTCTTCAATTTCACGATGGCGCTGTTCGAGCTGGACGTTGGCTGCGCGCAGGGCATTTTCTGCGCGCTTCTGCTCGGTGATGTCTGTTGCCGTGATCACGGCAAAGATGCCGCCATCGCGATCTTCGATTTGCCGCGCCGTCACGACCACGGGCAAGCGCGTGCCGTCCGGCCGCGGCAAGAAAAATTCGAACTGGCTGTGCCCTTCCCTCTGTCTCTGCTCGATGTGCTTGACCATCGCGGGAACATCCGCGGGCGGATAAAATTCGGTGACCACGTGCCCCACAAGTTCTTGGGCGCTCCGGCCGATCATGCGCTGAAAAATCTCGTTCGCGAACACGATCCGCGAGCACGCATCGTTGACCAGCACGCCCTGGTTCATGGTCTCGAGGATGCCGGTCACTTCATCGATCCACTCGGGCCGCTCGAATTTTGTCTCTTCCACGTTTTGCCTCTTAGCCCTGGGACCGATGAGTCCGACGGTCGAAGGCTTTTGAATTCGGGTAAATTTTACCGCGACTCGTTGCCGAGCCGTGGAGAATTCGTCTGGCGCCGCCAGGACAGTGGAAGATGAGATGCGAGGACCCCGGAATTTGTTGCGATTAGAATTGGAGCCGATCCTTTGTTTTGAGTAAGTTACAGCGATTTCTATTCGCACCTTGTTGCGATTAGATTCTGGAGACTGGATGCTAGAAGCTGGAGGCTGGAACCTCTCTCGCAACCCCGCTGTGCCTGCAGGGGCATTGCCCGTCAGAAGGCCGGTGCAGCGTGCGGTTCCCGCCTCGGTGGACTCAGTGTAAAGAGGCATAGTGAACATGTGAAACCCCGAATGTGCGTTTTTGTTGCGGTTAGGAAAAGGTGAGGTCCGGTGTTTTGAGTGACTTCGTGCGATTTCTGAATCGGCGAATGTTGCAGTTAGAAATGCAGTGATCAGCCGGGCCCGGAATTTTTCGCGATTAGGAGGTACCACCGTTGTTTGTTTTGAGAGGTTTACGGGGAGTTCTAATATCCCGTTCGCGATTAGGCTGTGGAGGTTAAAGTTTAGGTGCTGAATGCTAGAACCTCTATCGCAACGCCATTGTGCTTCGGCGGAATGAAGCGGACCACTCATAGGTTTTGCCGCGCTCGTCAACTGAAAACTCTCCATAGTTAGCATCGCACAGTGGGAGCCAAAATTCGACTGGTCGTGAGACCAGTTTTAGCGGGATCGCGTACACTGGCCGTCTTGTTGACGAGGATTGTGGCGGACAGGCAACGCCGCGGGCCAAGGCAACAGCAGAGGCAAAGACAGCAACAGATCCCTCTTCCATCCGCAGACCGCGCGGCTGGGTTCGGGATGACCGCCGAGGAAAAGGCGGGTCGCGCCCGCGTTGCCACGGCTGATTCATAATTATCGCGGGGCGGTGTATTATCGGCGCGACTCGCCATGCCACTTCCTGTTGGGACTAAGCTCGGGCCGTATGAGATTCAAGCGCCGCTGGGCGCGGGCGGGATGGGAGAGGTTTACCGCGCACGCGACACACGGCTCGACCGCACCGTTGCTGTAAAAATCCTCCCTTCGCATCTTTCTTCAGACCCGGACGCAAGGCAGCGCTTCGAGCGCGAAGCCAAGATTATCTCGAGCCTGAATCATCCGCACATCTGCGTCCTGCATGACGTGGGGCATCAGGGCGGAATCAATTACCTGGTGATGGAATGCGTGGAAGGGGAGACGCTCGCGAAGCGTTTGGAGAAGGGGGCGCTGCCGCTCGAGCAAGTGCTGAAGCTGGGCGCGCAAATCGCCGATGCACTCGACAAGGCGCATCGCAGTGGCGTGATCCATCGCGATCTGAAGCCCGGCAACGTGATGCTGACGACCTCCGGGGCGAAGTTGCTGGATTTCGGGTTGGCAAAGCCCACGGCTCCTCTGGCGGATTCGGCTACGCGAACAGCCGCGAAAGAATCAACGCCAGTAACCGCGCAGGGCACGGTTGTCGGCACATTCCAGTACATGTCGCCCGAGCAGGCGGAAGGAAAGGAACTCGATGGGCGCAGCGACATTTTTTCTTTGGGCTCTGTCCTCTACGAGATGCTGACAGGCCAGCGCGCCTTCCAAGGACAGAGCCGCCTCAGCGTGGCCTCCGCGATCCTTGAAAGAGAACCGGCGCCAATCAGCAGCGTGAAGCCGATGACTCCGCCGTCGCTCGACCGCTGCGTGAGGCGGTGCCTGGTGAAGGATCCCGAGCAGCGCTGGCAAAGCGCCGGTGACCTAGCGGATGAACTGCGCTGGATCGGCGGGTCTTCCGATACGGGCATCGCAAGGCCAGGGGCCCCGCCGCGAAGGAAGCTCCAAGCACGAATCGCCTTGACGGTTGCGGCTGCCGGTATCGCGGCGGCGATCTTGTTCGGCTATTTCCATTGGCACGACGCGAATTCCGTGTCGCGAACGCGGATCGTTGCATCGATCGTCGCGCCGGAAAAAACGCGCTTCAATCTTGCAGGCGATTTCTCCGGCCCGGTAGCGGTTTCGCCCGACGGGACGAAACTGGTGTTCGCTGCGGGAGGCTATCTGTGGCTGCGTAACCTGAGTGAGCCCGGATTGCGGCGCCTGGAAGGAACGCAAGACGCGGTGTTTCCGTTTTGGTCTCCGGACAGCCGCACAATCGGCTTCGCCTCCAGCGGGCAGTTGAGGACGCTGGACACATCGGGAGGGCCGCCGGTGGTGATCTGCGATGCGCCCAACGTGCGCGGAGGGAGCTGGGGGCGGGACGGCACAATCCTTTTTTCACCCAATACACGCACAGGAATTTTTCGAGTCGCGGCCACGGGGGGAACTGCTACAGCTGTGACGCAACTCGAGAAGGACCGCCAGACCATCCATCGCTGGCCGCACTTTTTGCCCGACGGCAAGCACTTTCTCTACCTGGCCGCCAATCACATTGACCCCAAAGGCGCAAATACGGAGGTATTCCTGGCGTCGCTGGATGGAAAATTGAATCGCCCGCTGTTGCATTCGTTCACCAAGGCCATTTACGCTTCCGGGTACCTGGTCTATCTTCACGGCAACTCGCTCACAGCACAGCCCTTTGATCCCGGGAAGCTCGACTTTACTGGAGATCCGATATCCATCGTGGGGGATGTGACCGAGGACGCCAGTGTGTGGGGAGGAGTGTTCAGCGCTTCGCAGAATGGCGTGCTAGCCTATCAGACTGGATACTTCACGCAGAGCGAACTTCGCTGGTATGACCGCCAAGGCAAGATTGTGGGATTGCTCGGGACCGGCACGTATAACGGCCCGCGACTCTCGCGCGACGGGACGAGACTGGCGGTGGATTTCGGCGATCCCAACCGGGAAGTCTGGATATTCGATCTGCGCCGCGGGGTGAAAACGCGGCTGACGTTCGGTGCGATAGACTCTGCGCCCATCTGGTCGCCCGACGGGACGCGGATCGCTTTCGCGGCGCTGGAGTCAGGCAACTCGGGTCCGATCATCGGGTCGCGCCTGCTGGAAAAGAAATCGAATGGGGAAGGACAGAACGAGCTGCTGGATCCCACATTCGGGTACAAGGTGGCGACCGATTGGTCTGCCGATGGGCGCTTTCTGCTGATGGACAATGGATACAACACTCTGACGCAGGTGTATGTGCTGCCACTGGAGGGCGACCGCAAGGCGTATCCATTGTTTAACTCGGGGATTACCGAGCGCTCCGGTCACTTTTCGCTGGATGGGCGGTGGGTGGCATTTGCATCGCGCGCGTCGGGAAGAGATGAAGTGTACGTGACGCCATTCCCGGGCCCGGGTGGAAAGTTGCAGGTTTCCAGTTCCGGCGGACGAATGCCGCGGTGGCGAGGGGATGGGAGCGAGCTATTCTTTATGGCCCCGGACGACACGCTGATGGCTGCCGAAATGGTGGCGAGCGGGAACAAGATGGACGTGAAAGAGGTGCACGCGCTATTTCGCGTGAGTCTTGCGCCAGAGCCTTCGGACCGTAGCGGCTCCTACGATGTCACGGCAGACGGTTCGCGTTTCGTTATTAACACCACAAGCGAAGAAACACAGCCACCGATCACGCTGGTTCTTGACTGGACTTCGCCGCTGCGAATGAAATGAGCCCGTGGCGCGGCTGATGCGTGGCGCTGCTGCCTGGACCTGAGGGGCTAAAGCCGGTCATCTTCTGGTGTTTTTGGCGCGGGTGAAGCCGTGCCCTGATGAACCCACTCTCAAAAAAAGTTGATAGTAAATCCGCTTGTCTTTGCCCGGAGTTCACGAGGGCGAATTTTTCGGGCCTCGATTATCGAATTTGAGCTGGCGAATCTCGCCGTTCGACTGCAATTACTTGCCTCCCGCTGTTGCCCCCATTACAGTGTCACTTTGATTTGAGAGCTTAATTTCCGCCTGAGGATGGTCAGGCGAAGCGTGATTTGACGCGGACGGACGATGCGGATTGAAGAATTTAACGAGAGGCTAAAGCGGGCCATCCTGGTGGCCGACGGGGCCATGGGCTCGATGCTGTATGAGTCCGCGGCGGCGCACAGGTGTCTGGAGGAGTTGAACGCGTCGCACGAGGAAGTGGTGTTTCGTGTGCACCAAGCGTATATCGAAGCCGGTGCACAGGTGATTGAGACGAACACGTTTGGCGCGAACCGGCACAAGCTTGGCGAGCATGGGATGGGCGAGCGTGTGGCGGAACTGAATCATCGCGGGGTGAAAATTGCGCGTGAGGCGCGCGAGGCGGCGAAACACGAGGTGCTGATTGCCGGGTCAATCGGGCCGCTGGGAATTGCGCAGCATGTGCGGGATCTGCCGGACGAGGAGATGCGCGCGATTTTCAAGGAGCAGGCCGGTGCTCTGGAAGAGCGTGGCGTGGACTTCTTTATTCTCGAGACGTTTAGCGACATCGAGGAGCTCATCGCGGCGATTGACGGGATTCGATCGTTTTCGCGGCTGCCGATTGTTGCGTCCTCGACCTATTCCGAAGAAGGGACCACCTTGGGCGGAACTCGCCCGCAGGACACCTGGGAGCAATTGAAGGGAAAAAGCATTCAGGCTGTGGGCGCGAACTGTACCGTGGGGCCGCAGCCGCTCTTGCCGCTGTTGCGCGAGTTGGCAGGCTGCAGCTCGCTGCCGGTTTCGGCCATGCCGAATGCGGGATTTCCCAAGCGCGTGGGCGACCGGATCGTGTATCCACGGTCGTCGCCGGAATATTTCGCGTTGTTTGCGCAGGAGGCGGCGGAGCTAGGAGTGCGGGTGATTGGGGGCTGCTGCGGGACGACGCCGGAACACATTCACGCAATCGTCGAGGCGGTAAAGAAACTGCGGCCAACGAAATCAGGCGACGCACGCAGCGCGGCTGCCTCGGAGGAAGTAATCGAGCCGGCTGAGCGCATGAGGCGGGTGTCGGCGCGCGGGCCGGAAAGTGAGCTGTGGCGCAAGATTCAGGAACAAAAATTTGTCGTATCGGTGGAAATCGATCCGCCCAAGGGCGTCACGATTGACCGCATTGTGGAGCAAGTGAGCCGCGTGATGGCTTCGGGCGAAGTGGATGCGATCGACATCAATAGCGGCACGCTCGCGCGCGTGGGGATGGACGCGCTGGTGCTGGCGGGGGCACTAGAGGCGCACGGGTTCGAGACCATTCCACATTTGACGACGCGCGACTCGAACATGATTGGGCTGCAGGCCATGCTGCTGGGGGCCTGGGCCGTGGGCGGCGTGCGAAATGTGCTGGCGATCACGGGCGACCCGCCGTCGCTGGGCGATTATCCCGAGGCGAGCGGCGTGTACGAAGTAGATTCGATCGGCTTGGTGAAAATGCTGGCGCGGCTGAATCAGGGGACGGATTGGGCGGGAAAGAATTTGGGTGGCGCGACAAACTTTACGATTGGCGTGGCCGTGAATCCTGTCGCGGATGACCTGAAGGAAGAGGTGCGGCGCTTTGAAAAGAAAATTGAGGCGGGCGCCCACTTTGCGATGACGCAGCCGATTTTCGATCCGGGGCATTGGCATTCGTTCCTGAAGTTGCTTGGAGGGAAGTCGCCGGTTCCGGTGCTCGTGGGGTTGTGGCCGCTGACGAGTTACAAGCAGGCGTTGCGCTTGAACAATGAGGTTCCCGGAATCGTGATTCCGAATGCCACGCTGCAAGCATTGGAAAAAGCGGGGGAGACGGCGCGCGAGTGCGGGTTCGCGCTGGCGCGGAAAATGATGGAATGGGCGCGTGGGGCGCGAGATCAGGGAATTGCAGGGACGTATTTGATTCCGCCGTTCAAGCGCTACGAGGAGATTCTGGAGCTGTTTAGGTAGGAGCAGGCAAGAAAAATCCAAACGTGCAAGCCAATGCGTACACGCACTGGAGGTGTACCATGCTCAAGATTTTAATGGGCGCGGCTCTAGGTGTGATTTTGTTCGCGCCAAACGGGCGCGCGGGGGAAAACCTGAAGCTTAATCCGCATCTGGATTATTCGAGCGACAGCATGGATGGGCCGCATATTACGGGCGACCACATGGAAGACGGGGTGGCGGCGGGGAAACCGAATTACGTCCTCATTTACGGCGAGGGTTGTTACAACTCGAAGCGGCAGTCGCGGCGGACGGTTGCCTTGTACGAGAAATATCGCGGGCGCGTGAACTTCGTCATCATCGATCTGGACAAGGGGCCTTCGGGGGCGCAATCCGAGCTAGTGAGAAAACATTACCAGGGATCAATTCCGCATGTGGTGATTCTGGACGGGAATGGAAAAAGTCTGCACGACGCTGCGGGCGAAGTGAGCGAAGCGGAGATTTCCGGGATATTCGAGAAGGCTCTCGCGCAGCGGTAACCGGGCTCTCCACGCCCCATCATCTGAGTAATTTCCAAGAAAGTTCAGGTGGACGTCTCTCGCCGACTATCCTGGCGGGATGGTCAGAAAAACCAGAAGCGTTTCTTGTGGCGCGGGGCGTGCGAGTCAGAATCGCTCGCGCGCTGTTCTGCGCCGAGTTCGGGGACATGCGGCAGGGGGCGCCCTTCGAACGCCGCCATCGGATTTTCCACCAGCAGCGCCTGCGCTGATTCTTTTCCATACCTCTTTGCCACGTGGTCGAAGGCTTCCTTCAAACGCAGCGGTCGCGTGGTGGTGTTGTGCGCGTCGCTGGCAATGAAATGCACTGCGCCCTCTTCGAGCCACTGGTGGGCGACCTCTTCTGCAGACCTTCCGAATTTCCCAAGCAATGACTGAGCGGTCACCTGCGCGTAGCAGCCTTGTTGCAGCCAGCGGAACAAGCGCTCAGGCTGCGCGCGGATCAGCGGGTTACGCTCCGGATGCGTGATCACAGGCTGGAGGCCGGCGAGTTGGAGTTCGTGCAGAGCCTGGTCGAGGGAGGGCGGGATGGAGAAGTCGGCAAACTCGACGAGCAGATAGTTTTTCTGGTTGAGCGTATAGCGGCTGGGGTCGTGGCGGATGTCCTGTAGGTTTTCAAAGCTGAGATGGAAATCACAGCCCGTGGCGATGGTGAGGCGACCTTGGAAGGCAGCCTGAATTTCATCCCGGCGCTTTTTTACCAATTCGGGAATGAAAGGATGGGCAGGATGGGCGTGAGGGGTGCCAATGACGTGTGTAATGCCGTCGGCAATAGCCATTTCCGCCATGGCGCAGGAGACATCGAAGGAGTCGGGGCCGTCGTCAAGGCCCGGAAGTATGTGGCAATGAACGTCAATCATGTTTTCTGGAGAATAGCGCAGGCCATAGTTGATGACAACGGAAGAGGAGGCGAAGAAAAACAAAATTTATCGTCCCAGACCCGAATTGGCCCACCTATTGCAATGAGCACACCTGAAACCGTTTGAAACGATCTTATTCAAGATCAGGGAAGACCCGCGAATTACGCCCCTGGGAAAATTCCTGCGGAAATACAGTCTGGATGAGCTGCCTCAACTTTGGAATGTGCTCGTCGGCGACATGAGCCTGGTGGGTCCTCGCCCGCCGTTGCCCGAGGAGTACGAACAATACAGCGTAGAGTACCGCCAGCGCCTGCGTGTGAAGCCCGGCATCACTGGATTATGGCAGGTGACGGCGCGCCAGAATCCATCCTTCGACGTTTATATGCGCCTCGATCTTCAGTACGTGGAGAACTGGAGCCTGTGGTGGGATCTGAAGATACTGGTGCAGACCATTCCCGCAGTCCTTCAGGGAACGGGCTGGTAAATTTGCCTGAATTTCTCTCGCAAAATCCTTCTTTTCGCCTCCGCAACAATTTTCGCCATTCAGGAACGCCCCGCCGCCACTCGCTTCGCCGCTCGTTGGAATCCTGCTATAGTCCTTCATTCAAACATCGAAGCCGCCCCAAGCGGCGCAGACCGGGCAGTTACACCCTTGACGCGAAAGGAATCATGAAGGGCGCGGAGCGCAAACCGGAGTTCTTTGCAGGGAAGGATATCAGGATCGGCATCATTGGATGCGGCTACGTGGGACTCCCGCTGGCGCTGCGCTTCGCGGACGTCGGTCATCGGGTCACCGGATTCGACACCGACAGGACCAAGATTGAAAAGCTGAACGCCGGTCAATCCTACATCCAGCATATCCCGGCAGAGAAAATCCGCCAGCATGTGCAGGGCAAGCGTTTCGACGCAACTTCCGATTTCACTCACCTTCGGGATATGGATGCGGTCCTGATCTGCGTTCCCACCCCGCTCGACCAACGACGCGAACCGGACTTGAGCTACGTCGAGCAGACCGCTACCGCGATTGCTCCGCATCTGCAGCGCAACCAACTGGTCGTGCTCGAGAGCACCACTTATCCCGGGACCACTGAAGAACTGGTGCTGCCCATCCTCGAAAAGGGCGGACTGCGCTGCCCTATCGCCGGCGAAGCCGGGTCTGAAAATATTGCCACCGATTTCTACCTCGCTTTTTCACCCGAGCGCGAAGATCCCGGTAACAAACAATACGGCCTGGCGCAGATACCGAAAGTGGTGGGCGGGATCAATCCTCCCAGCGGGCGTGCTGCGGCGGCACTCTATGCGCAAATCGTCTCGCGTGTGGTGCCGGTCAGCTCCACCCGGGCTGCGGAAATGGTGAAGCTACTCGAAAATATTTTCCGCTGCGTCAACATCGCGCTGGTGAACGAGCTGAAGCTGCTCTCTCTGCGCATGGGTCTTGACATCTGGGAGATCATTGAGAGCGCCTCCTCCAAACCCTTCGGGTTCATGCCCTTCTACCCGGGGCCCGGGCTCGGCGGCCACTGCATTCCGGTGGACCCGTACTACCTCTCGTGGAAAGCGCGCGAATATGATTTCGCGACGCGCTTCATCGAGTTGGCCGGCGAGATCAACACCTCGATGCCCTATCACGTGGTGGAGGCGGTCGCCGCAGCCTTGAATGAGCAGAAAAAAAGCTTGAAAGGCTCGAAAGTGCTGCTCCTCGGCGTTGCCTATAAGAAGGATGTCGACGACCTGCGGGAATCGCCTTCGCTGAAGCTGCTTGAGTTGCTCACCGACCGCGGCGCGACGCTCGATTACAACGATCCCTATTTTCCGGCACTTTTCAAGATGCGCCATTACGATTTTTCGCACATGCGTTCCGTGAATCTGACACCGGAGAAGATTGCCAGTTATGACTGCGTGCTGATCGCCACGGACCATTCGAGCTACGATTACGAGGCGCTGGTGCGCGATGCGAAACTGGTCGTGGACACGCGCAATGCAACCCGGAAAGTGAAACAAAACCGCGAGAAAATTGTCGCCTGCTGAGCCCTCTTTGCACCTTCGCACCACACTTGATGGCGCCCCGCATTCCCTCCCCACCGATTTGTCTTTCTGTTTACTGAATAACCGTCTGTAGGAAGATAGTCCCATTGCCGCAGGCGCCTCCCGGCGCTATGGTCGTCTCAATATGCCGCCAACCAAAACGGCTGGGAAAGAGACGAACTGGATAGCCGACCCGGGGCGCCGCCGCAGCATGCGCGTGCTCCTGAGCGTGCCAATCCATGTGAGCGGCAAATCACCTGAAAACAAAGACTTTACGGAAGAGGCGCGCACGCTCGTGGTGAACGCGCACGGCGCCTTGATTTCTCTTGCTGCGCCGGTGGTCACCGATCAATCCATCATGGTGGAGAACAAGGCCACACATCAGGCCCTGGAATGTCGTGTGGTGTATCTCGGCACGACGCAGGCCGGAAAAACTCAGATGGGCATCGAATTCAGCAAGTCTTCCGCCAGATTCTGGCAGATTGATTTCCTGCCGGATGACTGGGTGGTGCCGGAAAACTGACCCGGCACGCTCCTGATAATTCCAACAGTTTACTGCGTCGCTGAGGTCAGCTCCACTCGAAGATTGCCGAAGGGGAGGTCTGCTTGCATCAGAAC
>Ga0307475_10000818_pt1 | contig 18683 bp, 15 predicted proteins | sample atmos_gasesECM1C_FD_203317 | JGI IMG/M metagenome (GOLD analysis project Ga0307475, IMG submission 203317) | Hardwood forest soil microbial communities from Morgan-Monroe State Forest, Indiana, United States - atmos_gasesECM1C_515 | ecosystem: Environmental > Terrestrial > Soil > Temperate... | reverse complement strand
TTTTCAACCGCAGAGACATTCCTCGTCACTACGCACCTCGAGATGACCATCCTTATCGGTGGTCATCTCGCCGCGTCGTATCTGCGCGCCCGCGGTTTGATCAAAGAAATGTCCACCGGCTCGTACGCAAGCTGAACGTCGCAATTGACCCATTTGGCGCGCGTGGTCTTGAGCCAATTGGCATCGTCGCGGTCGGGGAACTCCGGCTTGTAATGCGCGCCACGCGATTCGTTGCGTGCCAAGGCCCCAAGGGTGATCACCCGGGACAGCACCAGCATGTTTTCTAGCTCGCGCGCGAAGTTCAGCGTCTGGTTGGACCACCTGGTGCGGTCGCTCAAGTTGATTTTCTTGTAGCGATCCTCAAGCGTTTGAATCTTCGCATGTGCGACTTGCAAGTTCTTGTTGATGCGCGTCACGGTGACGTGCTCGGTCATCAAGTCTCCCAGTTCGCGCCAAATGGTAACAGGGTTTTCGGAGCCCTCCTGGCTGATCAGCTTCTGATTCTTTTCTTCCTGACGCTTGCGTTCCGATTCGTATACCGCCTGCGCGGTAGCCTCGGCGCCCTTTTCAAGATTCTTCACGTACTTGACGGCCGAAGCTCCGGCAAGGCCACCGCCAAAAATGCAAGAGACCAGCGAGTTGGCACCGAGACGGTTCGCACCGTGATATTGATACTCGCATTCGCCGGCGGCAAAAATTCCGGGCACATTGGTGGTCTGGTCTTCGCCATTCACCCAGATGCCGCCCATGGTGTAGTGCATCCCCGGAAAAACCTTCATCGGCTCTTCGCGCGGATCAACACCGAGGAATTTTTCGTAGATTTCAAGGATGCCTTCGAGTTTGCGGTTCAGGGTTTCGCGCGGGATGTGCGAGACGTCCAGGTACACCGCGGCCTGGCCGTCGAGGCCCAGTTTCTCTTGATAAACGATGCGGTGAATCGCGCGCGTGGCGATATCACGCGGCACCAAGTTGCCGTACTTCGGATACCACTCCTCCAAGAAGTAGAATCGGTCGGATTCAGGAATGTCTCTAGGACCGCGCTTTTCGGCAGGATTCCGCGGAACCCACACGCGGCCGCCTTCGCCGCGCGCGGATTCGCTCATCAAGCGGAGCTTGTCTTCTCCGGGAATGGCCGTCGGGTGCACTTGGATGAATTCGCCGTTGGCGTAATCCACGCCCTGCTGAAACAGCGCGGACTGCGCCGAGCCGGTGCAAACCACGGAATTCGTCGAGCGGCCGAAGATGGCGCCGATCCCGCCGGTTGCAAAAATTGCCGCGTCGGCGGGAAACGTTCTTACCTCCATGGACCGTAAGTCCATCCCGCAGATGCCGCGGCACACTCTTCCCTCGTCGATGACTGCGGAGAGAAAGTTCCAGCCCTCAAATTTCTTGACTCGGCCTTCGGCTTCGTGGCGGCGCACCTGTTCATCGAGCGCGTACAAAAGTTGTTGGCCCGTGGTCGCGCCGGCGAACGCGGTGCGATGATACAGCGTGCCACCGAACCGCCGGTAATCCAGCAATCCTTCGGGCGTGCGGTTGAACATGACGCCCATGCGATCGAGCAAGTCGATGATGCTGGGCGCAGCTTCGCACATGCGCTTGACGAGCGGCTGGTTGGCCAGAAAATCGCCGCCATAAATGGTGTCGTCGAAGTGCTTGTCGGTAGTGTCGCCTTCGCCCTTCTGATTTTTCGCCGCGTTGATGCCGCCCTGCGCGCAAACCGAATGCGAGCGTTTGACCGGCACGATGGAAAAAAGGTCGACCGGGATTCCGGATTCGGCAGCGCGAATGGTGGCCATGAGTCCGGCCAGACCTCCACCCACGATAATGATCTTCGGCTGTCTCATTTGGGTATGTAATAGGAAGCAAAGGGGTGCCAATTCAGGCGGAAGCTGAGCACGATAAGAATCCCTGCGACGCCGAACGCAACCCCAATCACGATTCCAAGCCGGCCCGCGGCCTGCTGCGCTTTGGCGGTGGCCGCCAATCCCCACTTGCAGAGAAAATTCCAGATGCCCACGCCCAGATGAAATGAGGAGGCGAGAATCCCGATCACGAAGAACGCCAGGTACCAGGGATTCTGCAAATCGCTGGCTACGGTCGCATAGGTTGACCGGCCGTGGGTCAGCCAGCGCTCGGTGTACAAATGCCAGCCGATGTAGGCAAACGCGATCAGACCGGTATAGCGCTGCGCCACGTACAGCCAGTTCCCCACCCACGGATAGGAGGAAATGTTGGATTTCCCGCGCAGCCAGATGTACACGCCATAAACCGCGTGGTACAGCATCGGCAGGAAAATGATGGCCCATTCGACAATGGGCCGGAACGGAATGGTTTGCAGATCTCGCGAAACTTCGTCGTATTTCGGGGCGTTTACGAGAGCGGCACTGTTCGACCAGAAGTGTTCCGCCAAAAACGCTCCAACGGGGAGTACGCCGGTAAGGGAATGAAGCTTTCTGAGAAGGTAACTCGAATCAGACTGGCTCGCGGTAGCAGACATGCCCTCTCCGCCGCGGGGTTCCTTGCCCGTTCACGCTCAACGAACCGGAAGAGAGAAAAACAATCGCGGCTAACTTCAGTATAGGCAGATGCATCGGTCGATGCAAGGAAGCCTGTCCGACGGGGTCCGATGGCATGGTTTTTTCGCGGACAACGGCGCGCCGGAATTTCGCGACAACCGGCCGGCCATTGACAATAACTTCAGCGCAACGCGGCATCCGATTCTCTGCGAAGGCATAACATCCGCGGAGACACGCCGGAGTCGATCCGGAAGATCCTGGAGCGCGCCGATTCTTCTAACCGGCACAGTCATCGGGGTCATCGAAGTCAGCCACAAAGGCGAAACAACGGAGAGCGCGAGCCCGGATTTTGCTCCGGAGCGTCTCGCCAACCTTGCTGACGCTCCTGCAAGCCACTCCGGGAAGCTCGTTGCGGCGCTCCGAGTAGCGCGACGGAAGTCACGCTGTAACCGGCGTTCGCAACCCCGCAAGCCGCACAGACGAAGGCATCGAAATGGATTGACACTCGAAAACCTTCTTGTTATTTTTGCCTTGCCCTAAAATTTTTTCTTGCTCTCAATCCTGTCAGGGAGGCCCGAAAAACCGGCACCATGGCGTTCGTCGCGAAGAAGATCTTCCTCACGAAAGGTGTCGGGAAACATAGAGAAAGGCTCTCCAGCTTCGAGCTGGCCCTGCGCAACGCGGGCATTGCGGCGTGTAACATTGTCCGCGTCTCTTCCATCTTTCCGCCAAATTGCAAACTCATTTCGCGAAGCGAAGGCTTGAAGCACCTGAAGCCCGGCCAGGTGGCGTTTACGGTCATCAGCGAGAATTCCACCAAGGAACCTCATCGCCTCATCGCTGCAAGCATCGGACTGGCGCTGCCGAGCGACAAAAGCATGTACGGGTACCTCTCGGAGCACCACTCGTTCGGAGAGACCGAAGAAGTAGCCGGCGAATACGCGGAAGAGCTCGCTGCCGAAATGCTCGCCACCACGCTGAACGTGGAATTCGATCCCGATTTGTCGTTCGACGAAAAAAAAGAGGTTTACCGCATCTCCAATAAAATCGTTCGCACCATGAACATCACGCAGTCGGCTGTGGGCGACAAGCGCGGCCTCTGGACCACGGTGCTGGGCGCAGCCATCCTCATCGGCGAAGACGATTGAAGCTCACTTTGATGCAAGCAGACGCCGGATGCAAGATCACTCAGCGTGCATCAGACGTCCAGATCGTAAGCCGTTTTCAGCCACTGCTTCACCTCCGCGTCGATCTGCGCCGTCGCGGTGAGTTCAATTCGATGGGTGATGCGGTCTTTCTTGGCGAGGCCCCCGGTATCGATCAGGCGTCTGGGTAATTTCCCTTTGTAGTGTGTCAACGCAAAGCCGAAGTCGACTCGCGAATTCGTCGTCGGCTTGATCTGGGCAAACACGTGTTGCCGATAAAGCGGCACGATCGTCTTGCCGGGGCAAACTTTCACGTCATCGCCCAGCGATCTGCCGAGCTTCAGCAACTCTTCAAAGATGGGGCGAAGCTTCTCTCTCTGCCCCGCATATTGCTCTTCCACATACCGCGCCGCGCTGTTCAGATACGCCTCCGGCGAATCGTCTTCGCCCTTGCCATCGGCACGCTCGGCGATCCACCACGCGCTGTTGGTGCCGAGCTTGTGCTTGACCTTTAACCACTCGCGGCGCGACTTCTCGTCTTTCGGCCCTTCTTTCTTGACCACGGCAATCCATTCCTCGAGGGTGCGCCCGGTCTTGTCTTTCAGCCCGGCCACCCACTTCTGTACCATGGCAACGCCCGGATGTACGTCATAGAGCGCCCGTGATCTCGCGGTAGCCATAACTTTAGTTCTGGGCCGCAATGTCGCTTTTCACGAATGCGGCTGCGATGAGTCCCACCAACGTGTAACCGATCGCTTGCGTGATCATGTAGCCTGCAGTGTAACTCGAAGGAAATTCATACCAATTCCAGTACTCCACATTGGTTGTCAGAGTTGCAAGGATGCCGGCAACCACAACGAATCCCACCCGCGCCCCATATCCCTTTCCCGGCGCCGCCCAGGCAAGTAACCAGGCAGCAAGCAGGCCTTCGACAAGATTCAGGAGGCCTTCTCGCGCCAACGCCGCCCCAAAAGGAAACGCTCCCGAGGCAGGATGGTAGATCAGGATGCCGTGGGGAGACTGCTCATACTTCTTCGTATAGGCGGGCATGGCCTCTTTGCGCTGCTGGGAAGTCGCATTTGGCCCGAGCCCGAAACCGGGAAAGAGATAAAGCCCGCCCTGCGGCAGCGCTGACCGCATGGCGGCCAGCACCGCGGCTTCGTTGGGAATTTCTCCGACTCCCATTTCGCCAAGCGGAAGAAACTCGTGCGCCACAAACAACCATAGAAACATCGCCACTCCACCGAGGATCCCCGCAATCACGACTCGCTTGGCCACCGCGCCTCCCCCCACGCGAGGTTCAAATGTGAGTTAGGTCCTGACTCCCTCGCTGTCCTTAATCTTTATCATTCAGCGAAATACGCTCCCTTTTGCTTATTTGTCGTGTTTGAAGTGGCCCAGGCGCTGCAACACCGCGCCGGCAATCAGTGGCAGCGCTACCGTGGCATCGTCGAAAACTTCCGCGAACTGGCCGCCTTCCTCCCTTGGAACGAATTTCCCCCACGACACCGCTTCCGTGTACGTGCTTCCGCTCAACCCGCCCCAGCTTACCGGCTCCGGGCAGATGCGCACGCCGTAGTTGTAGCGTTTCAGCGGAAGGTTCTTGTAGCCGCGCCGCGCGAGCAACTCCGCATAAACGCCGAATTGCTGTGACCAATTGCGCGGAACGCCGCCGCCCACGGTGAAAATCCCCATGCGGTTGGTCTCCAGCATGATGCCGGCAAACTTCTCGAAATCTTCGAAGGGGTCGAAACGTAAGACCGGCCGGTTATCCCGCCCCCGGGCAATCTTGTGGAGAGCAAAGTCGATGCCCAGCTCGGAATCACTAAATGCGGGAACAAACACCGGAACATTGTGCTCGAATGCCGACTTGAGAATCCCCCGCCGGTCGACGAAGTGTTTGTGGAGATATTCGCCGATGCGCCGGTGAATCTTCCAACTACAGACGAGTTCTTCCGCGTCCCACTCGTTTAGCACGCGCTGCATCACTTCTTCGACGTGATCCAGATTGACTTCGGGCTCAAGCGAATCATAGACGCGGTTGTACCCGGCCTCGAACAGCGTTTTGTCATCCATCCTGGGATCGTAGCGGAAGTGCGACCGGCCGGTCGCTTCCACGAGGCCGTGAGCCATCGATGCGCCCGTCGAGACGATGGCGTTCACAACACCGGATTCGATGAGGTCGCAGAAAATCAGCCCCATTTTGCCGACGGTCAAGGCCCCGGAGAGGGTCATCACAACAAAGCACTCTTCATCTCGCGCCATGACCTCGAGCACGTCCGCGGCATCGCCTATCTGCCGGCCGGTGAAAGCGGTGTTGCCCATGGCGCGAACGAGATCGTCGATCGTTCGGCAGCGCGCTAAGTCCAGCGGGAAAATCGGCCGGAGCTTATCTTTGACCGGGTCGTGCAACACCCGGCCGGTTACAGTCTTGTTTTGCTGCCTCCCCATCGCGTCTCCTCGAGCTTAAAAGGTTAATTGCCTGGAGCGAAAGAACTGCAATCCTGCCGGCGGTTCGTGATGCTACTTGAACGTTCGCAAGATTTTAAGTACAAACGACACACAAAAGAAAGAAAAATCGCGCATACCAAGCCGCTTCTTGGCTCATGCTAAACTAAATTTCATGGCCGACAAATTCTCCATCGGGCTCGTGCAGATGAAATCCACGAAAAATGTCGAGGAAAACCTCGCGCGCGCCATCGACAAAATCCATGAGGCGGCACGCCGGGGGGCGCAAATCATTTGCTTGCATGAACTGTTCCGCGGCGAATACTTCTGCCGGATAGAGGACACCGAACTCTTTAATCTCGCGGAGCCGATCCCGGGACCCACCACGGAGAAACTCGCGTTGGTTGCCAAAGAAAAGAACGTCGCGCTGGTCGTTTCGATTTTCGAGCGCCGAGCTCCCGGGGTCTATCACAACAGTTGCGCGGTGCTGGATGCTGACGGCAGCTTCCTCGGGAAATACCGCAAGATGCACATTCCCGACGATCCGCTTTACTACGAGAAATTTTATTTCACCCCCGGAGATTTGGGCTTTCCGAATTTTGACACCAAGTACGCGCGCATCGGCGTGCAAATTTGCTGGGACCAATGGTATCCGGAAGGCTCGCGCCTCACTGCGCTCAGCGGCGCTCAAGTGATTTTTTATCCCACGAGCATCGGCTGGCATCCTCACGAGAGAGCGCAATTCGGCGCGGCGCAACTGGACGCCTGGAAAACGATTCAACGTGGTCATGCCATCGCCAACGGAGTGTACACCGCCGTTGTCAATCGCGTCGGTTTCGAAGGGCATCCAGAGAATGGCGACCCCGGATTGGAGTTCTGGGGAAATTCGTTTGTCGCCGATCCTTTTGGCCAAATGATTTCGGAAGCTTCCCATTGCAAAGAGGAGATTCTTGTCGCCGAATGCGACCCGGCAAAAAGCGAAGAAACCCGCCGCAATTGGCCGTTCCTGCGGGATCGCCGGATTGATGCGTATCAGCCCATCTTAAACCGCTGGCTCGGCGAAAAATAACGTGCTCTTGTCTCGCCACACGCCGCTCGTTTACCCCGGGCTTCGCGGGGCCCTCCTTTTCCTCCGGTGCGATCTCCTGTGAGCTCACCCACTCCTGACGCCCTAGGTTTTCGCATGCCGGCCGAATGGGAACCTCATGAGGCTACCTGGCTCGGCTGGCCGCACGAACTAACCGATTGGCCGGGAAAATTCGCTCCGATTCCCTGGGCCTTCGCGGAAATTGTGCGCCATCTGTCGAGAGTCGAGCGCGTCTTCTTGCTGGTTGAGAATCGCGAGACGCAAGCGCGGGTGCGTTCCATCTTGAAGAAGTCGGGTGCCAACCTTGATACGGTGGAGTTCTGCGTCGCGCCCACCGATCGCGGCTGGATGCGGGACTCCGGTCCGATTTGCGTTCGAAACAGTTCCGGGGAAGTAGCAATCAACCATTTCCTGTTCAACGGCTGGGCCAAATACTCAAACCACAAGAAAGATGCGGCGGTCGTCGCCAACGCAAACAAGAAACTGAAACGCCGCCTCTGGCAACCACAGCGCCAGGGCCGCCGAGTCGTTCTGGAAGGCGGCAGCATTGACGTGAACGGCTGTGGCACGCTGCTCACGACCGAAGAATGCCTTTTGAGCAAAGTTCAGGAGAGAAATCCCGGCTTCACAAAGGAAGACTACGCACAAGTTTTTCGTCAATACCTTGGCGTGAAAAAAGTTCTTTGGCTCAAGAGTGGCATCGCCGGCGATGACACACACGGACACGTGGACGATCTGGCGCGTTTCGTGAACCCTTCCACCGTCGTAACCGTCGTCGAAACGGACTCGAAGGACGCCAACTACCTACCGCTCCAGGAAAACCTCGAACGGCTGAAGACCATTAAGGATCAGGACGACAAGCCTTTGCGCGTGGAAACGCTGCCGATGCCCTCCCCCGTCTATTTCGACAGGCAACGTCTTCCTGCCAGCTATGCAAATTTTTATATCGCCAATCAACTCGTGCTGGTGCCAACCTTTAACGATGCGAACGACCGCGTGGCCCTCAACACTCTCGCGCGACTGTTTCCGGATCGCGAGGTTGTTGGCATTCCGTGCCGTGATTTAGTGCTTGGCCTAGGGACGATCCACTGCATGACCCAGCAGCATCCCGCGGGTTGAAACTACCGTGTTTCGCGCCTCGAGACCGGAAGAGCCTGCCCCAGGCTTGCGCTTTCAAGGTATTTGGTCTGGCGTTCTGGTAGACTTGCCTGCTCTTAGCCGTTTCGAAAGACACGCGGAGAAATCGCATGTTCCCTTCCTGTCTTTATGGGTTCTTCCTGAGAAGTCAAGCTAGAGAGTGGGACATCCGCGCCGTGCTTCCACACGGCTTTTTCTATTGGGTTTTGATCGGTCTCGTCGCCGGCTGGCTCGCTGGAAAAATCGCGCGGGGCCGCGGCTTTGGCTGTATCGCGGATGTTGTTCTCGGATTGGTCGGCTCCTTTGTCGGCGGCTGGGTTTTTGTGAAGCTCGGAATTTTCGGCGGCGGTTTCTGGTATTCGCTCGCGGCCGCGACGCTCGGCGCGGTGATTCTCGTCTCCATCGCCCATCTCTTTACCAACGGCCACGGACACTAATTCTGCCGGTCCGCAGCGATGATCACCGCGGCGTCTGTCCTTTGCCGGCGCAGCCGTCGCGGCCACCACAGCGACGCGAATCACGGCGGCGGACTTCTGTTTCTGCACATTTGTTTGAGAGCAGGTTAAACTTGGGAATACGAGTGGAGGCAGGAGGCCGAAGCCTTTTCTCATGGGAAGCTCCGAACGATCAACCGGATGCCTGGCCGCAATTTAGCCATGCCAATACAGATTCAAACCTAGGAGGAATTTTCACTTCCTGATGTTGCTCGTGAAACTTTGCCACGCCGCCCTAGCACAGGTTGCGGCCAACTGGTCGGCAAGCGACGATTGGCTGTCCTGTCCCGGCCGCTGTCGTGTGATACGATGCTGGTTTACGATGCGGAGTCGATTCTTCCTTGAGCAAGACCCCAGCTAAGACCGTCGGTAAATCACCGGCCTCTCTCACCGCCATTCCTCTCGGGGGGCTGGGCGAATTCGGTATGAACATGCTGGTGTTGCGGCTTGGCGACGACATCATCGTCATCGATGCCGGCATGATGTTCCCGGAATCGGAGCTTCTTGGAGTTGACCTTGTCATTCCGGACATTTCCTATCTGAAGCAGAACCGCGCGAAAGTTCGAGCAATCGTTCTCACCCACGGTCATGAGGATCATATCGGCGCGCTTCCGTACATCCTTCGCGACCTTAACGTCCCGATTTACGGGACGCGCTTCACCCTGGCGCTGGTGAAAAAGCGGCTGGAAGAAGCAGGACTACTGGATTCCACCACGCTGCGCGAAGTCATGCCAGGCCGCACGATCGAAATCGGCCCGTACGAGATTGAATTTGTTTCGGTGACGCACAGCACTTTGGATTGCGTGGCGCTCGCGATTCGGACGCCACTCGGTGTCATCGTCCACACCGGCGACTTCAAGATCGATCAAACGCCGGTGGACAACGCCTCTTTCGATTTGCATACCCTTGCAAAGTATGGACGGGAAGGCGTGCTGGCGCTCTTCAGTGATTCCACGAATGTGGAGCGCCCGGGTTTCACGCCTTCCGAGCGCGCGGTCGTGCCGCGCATCGAAGACTTGTGCCGCTCGGCGCCCCGAAGAGTGATTCTGTCCTGTTTCGCCTCCTCGATTCACCGCATTCAACAGGTCATTGATATCGCCGCGCGCGTGAATCGCAAAGTGGCTTTCGTTGGGCGCAGCATGATCGACAATGTTGAGATTGCGCACTCGCTTGGCCTGCTGCAGATCCCCGACGGCATGGTAGTGCGCCCGCAGGACATTCGCGGGTTCGATCCGAAGCGCCTTGTCATCCTGGCCAGCGGCAGTCAGGCCGAGCCGATGTCGTCGCTTTCGCGTATCGCCGTGGACAACCACCGCCACGTCTCCGTGGAGGAGAATGACACGGTCATTCTTTCCGCGCGTATTATTCCTGGCAACGAAAAACCCATCTTTCGCATGCTCGATCACATGTTCCGCCGCCGGGCGCTGGTCTACTACGACAACTCCGGGGGCATGATTCACGTTTCCGGGCACGCCAGCCAGGAAGAACAAAAACTGATCCTGCAACTGGTGAAGCCGAGGTATTTTGTCCCTGTCCACGGCGAATACCGCCACCTGTTCCGCCACGCCGCGCTGGCGCATCAGCTCGGGGCTGTTTCCGCAGAAATTCTCCTGCTGGAGGACGGTCAGGCGGTCGAATTCACGGAAGAGAGGGCACACCGGCGGGATCCCGTCCCGGCCGGCCGTGTGCTGGTGGATTCCGGTTCGCTGGAAGAAATCGAAGAGGTGGTGATCCGCGACAGAAAACACCTTTCCGAAGACGGCATCGTGGTGCCCATCATCGCAATTGATAAGCACACCGGGAAGCTCGAATCGCAACCGGAAATTGTGACCCGCGGGCTCATGAGCGAAAATGGCCAGGAGCTGCTGGTCGGCGCACGCGAGGTCCTGATGAAAACCGTTGCCGAATCGAGCTCGGAAGAAAATTCGGATTGGGGTGTGATCAAGGAAAAAATTCGCGTCGATCTCAAAAGGTACATTAACAAACAGACTTCCAAGCGGCCGCTGATTCTGCCAGTCATCCTCGAGGTCTAACCGCCGTTCCGTTCGGTTCACCGACCCTTATTCTGGCCGGAGGAGCAAGCTGCGACCTCTCTCGCTTTGCCCAATGGCGCCAACCGATTGAGACGCACGACACGCCGCTTACCGCTACGCTTGCCAAGCCCCGGGCGCCCGCAAAGGGTTTTGCGAGTGCGTGAGGTTTATTGCGCGGAACTCGCCGGTGGGAAAGAGATTTACGAGCCCCTGGAACGGTCGAAGGTCGTTCCAACCGTTAAACCGGCGTAAGACGAAGCGTTAGCTTCTTCCATACCTACCCTGATGGCGTATCCGCACAAGCGTGGGAAAACCTCGACGACCAAATCATCCGCTTAGCCACGATCGCCCGGCTGAACTCTCTTAGCTCGAACGGTTGGATTACTGGAAGAAGTCGGCCATGGGGAGCCGCGTCGAGGCGCCCCCAAGTCCCGAGGTGTTCAGTCCAAGCGCCTCGGCGAGCGTGCGCAGGATGTTGGCTCCATCGTAGGTGTTGTTGTAGTTGGCGGGGTCACCAGCCGTGGACTGGTACGCCATCTTGCTCCGCGTGCTGATGAGCACGGTTTCGATTTGACCGCCGCAGCCTTGTCCGACCGTCGTGGTAGTGCAGTTGGGGCTGCCCGAACTGTCGTTTTCGTCGAAAGTGACAATGAGCAAACCGTCGCCTCCCGGTTGAAAGTAGCTGCTGGCGAGAAGCGGTGTGATGACAGCTTTCAGCCAGCTGTCAAAAGTGGACGCGGACGTGTCGTGCCCGTCATCGGTGCCGTTCGGGGAGAGCCAGGAGAGATTCGGCAGCGTATTATGGGCCAGGTCCGTGGCGAATTGGCTGAAACAAACAAGGTTGGCCTTGTTGATGTTTGTAAAGTACTCGAGCGGGTCGTGGCGCACGTAGTAGGTCCCGCTATTCAGGGCCCCGCAGCCGTTACCCGTCTCGACGTAGTCTTTCCAGGTCTTGCCCGCCTTCTCCACCTCCATGGCAATGTTGTCGGAGGAGAGGGGCAAGCTCGAAGGCGTCTGGCTGTCGTTATTGGTAAAGATTTGTCCCGCCGTGAAGACCTCGTAGTTGCCGATCGAAGGATGGGTATCGGCCCAATATTTGGTGGCGAGCCCGTACTGATTGGCGAGCGAGGTCAAATACGGCATGTTGCTGCTGCTATAGGTACTGCTATAGGCGCTGTTTTCTCCGATGACGATAAACACATGCCCAAACTGCGGCATCGTGGACGTGGTGTTCACGTTGAGCGTGGCTGCATTGCTGGTCACGTTTCCCGCCACGTTGCTGACCACGACGACGAACTGCGCGCCGTTATCGGAAGAAGTCGTCGCCGGCGTGGTGTAGTTAACCGAAGTCGCCCCGCTGATGGCCGTGCCATTCTTCTGCCACTGGTAACTCAACGGTGCTGTGCCCGTGGCCACCACAGCGAACGTAGCCGTCTGCCCTACGGTCACCGTCTGGTTCGCCGGCTGCGTGGTGATCGAGGGTGCTGCCGCCCCGGCATTGACCGTAAGCGTGGCCGCGTTGCTGGTCACGCTCCCCGCGGAGTTGCTGACTACCACGGCGAACTGCGCGCCGTTATCGGAAGAAGTCGTTGGCGGCGTCGTGTACGTCGCGGAAGTTGCGCCGCTGATGGCCGCTCCGTTTTTGTTCCACTGATAGCTCAACGGAGCAGCTCCGGTAGCGGTAACGCTGAAGGACGCCGTCTGACCGCTGGTGACGGTTTGACTGGCCGGCGGAACCACGATTCGGGGAGCGCTTGGAAGATTTGAAGCGGTGCTACCTGCGCATCCTGCCGTGAAAAGGCCCACCATGCTGATGGCGAGCAATACAACCAGAGTCCGAAGGCGCATAACCATACCTCAAAATGATTTTCTGGCTAGGAACGCGCGGGGGCGGGGGTGGCGCGAAGGTCTTGCGTGCCAATGCTTGCGAATGACGCAGCGTTGTAGGGTCCGCGAAATGCCACCAACCTGTCAATCAAGCGAAGACCTTAGCGCGCCGGAGGATTGGGCTGAATTTCCACCTGCGTAGCACCTGAAAGCAGACGCAGGGTCGCACCCACCCTCCCATGGCCTCCCATGGCCCGCATCTTGCTTGCTTTCCGCGGGCGGTATAGGCTTTTCGCCTTTGGGACTGAAATCGCGAAACGCAGGTTGAGGAATCATGACTGAGGCGACCAAGAAGTTGAATATACGCACACGTCGTGTTGCCGTGGCGCTCGTTTTGGCGCTTTCCTGCGCGGCAATCGCGGCTTTCGCGCAAACTTCCCAAGACTCCCGGCTGGCACAAAAACGCGCCGCACATTTGCGCCGCGGCATCAACCTGAGCGAATGGTTCGCGCAGGTGTATGACCAGAAGGGTTACACCAAGGAGCACTTTGAAACGTGGACCACGGCGCAGGACATCGCCCTGATCAAGGCGATGGAGTTCGATCATGTCCGGCTGAGCGTCAATCCAGAGCCAATGTTCCGCCGCAAAGAGGCAGACAGAATTCCCGAGGACTACCTGGGATATCTGGATGCCGCGGTCAAGATGATTCTGGATCAGGGGCTCGCAGTAATCATCGACATCCACCCGGATTCGGACTTCAAGGAGAAATTGGCGAACGACAACGAGTTTGTCGAGCAGTTTGCCGATTTCTGGCGGGCGCTCGCAAGACACTATTCTTCGTGGAACGCGGATCTGGTTTTTTTCGAGGTTCTGAATGAACCCGAGTTCCGCGACCGCTACCGCTGGGAGGGCGTACAGTCCAACTTAGCCGTGGCCATTCGCGAAGGCGCGCCGGCCCAGACCATCGTCCTTGCAGGGGCCAACTGGTCCGCCGACAATGAACTGCTTTTCATCGAGCCCCTGCGCGACCCGAATATCATTTATAACTTCCATTTTTACGACCCGCACGTCTTCACCCATCAGGGCGCCAACTGGAGCACCAACTTCGTGCACTACCTGAAAGATCTGCCCTATCCTTCGACTCCTGAGAACGTTCAGCAAGCCGCCGCATTGGTGCCCGACGCTGTGAATCGTCTCCTGGTCATCCGGTATGGCATGGACCGTTGGAGCGTCGCGCGAATTGACGACGAGATTTCCCAAATTGCCGCTTGGGGAAAACGCTGGAACGTGCCGCTAACCTGCAACGAGTTCGGCGTATACCGCAAAGCGGCCTTGCCCAAAGATCGCGCCGCTTGGATTTCCGACGTGCGGACCACGCTTGAAAAGTATGGCATCGGATGGACCATGTGGGACTACAGCGGGGGATTCGCCGTGGCGGTGAAACAAGACGGACGGGCGGTACCCGACGCGTTGACGGTGAAAGCCCTGGGCCGCACCATGCCCGCGCCTCAGCCGCAGAAGTGAAGGGCATAGCTGTCCAGGCCCAATTCTTGAAGGGATTGAAGAGATCCACTCCAAGCAGTGCGAAATCGGAAGGATTGCGCGTGGCAACCTTTAATCGATGTACACGCGCAGTCGCGGCAATCATGGCATTTTCTTCAAGAAGATGCTCGGACCCGCGTGAGCTAAGCCCGGCCCATTCGCGAAAGCAAGCTGCATCCATTGAGAGCAGGTTGCGTGAAGCTTCCATTTGGTCGAGCCAGACTTCGATTTCTCGCCCCTTGTCCGCGTTCCGCCTTCGAGTGTGCTCGATACCGCGCTGGAGTTTCCCCTTTGTGACGGCGGAGATGTAGATCTGATCTTCGCGAAGACTTTGCAGCCAGGCTACGACTCCGCCGTGCGGCTTTGGCTTGCGGAGTTCGGAAACGACACTGGCGTCCGAGCACGATAATGAATCACTGGAATTCGACCACCTTGCGGCGCTTCAGCGCGCCGCGTTTCGGAGCTAGATTCTGAAAGCAAGGGCAAGCGGCAAACTCTTCAATGTGGGCCGCGCGGCCTGTTCGAGCCGCCTCCAGTCTTGGATGGGCACGAGTACGGCCGTCTCCACGCCGCGGCGCGTGACGATTGGCGGCCCTTTCTTCAAGGCGGTGTTTAGGAATTTTGTGAAGCGCGCCTTTGCGTCCTGCAATTGCCAAGAAGCCATGACTCCCCTCCCTCAGTTCATTTGGCACACCAACTAGTCAGATGTCTAGTCATAACTCTCAAGCAAATCGCTGCTCGGTTGGCGGAAGTCCAGGAATGCGCTTCGGGGACTAGCTGAGAGCCCGCCATTCTGGACTACAATCCGGGGCAGCCATGCCGCTCACTCTTCGGTCGTATGGGCCGCGCGACTTCGCGGCGCTGCACAAGCTGGACCAATCGTGTTTTCCGGCGGGAATTTCCTATTCGAAGATCACCCTTCGCTATTTTTTGACCTTGCCCTCGGCCGATTGCGTCGTCGCGGAAGATGGCGGGCGCATCGTCGGGTTCATCGTGAGCGAGGAAAATCCGCCGTTAGCGCACATCATTACGCTCGACGTGGATGCGAAGCAACGCCGGCACGGCGTTGCTAGCGCGCTCTTGGAGACGCTCGAGGGCAACCTGGCCTTGCGCGGCGTACGCTCCATCTTGTTGGAAACCGCAACCAATAATGAACCTGCGGTTGCCTTCTGGAAGAGTCGCGGCTATCGTATCGAGGCGACTTTGAAGCGCTATTATCTCGGCCGCATTGACGCTTACGAGATGCGGAAAATTCTGCCGGCGACGTTGAATCTACAACCGGCAAAAAAGGAATCCTAATCAATGCCGCTCTATCAGGCGATTATCCTTGCCTTGGTGCAAGCGTTGACGGAATTTCTGCCCATCAGCAGCACGGCGCATCTGATTATTTTCCCGTGGCTTGCTGGATGGCCGGACCCCGGACTGGCATTTGATGTGGCGCTGCACGCAGGAACTCTGCTCGCGCTGATTCTGTACTTCTTCAAGGATTGGCTGACACTGCTTTTGTGCGGATTTGGAATGAACTACCCGGCGACGGCGCCCATCGAGGAGGTCGCGCACTACCGGAAGATGTTCTGGTATCTGGTGATCGGAACGATTCCCGCCGGCGTGGCCGGGTTGCTATTCCATCACGAAATTGAAGAGAAGTTGCGCCAGCCAACGATTATCGGCATTTCGCTCGTGCTGATTGCCCTGCTGATGTGGTGGGCGGATTCCAAAAAGGACCTTACGCGCAAAGTGGGCGAATCCACCTTGGGAGATGCGCTCGTGATCGGGACGGCGCAAGCGCTGGCATTGTGGCCGGGAGTTTCACGATCCGGAATCACCATTACCGCGGGACTGTTTCGCCGACTGACCAGGGCCGCGGCAACTCGCTTTTCGTTCATCCTGTCCGTGCCGGCGATCACCGGCGCGGTGGTAATGGAGCTTCCCAAACTGATCAAGATGCACAAAGCCGGCGCCCTCGATTTGCCACTCTCGACGCTCGTCGTCAGTGTGCTCGTTTCCGGCGTCGCCGGCTATTTCGTCATCGCCTTTTTCCTGCGTTACCTGCAAACACGCACCCTGAAAGTATTTGTTGTCTACCGCCTTGTGTTTGGTATCATGATCCTGGTTTGGGCGTTCCTCCAGGCGGGATTGCGCTAGCGCCAGCACCCGCCCCGCACTCAGCCTTCCCCAGAAGCTGAGGAGATCTTGTGCGCCTTCTTAGTCCGACTGAAAACAAGCGACTGAACGAATTGGTAGGCTTTTTATGTATTTCGCTGGCGGTTTTGATTGCGCTGGCGCTGATTTCCTATTCCCCGCGAGACGTTTCGTTTAACGTTAGCGCGCAGACGGCCGACAGCGGAGTGACCAACAACTGGATGGGCCCGGTTGGCGCGCATGCTTCGGACCTGCTCTTCCAGATTTTCGGCTTTGCCGCGTTTCTTCTGCCCATGGCGATCGCCGTGCTGGGCTGGCGATGGTGCCGCAGCCGGGCTATCGATTCGCAATCCGCCACCCTGGGCGGCTGCTTCTTACTGCTGGTTTCCCTGCCATCGCTGCTGGCGCTGTTTCCCTTCCCCGCCGTGCGCGGTGCCATTCCCGCTGGCGGGACGGTTGGCTCGTTGATTTCGACCGAATTGCTCGCAGGGTTCAACTTCTGGGGAGCCCTCTTGGTTGCCGTGGCCCTTTTCTTCACGTCCTTGTTTATGACTACGCGATTCTCCTTTGCCGGAACACATGCTTGGGCGACCGGGCCGAAAGGGCCGATCGGCGCCGTCGAACGCCTAGGCCTTCTCAAGAGGGCCCAAACGCGCTGGCAGAACTGGGGCGAGCGCCGCGAGCAGGAGCGTATGCGCCGCCGAGTCGAAGAATCGCGCCTTTCCGGAAGAAAGCCTGTGCCGCCACAAGCGATCAACCGACCTGCCCTTCTCGAAACCGGTGGCGCCTTGGCCGATCAGTCGGAACAGGAAGCTGCTGACGAAGACAGCAAGTCCGGCGTCGCGAAAGCGCCGATTTTTGTTTTTCATCGCGACACGGAAAAACCAGCAGTCAAGAAAACCGGCGAGCCCAAGATTGCGAAGGGCAACCAGAATTACAAACTTCCTCCTCCTTCTCTGCTGCACGAAGGCGAGCGCGGCCAGAAGCTCGACGAAGAGGAATTGAAGCAGCGCGCGCGTGCCATCGAAGCCAAGTGCCAGGAATTCGACGTCCAGGGACGCGTCACGCAGATCAACCCCGGCCCTGTCGTAACCACGTTCGAATTCAAGCCGGAAGCCGGCATCAAGTACAGCCGGATTATTAGCCTCACCGAAGATTTGTGCCTGGCCCTGCAAGCAGAATCCATCCTGATCGAGCGCATTCCCGGCAAGTCCACCATCGGCATCGAGGTCCCGAACGACAAGCGCCAGACGATCGCGCTGCGTGAAATCATCGAAGCCCCGGAGTTCATTCATTCCCCAAGCAAGCTGACCCTGGCCATGGGGCGTGACCTGCACGGGCGGATTCGCGTGACGGAATTGGCCGCCATGCCGCACCTGCTCATTGCCGGTTCGACGGGTACCGGCAAGAGCGTGTTCATCAACTCGCTCATGCTGTCCATCCTGTTCAAGGCCAGCCCGGACGAAGTGAAAATGGTGCTTGTTGATCCCAAACGTTTGGAACTGAGTCTTTACGAGAACATTCCACATTTGATAGCGCCGGTCGTCACGGATCCGAAAATAGCTTCGAACGTTTTACGGAACGCTACGCGCGAGATGGAGAACCGTCTAAAACTGCTGGCACAGCGCGGCGTTCGCAATATCGACCAGTACAACCGCACGTTCAAGAAGGAACAGTCGCTCTCGCTGTTCGACAATGTCGAAGAGTCGGAGCACAAGCCGCTTCCCTACCTCATCATCGTTATCGACGAATTGGCCGACTTGATGATGGTCGATACCAACAATGTGGAAGAATCCATCACCCGGCTGGCGCAGATGGCGCGCGCCGTAGGCATTCATTTGATTCTCGCGACGCAGCGGCCCTCGGTCGACGTCATCACCGGCTTAATCAAAGCGAACTTCCCCGCCCGTATCTCTTTCCGAGTGGCTAGCAAGGTCGACTCGCGCACCATTCTCGATTCGAACGGTGCAGAATCGTTGCTTGGCCGCGGCGACATGCTCTACTTGCCGGCGGGCTCGGCGCGATTGCACCGGATTCACGGCCCGCTGGTCACGGAAGACGAAATCACCGAAGTCTGCGACTTCTGGCGCGAGCAAGCGCAAGCAAAATATCAAGAAGAGCTGCTCGAAGCACCCAAGGAGGAGAATGGCAAGGCCGCCGAAGGAGCAGACGAACCCGATTCGGATGGCGGCGACGACGTCGACGACGACCTGTATCAGGATGCCGTTCGCGTCGTTTGCGACGCCGGACGCGCTTCCACTTCCACGTTGCAGCGCCGCCTGCGGATCGGCTACGGCCGGGCCGCGCG
>Ga0307475_10000815_pt1 | contig 18775 bp, 17 predicted proteins | sample atmos_gasesECM1C_FD_203317 | JGI IMG/M metagenome (GOLD analysis project Ga0307475, IMG submission 203317) | Hardwood forest soil microbial communities from Morgan-Monroe State Forest, Indiana, United States - atmos_gasesECM1C_515 | ecosystem: Environmental > Terrestrial > Soil > Temperate... | reverse complement strand
GGGATCCCAAAGGGGAAGAGAAACTTAGCGAGTTCGGCTGGGAGTTTGTGGACCGAATTCTCACGCATGGCAATGACATTTGCCTGGTCTTCAACTCCAGCGTGAACGCCTACCGCCGGCTCGACCCGCATTTCGAGGCGCCCAACCAACTGAATGCTTCAGCAGTCAACCGCGGGGCGATGGTGCGCATTCCGATCGGCAATGAACGCAGCATGCGCACGGAGGTGCGCGCCGTCGCGCCGGATGCAAATCCTTACATGGTGATGTATTCGATTTTCAAGACCGGGCTCGACGGCGACACGGCCAAGATTAAAAATCTGCGCTCCGCGCAACGCTTTCTTCCGGACAACATCTATACTGCCCTGGAGAACTTCGAGAAAGCGGAGTGGACGACGAAATTATTCGGCGCCGACGTGAAAGGGCGCTACGCGGAGCTGAAGCGCACGGCCGCCGACCGCTGTGCAAGGGTGCTAGGAACGGTCGTCAAAGCGCCTGAAGTGCAGTTCCACCACGAGGTGTACAACCAGTTCCTGTGGAATTTGTTCTAGAAAGCTCCCGTAGTAGCGCAGCATGCTGCGCTACCACAAAAGAGTATTACGCCGTTCTCACTTGAGCGCTCTTCGCGGTGACAGCGTCGAGCACGCGCGTGGAATAGATCAGGGCTGCTCCCGCATTCATAGCAACCGCAACGCCCAACGCCTCCGCGATTTCTTCCTTCGTTGCGCCGGCTTTAAACGCCGCTTCGCTGTGAACCACGATGCAGCCGTCGCAGTGTGTGGTGACGGCAACCGCGAGTGAGATCAACTGCCGTGTCTTCTCATCGAGTTTGCCCGTTTTGGAATTTGCTGCGCTAAGTGTTTGGTAGCCGCGGACGGTGTCCGGGCTCAGCTTCATCAACTCACCCAAGGTGGCGCCGATTTGCTTGTGATACTCGTTCCAATCGATCATCATGTGAGTCTCCTTCCGCTGATACTTCTTGGATTATACCCAAGCGCTCTCCGGCAGCGCGTGGGATTTGTTGCGGTTGTGGTATCTTCTTTAATTCGCGACGGACTCCGGCCGGTTGTGTCGAGTGGCAACCGCAACAAGACAACGCCATTTGCAAGAGGTCATGAACCATGAAGAATTCGTACAACGGACACACGATTCCTGCCGGTGGCGAAGGCATCAAGTACAGCGGCGGCGAATTGCGCGTCCCGGACGCGCCGATCATTCCTTTCATTGAAGGTGACGGAACAGGACGCGACATCTGGAAGGCGTCGCGGCGCGTGTTCGATGCCGCGGTGGAGCACGCCTACGGCGGCAAACGGCGCGTGGCGTGGTTTGAAGTTTTCGCCGGAGAAAAAGCATTCAACGCATTCAAGGAATGGTTGCCAACCGACACCGTTGACGCGATCCGCGATTTTCGCGTGGCCATCAAGGGCCCGCTCACGACGCCAGTGGGCGGTGGCATTCGCTCGCTGAACGTGGCGCTGCGCCAGATTTTGGATTTGTATTCATGCGAACGCCCGGTGCGCTACTACGCGGGAGTTCCCTCCCCTGTGAAGCATCCCGAGAAAATGGACATCGTCATCTTTCGGGAGAATACGGAAGACGTTTATATCGGAATCGAGTGGCAATCCGGCACGCCGGAAGTAAAGAAGCTGCTCGAATTTCTGAATAAAGAAATGCTCAAGGACGGCAAGAAGCAGATTCGCGGGGACTCGGGCGTGGGCATCAAGCCAATCTCGCCGTTCGGAACCAAGCGGCTTGTCCGGCGCGCCATCAAGTACGCGCTCGCGCACAAACGCAAAAGCGTAACGCTGGTGCACAAGGGCAATATTCAAAAGTTTACGGAAGGTGCGTTTCGCGATTGGGGCTATGAGCTGGCGCGCGAGGAGTTCCGCGCGCAGACGGTCACCGAGCGCGAGAGCTGGATCCTCGACAACTTGGACAAGAATCCCACCCTGAGCATCGAGCAAAACGCCGCGCTGATCGAGCCGGGACTGGATCAAGCCACGGACGCCTTCAAGAACGGCATCTATGCCGAAGTGAAGCAAACCATCGAGGCCATCCATTCAACCCACGGCAAAGGCCAGTGGAAGAAAAAACTCATGGTCAACGACCGCATTGCGGACTCTGTCTTTCAGCAAGTGCTCCTGCGCGCGGACGAATACAGCGTCCTGGCTACGTCCAACTTGAACGGCGACTATCTCTCCGACGCTTGCGCCGCGCAGGTCGGCGGGCTGGGCATGGCGCCGGGCTCCAACATCGGCGATGGCTTCGGCGTGTTCGAAGCTACCCATGGGACTGCGCCTAAATATGCGGACAAGGATGTGATTAATCCCAGCTCGGTAATGCTTTCCGGCACGATGATGTTTGAATTTTTGGGTTGGAGCGAAGCAGCACAACTCATCGAGGACGGCATCGCACGCACTATTCAACAGAAGCGTGTGACCTACGACCTGGAACGCCTGATGCCTGGAGCAACCAAAGTTGGCACGTCGGCGTTCGCGTCGGCGATTATCGAGAATATGGCCGCGCACGCCGTCGCGCGCTAGCTTGTGGTTGACACCAGCTTGATTTCACTAGGAGATTGACCGGATGCGCAAGAAAGTCACGGTCGTGGGTGGTGGGTTTGTGGGATCGACGACGGCGCAGCGCATTGTGGACAAGGAGCTGGCCGACGTCGTGTTGACCGACATTTTGGATGGCCCGCCAGCGGGCAAAGCGCTGGACATGATGGAGTCCGGGCCGATTACGCGTACGGATTCGCGTGCGGCGGGAATTTCCACGGCGAATGGAGATTACGGCGCGACGGCGGGCAGCGACGTCGTCGTGATCACCGCGGGATTTCCACGCAAGCCGGGAATGAGCCGCGACGATTTGCTAAAGGCGAACTACGACGTGGTGAAAGCAGTGGTCGAGCAGATTGTGCGACACTCGCCGAGCTGCATCATCATCGTGGTGACGAATCCGCTGGACGCCATGGCGCAAGCGGCGTGGAAGGTGAGCGGGTTTCCGAAAACCCGCGTGCTTGGGATGGCCGGCGTGCTGGACTCCGCGCGAATGAGCACGTTTGTCGCGATGGAATGCAAAGTCAGCGTGGAGAATGTGCATTCGTTCGTGCTCGGCGGGCACGGCGACGACATGGTGCCGCTGCCGCGTTATTCGACGGTGGCCGGCATTCCGCTGCCGGACTTGCTGCCGAAGGAGCGCATCGACGCGATCGTGGAGCGCACGCGCAAGGGCGGCGCGGAAATTGTGAATCTGCTGAAGACAGGTTCGGCATACTACGCGCCTTCGGCTGCGGCTGTCGAAATGGTCGAAGCGATTTTGAAAGACAAGAAAAAGATTTTGCCTTGCGCTGTGTATCTCGATGGTGAGTACGGAATCAAGGGGTTGTTTGTGGGGGTGCCTGTGAAGCTTGGCGCCAAGGGTGTGGAAGAAATCATTCAAATCAAGCTGACCGCGGAAGAAAATGCGGCGCTGCAAAAGTCGGCCGGATCAGTGAAGGAACTCGTGAACGTGCTGGGAATTTGAGAGCAGCCGGACTCGACATAGAGGACGCACAGCTCGGCGCACCGAGGTCACGGATACGAAGGGGCTCGCACGCGCCCCCCTTTTGTTTTGATCAGCTAGAAGCCGAACAGTTTTCCCGCTCCGGCTACTAACGCTAATGTGAAGACGGCGATGACCACTTCGCCGATCGCGCCCACCGCGAACGGACGCAAACCCTGCTTACGCATTTCGCGGAAATTGGTGCGCAGGCCGACGCCCGCAAAGGTGAGGAGAAATGCCCAGCGCGAGAGATTCGCCAGCGCCGTGGTCTGCTCCTTGGTGAAGAAATGGTACGTCGCGAGAACGGAAATCAGCAGGAAGCCAAGAACGAACTTCGGGAATTTTTGCCAGAGGAAGGCTACTTTGTTGCCTACCGTCTTGGCTTGGCCGCGGCTGGCCCAGTAAATCGCGTAGGCCAGCACGACGAAGCCGATCATGGCGTTGCGCGTGGTCTTCGCCAACACGGCCAGCTTGCCGGCGGCGTCGGAGTACAGCGCGCCCGCAGCAGTGGCTTCGGCGGTGTTGTCGACCGCGAGCCCAGCCCACAGGCCGTAGGCATGATCGCTGAGGTGCAGCGCGTGCCCAATCAATGGAAATGTGAACAGCGAGAGAGCGCCGAGGGCGAGGATGGCGGCAATGGCGAAGGAAGAGTCTTCGTCATCGGCTTCGATGGCGCCCTGCGTGGCGATAATGGCGCTGACACCGCAGACCGCAGAGCCGACCGCGAGCAACGAAGTGAGTTTGGGACGCAAACCGAAAGCACGCCCGAGGAAGGTCATGAAGGCAATGGCCACCGCAATTTCAATGGCTACGAGCGCAAGACTGACGCCGCCAAGTTTCAACACATCGCCCAGAAGAAACCGCGAGCCGAGCAACACGATCCCGGCCTTCAGCCAGAATTCGTAGGTGGCCACACCGGAGCGGAAGATCTGCGGCACACCAACGGTATTGGAAATCGCCAGGCCGATGAGGATGGCCCACAGTACGTACTCAATGTTGGGGAATGTCCAATGATGAGCTTTCGCGTAAGTCCCCACGTTGCGCTCGAGTAGCTTGCCGGCATAGCCGACAGCCGCGAGCAGCAGCACGCCCGGGACCACGCCTAGAAATTGCAGAGCAGGCTGAGCCGGTCTTGCTTGAGGTAGTGCGATTGCGTCCGCCATTGTTTTCCTCTCGTAGTGAAATCTTGGATAAGGTTGCCTTGGAATCCGCGTGGCCTACCAGGGCACGCGCGTGAATACGCCAGCCCGGATTAGCAAAGCCGCGAGAAGCGCCGCCACAACTGCCCAACTATCCAGCGATAACAACCAAGTTTTTCGGGAATTCAGAGATACTGCGTTGGTGCTCATGGTTCTCTCCTTGAGTGGTCCTTCAACTTACGACAGAGCGCGGCGCGCGACGACCGTCCGGATCACGGTGCCAAAACGCCTCGCTGATTTGTTGAACCTTCCGTGAAGCAACGCGTCCAACTATCATCAATGCCGGCGCGGGAAGCTTTTCCTCGTGGGCCAACTGCGCAACACTGGTCCATCGAATCTGCTGCCCGGCACCCGTGGCATTGGACACGATGACGCACGGCAGGTCGTCCGGCAGGCCGCCTTCGCGCAAGCGATGCGCCACTTCCGCATAGTCTGGTCCGAGCATGTACAGCGCAAGGGTCGTGGTGTTGGTGATGGCGCTAAAATCCATCGGTGCGCCTTCCGTGCCCCGCGAAAATGTGCTGATGACGACTTGCGAGGCAGCGCGGCGGTCGGTGAGCGAAATTCCCGCGGCGGCCGCAGCGCCCAGCGCGGCGGTGATCCCCGGCACGACTTCAAAATCCACGCCGGCATTGCGCAGCGCCTCGATTTCCTCTGCCGCGCGGCCGAAGATGAGCGGGTCGCCTCCCTTTAATCGAATCACAACGTCATGCTTCGCGGCCGCGGACACCAGCAATGAATTGATTTCGTCTTGCGTAAGCAGCTTTTGCCCGCAGCGCTTGCCTACATCGATCACTTCCGCTTCGCGCCCGATAAGCTGCAGAATTCCCCTGCTAACGAGCGAGTCGTGAAACAAGATGCTGGCGCGCGCGAGCAGCCGCGCCGCTCTCACGGTGAGGAGCTCCGGGTCTCCCGGACCTGCGCCGACCAAGTACACCTTACCCATCATGCCGCTCCCCGTGTCGCGCGCTGCCGTCGCGCTTCCTGAAGAAAACGCTCGAACATCGGCTGACTCGCAAGATGGTGCAGCAGAACTTTCTTGGAATCCGCGCTGCCATCACCAGCGCGCAGCAGTTCACGGGCGGCGCCTAGCCACTCGAGCCATAACTCGTACTCTGGACCGAATTGCCTCTCGAGCTGGAGTCGCAACCGCTGCGCGAGCGCGGGGCTCTTGCCGTTCGTGGAAATAGCAACTTGCAGGTCGCCGCGCTGCACAACTGAGCCATAGTAAAAATGGCAGTGCTCGATGTCGTCCACGGCGTTGCACAGAATGCCCCGCGCGTCAGCCTCGCTAAAAACAGCTTCATTAATGCCAGGCGCGGAAGTGGCGGCAATCACCAGATATGCGCCGTCGAGGTCCGCCGGGGCAAACGCCTTCGCTCGCCATTCCACTTTCCCCTGTGCGATCCATTGCGCGATGGCCGGTGTCACCTGCGGCGCGACAACGCGAACGCGAGCCTCGGCCGCAAAAAGGCCGCAAATCTTCCCTGCCGCGACGGCTCCGCCGCCAACAACCACAACTAGGCGATCCCGAAGCTTCACGAAAATGGGCAGCAGGCTCATGCTAGCCTTCGACTCCCATCGGCACGGGGCCAGCCGCGGCGTCGCGCTCCACAGGAGCGACGAGTTCTGCCGCCAGCCATCCGCGAATCTGCTCGTTCGAATGGCGCGCGAAAAAGCGCCGAAGATTTTCGCCAGGCTCGCGCTGCTCGTTGAATTCGTACAGCAGCCGCTCGATGGCGTCCGGTACTTCCGACGCCGCGCAGCGATAGCCGACCGGCCGCGCAATCGACGCGAACTCGCCCACGCTCCCGCCGACACAGAAGTAATACGCGTCGACCATACGACCATCGACCTTCAACTTCTTGCCCTCGATGCCGATGTCCGCGATCCAGTGCTGGCCGCAGCTATTCGGGCATCCGGTGATGTGCAACTTGAGCTGCTCCTGAAATCCCGGCAGGCGCTCATCGAGCTCTTCCGAAAGCCAACGCGCGAAGCCTTTCGTCTCAGTCAGCGCCAGCTTGCAAAATTCCGAACCGGTGCAAGCAACGGTGCCGCGCGCGAAAGCGGACGCGCGCACGGGCAAGCCCACCGCGGTCAGTTCTCCGGCGACCCGCGCCGCATGCTCATTGGGAACATTCACGATGAGCAGGTTCTGCATGATGGTGTTGCGGAGATGCCCATCGGCGTAATGGTCGGAGAGATTCGCAGCGGTGCGCAACTGCTCCGGCGTTATGCGCCCGCGCAGCACGTTCGCGCCAACATAGGAGAGTCCGTGCTGCTTCTGCGCGTGAACGCCGACGTGATCGCGGTGAATGTCCGAGGGAAGCTCTTCCGGTTCGGCGGGATCAAGCGCAAAGCCCACCCGATCTTGCAAAGCGGCCAGGAAGGAGTCCGCTGTCCAGCCGTGCTGCAAGAAAAGAAATTTCAGCCGCGCACGCTCGCGGTTTTTGCGGAGCACCTCCGATTCACGAAAGAGCTCCGCGACCCCGCGTACAACGGGGACAGCCTGCTCCCATCGCACAAAGGCGTTCAAGCGAACGCCGAGGTGCGGATCGGTGGAAAGACCGCCAGCCACGCGCAGCGAGAATCCGACCTCATCCCCGTGCGAGCGCTTTCGCGTGACCGCGGTGAGTCCGACATCATTGATCTCCGGATACGTGCACCACGAACGGCAGCCGGTGATCGAAACCTTGAACTTGCGCGGCAGATTGTAGAACTCGGAATTGCCTCCTATCTGCCCGTTGACCTCCAAAGCCAATGGCGAAGCGTCGCAGTGCTCGTGCGCGTCAAAACCCGCCACAGGGCATCCCGTAATATTCCGCGCGACGTCGCCGCAAGCGCCGGTGGTCGTCAACCCCACGCGCCACAACGCCTCAAGCACTTCCGGCAGCGATTCAATCGTCACCCAGTGCAACTGCACGTTCTGCCGCACGGTGATGTCCGCAACGCCGCGAGCGTGGCGCTCGGCGAGGCCGGCGATGGTGCGCGCCTGCTGACTGCTCAGGAGGCCGTTGGGAATTCGGATGCGCACCATAAAGAACGGCGTCGCTTTGCCTTCGCCATTCTTGCCGCCGACCACGCCGGCGCCGTCGCCCTGCGTGTAGACACCCCACGAACGAAAATACGTGCCCAGCCATTCCGGTGGAATCGAAGCGTGCCCCTGCCGCGCAAACGCACGGATCTCGTCGAAATGCTCCCAGGCGTTCTTCTCGCGCTTCAGCCGCTCCACGCGTTGGGCTTTGGTTTCCTTGATTTCGCTCATTTGGGATGCCCTAAAAACAAAAAACCCACGTTGGCCTGAACTCTGGCAACGTGGGCTTCGGAACTTGCGCTTACTTTACGTCTAAGTCCGGAAACTCCTCTGGCCAGAGATGGTCGCCTTGCGACACGCAGCGTTGCACGCGCAAGAACAACAGATCGTCTGGCAACAGATATTCATTGAGTCTAGAGAATACGTTCGGCGGCTTATAAAAGTCAAATTGCCGCCAATGCAAAAAACAAATTCATCCAAACCAAAAAACCGATGCCCGGTCTACTGCGGCTTCTTAGCGGGCGTCGCAGGTTTAGACGCGGCAGCGGGCGCGCTGGTAAGCAACGTCGCCGACTTGATGGTATCAAGCTTGGGCCAACCCTTATCCAGGTATGGTTTTCCCTGGCTTTCGATCTTCGGCTGGTCGGGCCCGGCATTGTCGCCGTACTGGTCATAGAACATTTCGACCACTTTCATTCCGTCACCTTCCACCACGCCGAATGGCGCGAAACCCATACGGTCGAGGCGCGCGTTGTCCACGAGATTGATGAACACTTGCGTGGTGCGCGTATTCGGCCCAGCCGTGGCAAACGTGATGTATCCCTTCTTGTTGCTCTGCGTCACAGGGTCATCCTTAATATCGGTTCCCTTCCAGGCCGTGGTCACCGCTGGATACGCACTGATCCCAAATTGCGCGACAAAGTTCGGTACCACGCGGAACACGCTGGCGTTGTCAAAGAAATGATGCTTGACCAGATTATAGAAGCGGTCCGCCCCCAGCGGCGCCCAGGCACGGGTGACATCAATCGTGAAGTCGCCGCGCGTGGTCACGAACTTTATCTTGAACTGCGCCGGCGCCTTGTCCTTTAGTAGCGCCGGCCGCAGCAGCGCGCGGTCATAAGCGTGTACGGTGGCAGGAGCCTTCCTCGTTGTCGTGCCCTGACCGGCTGCTCCACTCTTTGGCGCTGCGCTCGGCGCGGGGGCCGCTTGCGCTCGTGCGGGCACCGGCGTCGACGAAACCCCGACGATCAAAGCGATAAAGAATGCAACTACACCTGTAATTGTTCCCAGCTTTCGACTCGAGCTCATTACAACTCCCTCTCTCGTAAGGTGTCTCTGCTCTTACTTCCCGGAATTCAGTTTCGAGCTCACGCGTTCCACTTCGGTCATCACGCGCAGCGTATTTTCCCCCAGGATCTTGCGCACATTCTCGTCTGAATAGCCCCTGCGAAGCAGCGCCTCCGTGATCAGCGGCAACTTCGTGGCATCTTCCATCCCAAAGGGCATATTCGCGCCATCAAAATCGGAGCCGAGGCCAACGTGCTCCGCACCAACCAGCTTCACCGCGTGATCGATGTGCTCGATAATCTTTGTGTAATCCACGCGCGGCAGCTTGCCCTGCTGCACGTATTCCCGTGTGATGCGGTCGCCTTCAATCAACTGGCAGCCTTCCTTGTCGCCGCAGCGCTTCTCCACCTCGGCGGCAATGGCTTTCGTGATCTCCGGGTCCTTATCGGCGTTCATAAACTCCTCGCTCAGAAAGCCGACGTGATAGTTGATCTGAATGACCCCACCCTTCGCTGCCAGATCCTTAATCATCTGATCGGTCATATTGCGCCGGGCATCGCAGATCGCGCGGCACGAAGAGTGCGAAGCGATCAGCGGAGCCTTGCTCACCGCCAGCGCGTCGTAGAAAGTCTTGTCGCTGACGTGGGAAATGTCCACCATCATGCCGAGCCGATTCATTTCGCGAACAACGTCTTTGCCGAAGTCGGTCAGCCCGTTGTGCACTGCCGTATCGGTAGACGAGTCTGCCCACTCATCATTGCCGCTGTGCGTCAGCGTCATATACCGCACGCCGAGCGTCGCGTACAGGCGCAGCACTCCCAGATCGCTGGCGATCATGTGTCCGCCTTCGACACCCATCAGGGCCGCAATCTTGCCTTGCTTCCGTGCTTCGCGGACGTCCGCCGCCGTGCTGGCCAAAACGATGTCCTTGGGATGCTTGCGTACCTGTTCCCGCACCGCATCGATTTGATCGAGCGCGTGCTTGACCGCCTCAGGCCCCGTGATTTTGCTGGGAATCCAGATGGAAAAGAAAATCGCACCGAGCCCGCCTTCCTTCATGCGCGGAATATCGATGCTGCCGCTCGAGCTGCGCGCCCCCAGGTCAAACTCTCCGTCTAGGAATCTCTGCGTCGTATCGTCGTGCGTATCGACCACAATCGATGCAAAGTGCAGCTTGCGCGCACGCGCGGACATTTCGTCCGCCTTCGGCGCAGCGGTCAAGAGAACTCCCCCACCGACGCACAGCAGGGCAACAACAGCAGCAATGTTTCGAAGCATTTCACCTCGCTGGCTTCCCCCGGGAATTAATGCTGCGCCTGCAATTCGTGGCTTACGCGCTCCACCTGCTCCATCAGACGCAGTGTGTTCTCACCCAAAATGTTCTGAATATCTTTCTCCGAGTAACCTTTCCTCAAAAGAGCCTCCGTGATTTTTGGCAGCTTCGAGCAATCCTCCATCCCCTCGGGCAAGGTAGCGCCGTCAAAATCGGAGCCCAAGCCCACATGCTCAGTTCCAACCAGCTTAACGACATGATCGATGTGATCCACGATCCGTTCCCAGCTCACATGCGGCAACTTCCCTTCCTCCGTCATTTTCCGCTCAACGGCACTCTGGGCTTTGGCGGTGCAGTCCACATCGTCGCCGCACTCCTTGATAGCCTGGCTGAGCACGCCCACCACACCCGCGCCGGCCGTAGCTTGGTCGTAAGCATTCTTGTAGGCCTGATCGATGAAACTCTTCTCGTAATTGATTTGGATGACCCCGCGCTTGGCGGCCAGCGCCTTGATCATGTCGTCGGACATGTCCCGCACATGGTCGCAAAGCGCGCGGCACGAAGAGTGCGACGCAATCAGCGGCGCCTTGCTGACCTCCAGCGCATCATAAAACGTCTTGTCGCTGACGTGCGAAATGTCCACCATCATTCCCTGGCGGTTCATTTCCCGCACGATGTCCTTGCCGTAATCCGTCAACCCATTGTGAGCCGGCTTGTCGGTCGAGGAGTCCGCCCACTCGTCATTGTAAAAGTGCGACAGGGTCATGTAGCGCACGCCCAAATCACCGAAAATTCGCACCATGCGGATATCGTTCCCGATCATGTGCCCGCCTTCGACGCCCATCAGCGCCGCGATCTTGCCCTGCGCGTGAGCGCGCCGCACGTCCTCAGCGGTGCGTGCAAATACTATGTCGTTCGAGAACTTCCTCACATTCTCATGCACCGCGTCGATCTGATCGAGCGCCTTTTGCACCGCAGGCGGGCCTATGATTCGCCCGTCGATCCAAATGGAAAAGAAAATGGCGTTCATCCCGCCTTCGCGCATCCGCGGAATATCGATGTGGCCGTCCGGGTTGCGCTTGCCGAGGTCGAAGCTCCTGGAGAAGAAGCGCTGCGTCGTGTCGTCGTGCGTATCCAAAACGATCGACGAGAAATGCAGTTTGCGGGCGCGATCGGCAATGGCATCGGCGGCACTGCCGCGAACCAGCAGCGTTCCGCCCAACGTACATAACACCACGCACAGCAAGGCAAGAATCCGGCGCATTTCTCCTCCAGGCTGAAGATGTGCGAGAGAGTTTACCCTACAAGCCAGCCGAACAGAGCTTGTTTCCACGCCTGGCGATTAATTTCCGCCAGCGATTCAGTCAGAGGAATTTCCTTCGGGCAGGCCTTGACGCAATTTTGCGCGTTCGCGCAGTCCTCGATCCCGCCGTGCCCCATTACCGCCTGGATGCGCTCTTTGGCGTGCATCGCGCCCGTCGGGTGCATATTGAACAGCCGCACCTGGCTGAAAATCGCCGCGCCCATAAAGTTATTGTGTTCGTTGACCTGCGGGCAGACTTCCAGGCAGTTGCCGCAGGTAATACATCGCGAAAGAGGATAAGCCTTTTCCTGCACCTCAGGCGCGATGCGCGGGCCTTCGCCCAGACTGTACGTGCCGTCAATCGGAATCCACGCCTTCACCCGCTTCAGACTCTCGAACATGAATTGCCGGTCGACCGTCAAATCGCGCACCACCGGAAATTTCGACAAGGGCTCGATGCGTATCGGCTGCTCCAGTTGGTCCACCAGCGCGGAGCACGCCATGCGCGCTTTCCCGTTGATGACCATCGCGCAAGAACCGCATACCTCTTCCAAGCAGTTAGAATCGTAAGAAACGGGAGTGGTCTGCTTGCCCTCGCGTGTGACAGGGTTCTCCGCAATATCGCGCAGGCAAATAATCACGTTCATTGACGGCCGCCAGGGCAACGCAAACTCCTCCCATCGCGGAGCCTCTTTCGGGCTCGCCTGCCGCTTTACCTTCACGATGACTTTCCTGCCTTCTGGCATCTCAGACCTCGACTTCCACCAACCCGCTACGGAAAGTCTCACCCGTCACTTCGCCGCGTCGTATCTCCGAGGCCGCGGCGGAATCTGCGAAATGTCCACCGGCTCATAGGTGAGCCGAATGTCGCCGTCCAGCCATTTCGCCCGCGTGGTCTTCAGCCAATTGCTGTCATTCCGCTCCGGAAACTCCGGCTTGTAATGCGCTCCCCGCGATTCGTTCCGGCACAAAGCGCCCACCGTGATCACCCGCGCGAGAATCAGCATGTTGCCCAACTCTCGCGCAAAATTCAGCGTCTGGTTGGACCACCGCGTGCGATCGCTCAAATTGATTTTCCGGTATCGGGCCTGCAAATCGCTGAGTTTCGTATTTGCGTTTTCCAAATTCTTGTTGATGCGCGTAACCGTTACGTGCTCGGTCATCACCTCGCCTAGCTCTTTCCAAATGGTGATCGGATTTTCCGAGCCTTGCTGCGAAATCAACGCCTGGTTCATCTCTTCCTGGCGCGTCTGCTCTCGCGCAAATACGCTCGCCTCGACGGCCTCCGCGCCTTTTTCCAGGCTGCGCGCGTATTTCACCGCCGCGGGCCCAGCGATGCCCCCACCAAAAATGCACGACACCAGCGAATTCGCGCCTAGGCGGTTCGCGCCGTGATACTGATATTCGCATTCCCCTGCCGCGTAAACTCCCGGCACGTTCGTGGCCTGGTCTTCGCCGTTCACCCACAAGCCGCCCATCGTGTAGTGCATCGCCGGAAAAACCTTCATCGGCTCTTCCCGTGGATCGACCCCGAGAAACTTCTCGTAAATCTCCAGAATCCCTTCCAGTTTGCGATCCAGCGTCTCACGCGGAATGTGCGTCACGTCCAGATACACAGCCGCCTGTCCGCCAATCCCCAGTTTTTCCTGATACACAATGCGGTGAATCGCGCGCGTGGCGATATCGCGCGGCACCAGGTTTCCGTATTTCGGAAACCACTCCTCCAGAAAATAGAATCGCTCCGCTTCGGGAATGCTCTTCGCCGCGCGCCTTTCCGCCGAATTTCGCGGGACCCAGACGCGCCCGCCTTCTCCGCGCGCCGATTCGCTCATCAAGCGTAGCTTGTCTTCACCCGGAATCGCCGTTGGATGCACCTGGATGAATTCGCCGTTCGCGTAGTCCACGCCCTGCTGAAATAGCGCCGATTGCGCCGACCCGGTGCACACCACCGAATTCGTCGAGCGCCCAAAAATCGCGCCAATTCCGCCAGTGCAGAAAATCACGGCGTCCGCCGGGAACGTTTTCACTTCCATCGACCTTAAATCCATCGCGCAAATCCCGCGTCCGACGCCGGTCTCGTCGATCACTGCCGACAAAAACGTCCAGCCCTCCCGCTTGGCCACTCTGCCTTCGGACTCGTGCCGCCTCACCTGTTCGTCCAGCGCATACAGCAATTGCTGGCCCGTCGTAGCTCCCGCAAAGGCCGTGCGATGATAAAGCGTCCCGCCAAACCTCCGGTAATCCAGCAAGCCTTCCGGCGTGCGGTTGAACATCACGCCCATGCGGTCCAGCAGATCGATAATTCCCGGCGCCGCTTCGCACATTCGCTTGACCAATGGCTGATTGGCCAGGAAATCCCCGCCGTAAATCGTGTCGTCGAAATGTTTCTGTGTGGTGTCGCCTTCGCCCTTTTGATTCTTCGCGGCGTTGATTCCCCCCTGCGCGCAAACCGAATGCGAGCGCTTCACCGGCACGATGGAAAAAAGTTCCACGGGCACGCCCGCCTCGGCCACACGAATCGTCGCCATCAGGCCGGCCAGTCCACCGCCCACTACGATGATCTTGGGGTCTCTCATTTCTGCGTTAAATAGGAAGCGAAGGGGTGCCAGTTCAATCGAAAGCTCAGGACGATCAATACGCCCACACAGCTAAACGCCACACCAATCACCATGCCCAACTGCCCGGCAGCGCGTTGCGCCCGTACGGTGGCCGCCAATCCCCACTTGCACAAAAAATTCCAAATGCCGACGCCCAGATGAAACGAAGACGACACAACCCCCACGATCATGAACGCCAGCGCCCATGGGTTCACCAACTGCTGCGCCATTTCCGCGTACGTGGACATTCCGTGCGTCAACCAGCGTTGGGTGTAAACGTGCCAACCAATGTAGACAAACGCAATCAGCCCCGTGTAACGCTGGAACGTGTACAGCCAATTCTTGACCCACGGATATTGCGACACGTTCGATTCGCCGCGCAGCCAGATATAAACCCCATATCCGCCGTGATACAAGATCGGAAGAAAAATAAATGCCCACTCGACAAACACGCGAAACGGAATGGTCTGTAGTTCTTGCGAGGTTTCGTTATATTTTGCCGCGCTGACCAGCGCAGCGCTGTTAGACCAAAAATGTTCTGCTAGAAATGCACCTACAGGAACGATCCCGCTTAAAGAATGGAGTTTGCGAAGGAGGTAACTGGTTTCAGGCCGGGTTGCCGTGGCAGACATGCCCTCTCCGCCGCGTCATTCCCCGCATCCAGCTCATGAATCGCGGCAAATTCAGTATAGGCAGTTGCCAAAGGCGATGCAAGTTGCCGCAATTCGGTCGGACGTTCAGAACATTTCACTATTGTCGCCATTTACGGATTGACCTCAAGCGACTTCATTTTTACAGTCGTCAATTCGGCGCGGTGCTATCCTGCGCTTGTAGCTCTGCTGGGATCTCTCACCTGGCCACAAGTAACGCAGCGCAGTTTCTGGGCAAAACATGAATCTCGTCACTGAACTGCAACGTCTCGCCGACACCCTGGAGACCGAAACCGGCGATCAGCCGCAAATTTCGTTCGTCTCTCTTGCGGAACGCATCGCCAAGGCGCTTTCGGTTCGCGCCGATGAAGTGGCCATCCTCGGCGTCTCCCATCGCTGGCGGCATTTGCACTTCGTCGTTCCGGAAGCGCTCAAGAATGTCGGCTTCATCCCCCTCTCCAGCAAATCCGCGCTCGCCGCGCGTACCATCCGCGAAAGCCGCTCCGAAATCATCAACGATTTCACGTCCGTTAACCACGCCAGCGTTTTCGAAGGCGTTAAACTCGCCGCCGAAACCGCCGAAGTCATCCAGAAAATCATCAGCGCGCCGATTCTCTGCGGCGATCGCGTCGTCGGAGTGATACAAATCAGCCGCAAAGGCGCCAACGTGAAGGCGGCCGGCCCCGATTTCACCTCCGACGATCTTGGAAAGGTCCTTTCGCTCTGCAAGCCCCTCGGAAAGCTCCTGCAGCGCGCCATCGCCGAATGACAAAGGCCTTTTGGTTCTCCGGCTATCGCGCTTTTGTGACAACGCCGTAACCTCCCGCCCAATTTCGCGACAAACTTTCCCGCAAACCTCTGAAATGCGTTGACACTGCAAAACCTTCTTGTTACTTTTCCACAGCACAAAATTTTCGGACGTCACATTCTCACGGAGGCACCGCACACCGGCACCATGGCGTTCGTCGCTAAGAAAATATTTCTTACCAAAGGCGTCGGTAAACATCGCGAAAGGCTCTCCAGCTTCGAGCTCGCGCTTCGCAACGCGGGCATCGCAGCATGCAACATCGTGCGCGTCTCCTCCATTTTTCCACCCAATTGCAAATTGATTTCCCGCAGCGAAGGCTTGAAGCACATCAAGCCCGGCCAAGTGGCCTTCACCGTCATCAGCGAAAATTCCACCAAGGAACCGCATCGCCTTATCGCCGCCAGCATCGGCCTCGCCCTTCCCAGCGATAAATCGATGTACGGCTACCTCTCCGAGCATCACTCCTTCGGCGAAACCGAAGAAGTCGCCGGCGAATACGCTGAGGAACTCGCCGCGGAAATGCTCGCAACCACCCTAAACGTGGAATTTGATCCGGATCTTTCCTGGGATGAGAAAAAAGAGGTTTACCGCATCTCTAACAAGATCGTCCGCACCCTGAATGTCACGCAATCCGCGGTGGGTGACAAGCGCGGTCTCTGGACAACAGTCCTCGGCGCCGCTATCTTAATAGGTGAAGACGACTAACTAGAATCGTTTTGTCTCCCAAGGCTTTGGCCTTCTCTGCCAACTGGAATCGTTCCTCGCAAAATACCCGCCGACCAGAAGTCCGGAGAAAAGCAAGCTGAAGGCGACAGTCCTCAGTTTGGTGAGCCTGTTGTCTTCCTCCTTCGTCAAATAGACGACGTGCCCATGATTGTTGTGTGGGTAGATCTTTCCCGAAGCAGCATCCCCTCGCGGGGGGGCGCGTTTCGTCGTACACGTAGGAAACGTGAAAACGATAGAGCCAGACAGCCAGGCCGCTCGAGGCTAGAACTATGGTGAGGACACGGCCAGCTTTGCGATACTTCTGTCGTGCTAGGTCGGAGATCACCATGCAAAATTTAAGACTTACTTGCAATTCTCGCGCTTGTAGTAGCCGATCCGCTCCAGCACTGCACCCACAATCAACGGCAGCGCTACCGTCGCATCGTCAAACACTTCCGCAAAGCGCCCACCCTCTTCCGGCGGCACAAATTTCCCCCAGGAAACCGCCTCCGTGTACGTGCTTCCGCTCAACCCACCCCAATGCACTGGCTCCGGACAAATTCGCACGCCGTAGTTATACCGTTTTAGCGGGATCTTGCGATACCCGCGCCTTGCCAGCAGCTCCGCATACACCCCAAATTGCTGCGACCAGTTCCGCGGCACACCGCCACCAATCGTAAAAAGTCCCATTTTCTTCGTGGCCAGCATCGTCCCCGCAAATTTCTCGAAATCCTCAAAAGGATCGAAGCGCAAAAGAGGCCGCTTCGCATCCTGTCGCGCGATTTTGTGCAGCGCGAAGTCAATCCCCAACTCCGAATCGCTGAACGCCGGGACGAACACCGGCACATTGTGTTCATACGCCGATTTCAGAATCCCCCGTCCCGGAAAGCCCTTGTGCAAGTATTCGCCGATCTTGCGATGCAGCTTCCAGCTGCAAACCACTTCCTCCGCATCCCAATTATTCAGAATCGCGTCCATCACATCTTCCACGTGATCCAGATTCGTCTCCGGCTCCAACGAATCGTAAACACGGTTGTACCCCGCCTCGAACAATTCCTTGTCATCCATCGCCGGGTTGTAGCGAAAATGCGACAGACCTGTCGCCTCCACCAGTCCATGCGCCATCAGCGCGCCCGTGGAAACAATCGCATTCACGACTCCCGATTCGATCAGATCGCAAAAGACCAGCCCCATCTTCGCAACCGTGAGCGCGCCCGAAAGCGTCATCACCACAAAGCAATCCTTGTCGCGCGCCATCATCTCCACAATATCCGCTGCGTCGCCGATCTGCCGCCCGGTGAACGCCGTGTTCCCCATGGCCCGCACCAGCTCGTCCACCGATCGGCATTTCGACAAGTCCAGCGGAAACATCGGCCGCAGCTTGTCTTTCACGGGATCATGCAGCACGCGCCCCGTGACAGTTTTCTTCTGCTGCTTCGGCATTTTCTCTCCCGGAAAAAATTCGCAACTGATTTTTATCACGATTTCAGAATATTCACGCGCATTTTTTCATCATCTACACGCCTCTGCTTGCCATTTGAGGGGAACAAGGTGCGCACTCGCCGCCGCTTGCGCCCGATGTTAAACTAAAAATCATGGCCAACAAGTTTACCGTCGGGCTTGTGCAAATGCGTTGCACCACCAACGCCGAGGAAAATCTTTCCCGCGCGGTCGATAAAATCCGCGAAGCTTCCGCGCGCGGCGCACAAATCATCTCATTACATGAACTCTTTCGTAGCGAATATTTCTGCCGCAAGGAAGACCCCGGTCTTTTCAATCTCGCCGAGCCAGTTCCCGGCCCTGCGACCGACGCACTCGCCAAAGTAGCGAAGGAAAAAAAGGTCGCTTTAGTTGTTTCCCTCTTCGAGCGCCGCGCCGCCGGCGTCTACCACAACACTTGCGCCGTCCTCGACGCCGACGGCAGCTTCCTCGGCAAATACCGCAAGATGCACATCCCCGATGACCCGCTTTACTACGAAAAATTCTATTTCACCCCTGGCGATCTCGGTTTCCCCAATTTCCAAACGCAATACGGAAAAATCGGCGTGCAGATTTGCTGGGACCAGTGGTATCCCGAAGGTTCTCGCGTCACAGCGCTCAGCGGCGCGCAAGTAATTTTTTATCCCACCAGCATCGGCTGGCATCCCCACGAAAAAGCAGAGTTCGGCGCCGCGCAGCTCGATGCCTGGAAAACCATCCAGCGCGCGCATGCCATCGCCAACGGCGTCTACGTCGCTGTCGTCAACCGCGTGGGCTTTGAAGGCACGGGCACTAACGGCGATCCCGGCCTCGAATTCTGGGGCAACTCTTTCGTCGCCGACCCCTTCGGCCAAATCGTCTCCGAAGCCTCCAACGATAAAGAAGAAATCCTCGTCGTCG
>Ga0307475_10000812_pt1 | contig 18793 bp, 21 predicted proteins | sample atmos_gasesECM1C_FD_203317 | JGI IMG/M metagenome (GOLD analysis project Ga0307475, IMG submission 203317) | Hardwood forest soil microbial communities from Morgan-Monroe State Forest, Indiana, United States - atmos_gasesECM1C_515 | ecosystem: Environmental > Terrestrial > Soil > Temperate... | reverse complement strand
TTCTTGAACCGCCGGGAGCGCCCGCTTGGATGTCGGTATTCGAGCGGTCCATTCTGACGGGAGTACTCTGGTTCTGCTTTGTGCTCGTCTGGCAACGAATGAACGCACAACGCGTGTTGGCGCGCCAAGCGCAGGTGCTCGAGGATTTGAATAGGGAGCTCCGTCGTTCGAACCAAGGACTCGAGGCCTTCGCATCCGTCGCGTCCCACGATATCCGCGGTCCACTGGCTACCACGGGAATGCTCGCAAACCTGGTTGCTAGCCGCTTGGCCGGGAGAATCGACCAACATTGCGCCGAATGGCTTTCGTTGATCCAATCGGAAATCCAGCGAATGCATTCGATCGTTGAGAATCTGCTCGAATACAGCCGGTTCAACACAGACCGTTTGGGAGTGGTTGAGTGCGATTGCGAGGCTATTCTAGCAACGGTGTTGGATGGCCTGAAGGCAGACCTAACCGCTAACCGTGCTCAAGTAACTCACGATCCGCTTCCGAGGGTCAAGGGTGACCCGGTGCAACTGGCGGTGCTATTTCAGAACCTCATCGAGAACGCGATCAAGTACCGCAGCGACGCTCAGCCGAAAATCCACCTTTCCGCTGCCGCAGAACAAGACAGCTGGAGGTTCTCCGTCGAGGATAACGGGATCGGGATTGATCCGGCGGATGCGGACAGCATTTTTCGGCTGTTCGAGCGTGGGGAGGGCAGCAAGACAACAAGGGGGTCGGGAATTGGATTGGCGACCTGTAAGAAAATTGTGGAGTTACACGGCGGCAGGATCTGGGTTGTGGCGGCACGACGTAGCGGATCTACCTTTCACTTCACGATCGCACACCCGTGTCGCTTGTCTTCCGAGCGGCCTGGCGCCGGAAAGGAAGGTAACGAACAAGCGAAAAGCGCCACAGCTTCATAGGGAAGGTCTTTAGCTGTGCAACTTAGATGAGACCTGAGGCCATCCGCATTTCCCGAACAGCATTTCCGACGATCCCTGAAGTTCCGGCGGAATCGCCCGAGTAAGCAGGGCCGCCAAAACGCCCCAGTGTGGATCCCTTGGCATTCTGTACCGGTCGAAGGTCCATAAAGACTCTTTAGCTGATGAGCCCTTTACGTACAGCATAGAGGATCAGCTCAGCTGGATTGTGCAGGTTCAGTTTCTCCAGAATATGACTGCGGTGCGTCTCGACCGTGTAGGGGCTGATATTGAGAGCGGCGGCCACTTCCTTGTTGGCTTTTCCCTCAGCGATGAGTTGGAGGATTTCTCGCTCACGACTCGTTAGCAGGTCATAGCTATCGACTGCGCCTTTTTGCTTGAGAACACGGACGTAATCCTCTGCGAGGATGCGGCTGACTTTAGGGCTAAAAAATGACTTATTTTGTGAAACCGCCTGGATCGCACCAATCAGATCGGCCGGGGCCGAGTCCTTAAGCAAATAGGCTCGGGCTCCGGCCTTCAGAGCTCGCATGATATAGGCTTCATCGACGTACATACTCAGGATGACCACGGCTGTCGTCGGATGCTGAGTCACGATCGTTTTCGTCGCCTCGATGCCGTTGAGAACAGGCATGCCCACGTCCATCACCACCACATCTGGTTTGAGCGACGTGACGAGCTCAATGGCTTCGCGTCCATTCTCGCTTTCGCCGACAACTTCCAGATTGGGTTGACGCTCAAGCAACGCACGCAACCCCGTGCGCATGACAATATGGTCGTCAGCCAACAATATCCTGAGCTTCTTCATGGACAATTCTCCAGATCTGCTGACGAGCTTGGGAGCGGCAGCTCGACTCGGAGACACGTGCCCCGCGCGGGATCTGAATCCACTTTCAAGACGCCGCCTAGCTGACTCACACGCTCGTTCATGCCGAGTAGTCCCAAACCGCGCACGCGGCTTGGATCAAAACCTTTCCCATCGTCGTCGATGCTGACGCGGAGGCGGTTCGGCTCCTGGCGCACAACGACGCGAACGTTCCTGGCATAGGCGTGCCTGGAACTATTGTTCAAAGCTTCTTGTACGATTCTGTACACGCACGTTCGATGCTCATCGGGCAAGGCATCCGAGACATTCTCACTCAACGTTTCAACGAGCATGCCGGTGCGCCTGGAAACTTCGCGCCCCTGCCACTCGAGTGCGGCAATGAGGCCCAGATCATCTAACATGGAGGGACGCAGCAGCAGGGCCATGTTGCGCACTTCGTTGACGCAGTTTTCCCCAAGCATTTTGATGTTATGGAGACCCTGCCGAAAACTCCATTTCTCGCCGGACATCTCCGTTAGGCTTTCGACTTCCAAAAGTATGGCGCTTAAAGACTGACCGACTTCATCATGAAGTTCCCGCGAAATGGCGCGCCGTTCTCGTTCCTCGGCTTCGACCAGGCGCTTTGATAATCCCTTCAATTCACGCTGCGCTTCCAGGCTTTCGCGGTACTTCTCCGCGACACTCTTTTCGAGTCGCCCGGCATAGACGATGGTGGCCGTGGCCAGAAGCAATCCAAAGCTTAAGGTAATGGCGGCCACCATGAGTAAGCGGTGTCGAAACTGCGCGGAGACTCTCGAGATCCTCCCTTCTGCTTCCTCGAGCTCGGCATCGTTCACTGCGCTGACCTCTTTCGCAATCTTCAGGATCTCGGCGTGCTGAGAGAGTATGTCCGCGTGCAGCACGGAATTGCCTAGCTCTGTTTTCCCCATCGCACCTGACACAATAGTGCGTCCGGCCATTGACCAGTAATTTTCGAGCTCGGCGGCCAGATGCTCAAACGGCTTGCGCTTGTCTCCAGGCAGCGACTGCATACACGCTCTTAACGCTCGAGTGGTCTCACTCCGAATGGATTCAAGTTGCGTGAGGAGCGTTTCCTGACCTTGGCGCTCGGATCGGCTCAGCAGGACATAGTCGCGCATAATGGTGCCCGATTCATACAGACCGGCTCGAACCTGTTCAAGCGTGCGCTCACGGTATAAGAAATCTTGACGAATCTGAGTATCATCGGTCTGGAATGCTGCCAGAGTGTGCAAGGCATCGGCGCATATGATGACCATCAGAACCAAGAGCGCTCCGAAGCCGGCAAACAAGGCCGTCCGAGTCCCCAATCGCCTCCGGTTTTTCAGCGGAAAGGCTGCCGACGTATCGATCTTTTTATCCCTCATTTGTTCGATGCCCTGTGCTGGTCCGTCCGCTAACTCCACGCCTATGCGGCCGCTGCGACGGCGGGGGAAAACTTTTTTCCCAGCCATCCGAGCGCGCCGCCCACGATAAAAACGTTCAGAAATATCGAAACCAGAGATCACGAGACAGAACGGGATTCGCTTCCATCCTTTTCCACGCATCATTCAAACTTTGACTGGTCGGGCTGCCGTTATGGCGTGTAAAGGTTAATGGCGCGGGCTGTCCGGGGCCATCCCAAGTGCAGGGTATAAGGGTACTGAAATTTAGCTATGCGCTGCTCTGGTGTTGAACTGCCGCGGAACATCCTCATTTTTGTGATCGCTTACGCGAGCTTTTCAAGCGAGGAGGGGGGACAGACAAGACCGGGCGTGAATGTGCCTGAGTCCATTTCGGACGCGGTGACGGCTTCAACGGCGGGCTCTGACCAAATAACTCCTGAGGTGCCCCAAAGCTTCCCCGACGGTCGCTTCAACGGTCCGGCTACTCCTTCTTATCTTGCCCATCAGCATGGCCCCTTGCATGGAAGCGATGCAGAAATCAGCCATACTCTCGGCGTCGGCCTGCTTGACCAGCTTTCCCTTCGCCTTTTCTCTCAAGAAAAAGGTAGCGAGTTTGTTCTTGATGACTTCGAAGATGAGACTGAGGTCCTGGCGAACTAGCTCGTCATTCTCGGTCACTTCGTTGCCCAGGGTTCCGAATGGACATCCGCGAGTCATTTCATAATCTTTTTGCAATGCAACTTGGGCAGCGAACCACTTCTCCAAGTCCCTCCAGGAACAGATCTCGTAGCTGACGCGCGAGGACCGTGTCTTGATCTCTTCCAGATAGGTCTGAAGTACTTCATGGATGAGGCCTTCCTTGCTTTTGAAGTAGTGGTAGAACTGTCCCTTTCCCGTTCTCGAAGCTTGAATGACTTCATCGGGGCTAGTGGCACGAGCCCCTTGTTTGTGAAACAAGTCGGCAGCCGTTCGAAGGATGCGAAGCCTTGTTTCCGCGCCCCTTGCGAACTTGCTTTGCATACGCCTCCTTGATTTGTACTTACAGGTACATTAAGTCGTGAGAGAGGTTCCGGGACCGGCCCGCTGCCAGCTTTCTATGTTGTACTTGATTTCTGTTTGGCCTTTAACTATTAAACTGTAGACGTTGCAGGGCCATCGACCGGGCCTTCCTTGGATCTGTCTTCGTGCTCCGCCGCGCTTGGCGAGGAGCATTGTACCGGAAGGTCCAAAAGACGGTAGCACGCCCTGCACTTTGCAGCCACTTATTTGCCCAAGAAAAGGAGACCTTTATGCCAGTTCCGTTCATCGAAGCGCCTCCGGGAATCCGCCCGGAGAAGAAAAGGGTGATGATGCAAAAGATTACCGAGGCGATTGACGAGGCCTACCACATCGGGGACACGCTGATTTTTCTTCGTGAATATCCGGTCGAGAACGTCGCCATGGACGGGCGGATTCAATCTGAAAATCCGCAGATCTTGGAAGCGCCAAAAAGGTTAACGCTGGGGCTTAGTCCTACCCGGTGTTGCGGACGCCCGGAAACGGTCCTCGTCCGAAGATCAGGTTTTCTAAGAGTTGAGTCAGTGTGCGGTGGAGGCTGAAATCGCCACGGTGCGCAAGAGAGTACGGAAAGGGTAGACCTGAGCCATGTCCAATGCCGACAAGAACGTGCTGATTACGGGAGCGACCGGGCGGCAAGGCGGAGCCGTCATTCGTCACATGCTTCCGAAGGGCTGGAGGTTGCGGGCATTGACGCGCAACACGGCCTCCCATGCCGCGAAAGACCTTGCTCGCCAGGGCGTCGAAGTGGTTCAGGGAGACCTGGAAGCCGCGAGGTCACTCGAGGAAATCTGCCACGGGGTCTATGGCATTTACAGCGTCCAGGATTTCTGGAGTGTGGGAGCGAAGCGGGAGATTCAGCAAGGCAAGAATCTTGCTGACGCCGCCAAAAAAGCGGGCGTGCGGCACTTTGTCTACAGTTCGGTGGGCGGGGCGGAACGCCACACGGGCATTCCCCACTGGGAGAGCAAGTGGGAGATCGAAAAGCATATCCGGCAACTCGCCCTGCCCGCCACAATTTTCCGCCCTGTTTCATTCATGGAGACGTATCACATTCTTGAAGTAGAAGTGGGAATCTTGAAAGGCAAACTGGCGGATCCCATCCGCGCTGACAAGCCGTACCAAACCATCGCCACCGACGATATTGGAGCCTTTGTGGCCCTGGCTTTCGAGCGTCCCAAAGATTTCATCGGGCTGGAGCTGGAGATTGCCGGCAGCGAGTTGACGAATCTCGAAGCAGCGCAAGTCTTCAGCCGGATCATGGGCAAGCCCGTAAAGTTTCGCAGGCTGCCATTACCCATCGTGCGCCTCGTTCTAGGCAAAGAGTTCTATCTAATGTTCCGCTGGTTCAACGAAGAGGGCTACAAGGCAGACATCGCCGGCCTTCGCCGTCGCTACCCAGAAGTTCACTTGCACACTCTGGAGGAGTGGTTGCGCGAAGAAGGTTGGAACAGGCGCGGCCTGCGCTTTCGCGCCCCCAAAGAATGAATCGAGTCATTCTCGACAAGGCGTCGGACGATAGCGTAGTCACGATTGGGTTCGATAGTAAGGATTGCGACGCAGACTATCGTATGATCACGAGCCGAGGCGCGGAACCGATCGAGGCGCCGCAAGACCGGCCGTGGGACGCTCGGACCGCCTACGTAAAAGGACCGGGCGGACTTACGGTCGAAATCGAACAGTTGTTGAGTGACACTTCGAGGTGACAAGAGCCGAGGCCGCAGATTTGGGCGAGGAGCGATCGGGAACCCTTAACTGGGGCCATCTTGGGACAAGAAAAAGGCGTCTCGGATAATCCGGAAGCTGCCAACCGAAGGCGGAGAAATGAGTCATTGGATTTTAAGTTCTCTCATAACGGCCGACCGCTCTACCGCTGAGCAACCGGGGCGCGGCAACCACAGCTTAGTTTCCTTCTTGTACGGCAATGCGCCGCACGCCGGGATTTTTTGGCGGTGCATCCAATAGTTTGAAGCGTGCTCTTCGACCGCAGCCCAGGTCACAACAGGTCTGGAGGGGCGTGGAACCGCCCATTCGGACTATAATCCTCGCATGGGGTCCGCAAGGGATGGTTCCTCAGGATGCGCGCATCAGCGAATTAAGGCGCTAAGTGTCGGTTGGAAAGCCGGGCTGGTGATTCGGGATGGTCACGGCTCGCAAGCGCGTGCAGCTGTTTCGTCGCATCGGTCGCAGGTCAGGTGTCCGAGAAGCGCGCGTTCGGAGTTCGGAGTTGGTCTGATCCTTGTCGCGTTCGCTCTCGAACCCGTCCTGTAATAGCTCACCCTCCTCGGAGGCTAACGAGGCGGAATGGAGCTGAAATTGAGGAGGCCGGTTACCCATACGTGGAGTAACGACGGAGGGAGTGCGTTCTCGTGAGTCAGGGCAGTCTGCTTCTCAAAATGGAATTACGCAGTAACCCTGAGACGCTGTGCGTAGTCCGAGATGCGCTCGGGAAACTCGCGGAAACGCTGGGGTTTCCCGAGACGGAATGCCGCGCTGTGGTCCTAGCCGTCGACGAAGCGCTGACGAACATCATTCGCCACGCCTATCAAGGACAGACCGAACGGCCGATCGAAGCATCCTTTCGTCGCATTCAGATGGCCCGGGATGGCCTGTCGAAACCCGCCCTTGAAATTGTTCTGGAAGATCGCGGCATCAGGGTCAATGCCCAGAAGCTTTGCGGCCGCCCCTTGGAGGAAATCCGATCCGGCGGCCTGGGTTTGCATTTTATGCGAGAGAGCATGGATGCAGTAGAATTCCGGCGCAGGTGGGGCCGTAACCAGTTGCGTATGGTGAAATTGCTGCGCACGGCAGATCAGGCGAAAGGCTCTTGAGGGGAATCTATGTTGCAGATCTCCGCTCGGCATTTGGACAAGACCACCATTCTGGATGTGTCGGGAGACATAGATCTGGCGTCGACCCCGGAATTTCGGAAGGCCGCCTTACGGGAGCTCCGCGAATTGCGCACGCCGCGTGTGCTGCTAAACCTGACGGCGGTTCGCTACATTGACAGCTCCGGCGTGGCCTCCCTGGTCGAAGCGCTCAAAGCGTCTCGCGACCTGGGCTCGCGCCTCATCTTGTTTGGCTTGAGCTCCGCGGTCCGGGAAGTTCTGCAACTGTCCAAGTTGATCAGGGTTTTCGAGATCAGGGACACCGAAGAACAGGCCGTGGCACCCTAGGGTTGGAAAGCTGGCCGTGAAGGTCATGGAACTGACATCGCAAATCGGAGGATCCGTCACAGACGGCCTCGCGTATCTGGGAGGGTTGGCTTCGCTTGCCGGCCGCGCTGCGTATTTCACCTTTGTCGCCCCCTTTCGTGGCAAACCACTCCGTTTGCCGCGTGCGGTTTCGCAAGGGATGCAGGTCGGCGTTCGCGCGCTACCGATCCTTTCCCTCATTACCTTTTTCATCGGCTTGATCCTGGCGCTGCAGAGCGCGTATGAACTGCGGAGATTGGGTGCTCTGACTTTTGTGGCTAACGCCGTGGCGATTTCGATGACCAGAGAACTCGGACCGCTCATTACGGCAATCGTGGTCATCGGTCGCTCGGGATCGGCGTTTGCGGCGGAAATCGGCACAATGAAGGTCTCGGAAGAAATCGACGCCCTGGAGACGATGGCGATCCAGCCAATCGATTTCCTGGTGACGCCGAAATTCCTGGCGATGATTGTGATGCTGCCATGCCTCACGATCTGGGCCAATTCCATGGGGATTCTGGGAGGAGCGTTGTTTGGCGTAGCGCAAGCGGATTTCACCTTGGCGCGTTACATTCAGGCGTCGCTCGATGCGCTCTTTCTGCGCGATATCGTGACGGGATTGGTCAAAAGCTTGATGTTCGGCGTCACCATCACTGCGGTCGGCTGCTACGAAGGGCTCCTCACGGGAGCAGGAGCCGAGCAGGTGGGACGGTCGACGACGCGGGCCGTGGTGGTTTCCATATTTCTGGTTATCCTGGTTGATTTGGTTTTTACGACCCTCTTTTTCTTCATGAGCGGGCGGTAGAGTTGCCTGTATCGGAGCAGAAGCCGATGGTTCAGACGGCCCAACAAGCGGAGACGATGATTTCGCTGCGCAATCTGCGCGTGAGCTATGGCGATCGAGAGATTTTACATGGCATCAGCTTCGACGTGATGCGCGCGGAAACGCTGGTGATTCTAGGAGGTTCCGGTTCCGGCAAGAGCACCCTCTTGCGCACGCTCGTGGGTCTCGAACGGCCGAGCTCTGGCGAAATCTGGCTTCGAGGAAAAAATCTAGCGGCGATTTCAAGCCAGGAGATGGACGAGATTCGCAAGAGAATCGGGATGTCGTTTCAGGGGGGCGCGCTTTTCGGATCGATGACGGTTGGCGAAAACGTCGCTCTCCCCCTTCGCGAGCACACCAAGCTCGAGGATTCGACCATTGAAATCATCGTGCGGCTCAAACTGGATCAGGTGGGCTTGGCCGGATTCGAGAACTATATGCCATCGCAGCTCAGTGGGGGTATGAAGAAACGCGCCGCGGTAGCTCGCGCCTTGGCGATGGATCCGGAGATTCTCTTTTTCGACGAACCCTCCGCAGGTCTCGATCCGATTATCGCCGCGGGCGTCGACCAATTGATTTTGGAACTAAAGAAAGCTTTTCATATGACCATCATTGTGGTTACGCACGAGCTGGCGAGTGCGTTCCTGATCGCGGACCGCATGGTGTTGATCGATAAAGGAAATGTGGTGGCCATTGGCCCGGCCGAGGAGATGCGTTCGAGCACGCATCCCCGGGTGCGGCAGTTTCTCGACCGCGTTGCCGAGCCGGAGGTTGCCCAAGAGTTGGACTATCTGCAAATGCTGACGGAAATCACCCGCCCGGGCCGTTAAGCGGCGGGGAAATGAGGTGTGCGATGGATTCGAAACACGAGCAGGCCATGGTGGGGTCGTTCGTGCTGTTGGCTGGCGGCATCCTCGTCGCCATGGTTTTTACGCTGAGTGGCGCTTTCGGGGGCGCAGCCAAGACCTACCATGCCTATTTTCCATTTGCGGGTGGCCTGGAACCGGGCGCAACGGTCCGCTTCGCGGGGGGACCGAAGGTCGGACGTGTCGAAAAATTGCAGCTTGACCCGAAGGACTCGTCGCGTATCGAGATCACCTTCAGCGTGAAGTCTGATCTGCCGGTGAAGACCGACAGCCGCGCGAAGATCATGAGCTTAAGCCCGCTAGGCGACAATCATTTGGAAATTCTCCCGGGAACCGAGGAAGCCACTCCGGCTGCAACGGGGACACTCTTGCCATCTGAACCTTACGTCGATTTCAATGCGATAACAGAAAAGATCAATGATATTGCGCCGCAGGCCCAGCAGCTTCTTGCTACCCTGAATGGCCGCGCGAACGAATTGCAGGTGACGCTCGCACGCGTAAATGATTTGCTGAAAGATTCGAACCGGGCGAATTTTGCGGGCGCGCTGGCGGAGACGCGTGGCATGATCGCCGAAAACCGTGCTCCGGTGAAATCGGCGGTGCAGAACCTGAGTTCTGCAAGCCAGAGGCTGGAACCCCTGCTTGAGGACCTGCGGAAAACTTCGGCACAAGCAAATCAAGCTTTAGACCACATCGATTCCTTGATTGGCGAGAATCGGAAAGATGTTCGTCAAGCCGTCGTCGACCTTCGACGGTCGCTGGCTACGGTGACAGATTTAACGGGACGCCTGGATCAAACGGTGGATGTGAATTCAGAGAACATCGACGAGTTGCTCGAAAATCTTCGGCACGTTTCGGAAAACTTGAGAGAATTCACCAACACCATCAAATCCCGCCCCTATTCCCTGATTCGTTCCAGCAGTCCGCCAGAGCACAAAACAGGGGATCCTCGATGAGCCCTGCGAAGACGAACGCGGGCACAGGGCAACTGGATAAAGCGCAGTCGTTTGCGTTGATCAAGGCTCCTTCGATAAAAATGAGAGTTGCGACGTTTCTCTGCGTGCTGATAGCCGGACTTCTCGGCAGTTGCGGGTCAGCGCGCCCCAGCAAGTATTACCAGTTGACCGTTCCCGGCGACACCGCAACCGGGGCGCAAACAACGGATCCCGCACCGGCCGAGAAGGCGAGCGATCGAGCGTCCCTCACGTTGCTCGTCGGTAATCTGTTGGCCTCTCATCTCTACCGCGAAGACCACATCGTCTATAGCGGGGCCGGGGAGCAGATGGGGACGTACGAATACCAGCGCTGGGCCGAGCCGCCGACCGAGATGGTGCAGGAAGTCTTGCTCCGAGCGTTGCGCTCTTCGGGACGCTATCGCGCGGTCTACGCGCACCGGAGCAATATCAACGGCGACTTTCTGTTGCGCGGGCGAATCTATGATTTCAAAGAAGTTTCCGGGAGCTCTATGACCGCCAGAGTGACTGTGGAATTTGAGATGCGCGACGTGAAAGCTGGTGCAACGGTGTGGACGCACTACTACCAGCACGACGAACCGGTGAATGGAAAGGATGTTCCGGCAGTGGTCGCGGCCTTGGATAGGAACGTGCAGCGGTGCGTGAAAGAAGTTTTGGGAAGCTTGGATGAGTATTTTGCCGCACATCCTGCAAAGTAGATCGAGACTCGCGGCAATTTGAAAAAGACAGCTCTAAGGCATAACAACTCACGTTTTGCGGCGAAGGGTCAGCAGGGTTACGTCGTCTTCCAACTCGCTGTCGCGGCCGTGATACTCCTGCAGTCTCCCTAGCAGTGCCTCTGAGAAATCCGCCAAGACGAGCGGACGCGGCAATTCCTTCAAGGTTTTTTCCGCGAGTTCCCAAAAGCCTTTTGCCGTTAGTTGTGCTCCCGCCGGCGAACGAACCTCCGTCGCGCCGTCGGAGAAGGCCAGAATCATGTCTCCCGAGTTCAAGCGCACGCTTTGCTGGTTATAAGTTTCCCCGGTTATATATCCGAGAGGGAACCCCTCGAGGCCTTCGCCGAGTTCTTGATACTGGCCTTCGCGCTCGCGCCACAAGAGCATGCGCGGATGCGCCGCGTAGGCAAAATTGAATTCGCCCGTCATGCCGTCGAAAGTACCTGTAACCACGGTGGTCAGCCGGAGCGGGCCGTCCGACTTTTCATTGGAGAGCGTGAAGACATCATTGAGCGCGCCCAACAATCCGGCCGTGTCTCGAATGTCCTGGAATTTGTGCAAGAGATGATGGACATGCCGGGCGACGCCGCTGGCCGTATATCCGTGGCCCACGCAATCAGCCAATACGACCCGAGCGATGTTGTCAGTGCAAGAAAACACCGCAGAAAGATCACCGCCCTTGTCTCCGTCGGAAGGAACCGCAATCACGTCGCTTTCCAATCCAGCCAGTTCCAAAGAACGGTGAGCGCGCTCGTTACCGGCCCACAGTTCCATACAGCCGAACGGGCGCTGGTCCGACGGTGTACATGCGAATGGCTCGCGTTCGACTTTCTTGAATCTCATAGCTCTTTCGATGCGGAGGAACCCAATCCAGTCACTGGCCGTGCGAGCTTAGCACTCTTCCGGCCTGCTCTCGGTCAGCTGGCTATGCGGGGCACAGTAACCCCCGGCGCCACCGAAGCTTACAAGGATCTGTTCCCTTCTTGTTTCGGGCGAGCCGCTCCCGGAACCGCGCCCTCGATCACACTTCCGGTCTTGTCTTGCGGGGTCTTGCTTGGCTCATTGTGCGCCGGCTTGCATCACGCCGCAGGCGATGCGTGCGCCAGAGTTGCCGGACGGATCAGTCTTGTAATCGTCTGCCTTCTCGTGAATCAGCAGAGCGGTGCCGCCTTCATGGAACAGCGAGTTTGGCCCCTGGCCAAGCGTTGCGTTTGGGTCCAAAAGCGACGCTTTGCCGGTTCCATCGGCGCCCACTTCGATATTCAGCAAGTCTCCACCGTGTGGTCCTTCGGGATTGTCTCTTCCGTGCTTCTTTGAAGTTGGATTGAAGTGTGCCCCTGCGCTTGTGAAAGCCGGGCCTTCACATTTTCCGACTGCATGAATGTGAATGCCGTGCGTGCCGGGCGGCAGCTGAGATACCTCGACGTCGATACGAACGCCGCTGCCGGAGGGGTGGATTGTGGCGGTGCCGACCTTTTGCCCTTGCGCGTTGATAATGTCCGCGTGGCCGGACAACGGCGCTTGTCGTGGGACGGCGCGTGTCGTGCTCACCGTCATCGCTAAACCGAACAGGCCGACGATGGCCGTCATAATCAAGAGTCGACGCATGGAAATCTACCTCCTAGGAGATTTTAGGGACCCTGGAATGTCGTTCGCAGCCTATTCCTATATTTGGAGCAGTGTCAACCGTACTCTATATCCCTATATCCCTGGCCAACTAGGCTCGCAGCATGAGACTCTGAGCACAGCTGCGGTAGGGACAATGCGACGTTGCGCAGGCAGTCAGGTGAACCTCTTGCGCAAAATTCTCCCGCGTCCTCTTGCGAGCCCCATCACGCAGGTCCAGGCGGCCTCCGCCTCCCGGGAATCGAATCGTTGCGCAAGATCGCGGACGGCCCAGCGAGCGGATAGCTCTCCCCTTGACAATCAAGATGAGAAGCGTATGCTCCTCTTGTTTGCCAGGGGAAAGGCCAATGCCCAACAAACCGAGTGATCTCGTGCAAGGCACGCTAGATATGCTCCTTTTGAAGACGCTGGCGCTCGAACCAATGCACGGGTACGGCATCTCCGTCCGAATCGAACAGATGAGCCGGGGCGTTTTTCGCCTGAATGCAGGCTCGCTGTTTCTCGCTATTCAGCGGCTCGAACGAGCTGGACTGATCAAGGGAGAATGGAAAGAAACGGAGAACAGCAGACGAGCAAAGTACTACGCTCTGACCGAACAAGGGCAAAAGAGGCTCAGCAGCGAAACGCGAGAATGGGGCAAGCAAGTGGCGGCGATCGCGAGGATTCTGGAGGCCTCGTAAGGCGAAGTCATGTCCTTACTGCGAAACATAGCAAGCAGGCTTCGCTCGCTGCTCGAAAAAAAACGGGCGGCGGGGGAGCTGGACGAAGAGCTGTACGGCTTCCTTGAGATGGCGGCCGAAGAAAAGACCAAGCAGGGGATGACCCCCAAGGAAGCTCTTCGGGCAGTACGCTTGGAGCGGGGGACTCTCGAGGCCACCAAGGAAATCATCCACTCTGCGGGATGGGCGTTTCTTTTGGAGACGTGCTGGCAAGACTTTTGCTACGGTTTGCGCGCACTGAGGAAATCGCCAGGATTCGCAGTTCTTGGGGTGCTGATCCTGGCGTTGGGTATTGGCGCCAATACTGCGGTTTTTAGCGTTGTGCATGCAGTGCTGCTTCGTCCGCTGCCCTACAACGATCCCGACCGACTGGCCATGCTGTGGGTCAGCGACACGCGGTCGGTTGGTTGGGCGGTCTCCGACGGAAGCACAAGTTACCAGGACTACCTCGAATGGCGGCGTCAGGTACATTCCTTTCAGGACCTGGCTGTCTTCTATAAACGGGGCTGGTCCGTGGTTACTCTCACTGGCGAGGAACCGAAGAAGGTCCAAGGCGCGTTCGTATCGTCGAATTTCTTTCCGTTGATGGGCGTTCCACCGCTCCTTGGCCGCGCCTTTACCGAGGAAGAGTTGCGGCGCCGCGAACGGCTGATCGTTCTGAGTTATGGAGTCTGGCAATCGCGCTTCGGCGGATCGCCCGAAGCCTTAGGGCAAAAGCTTTATATTGACGGCAAGCCATGGCAAGTCGTGGGTGTCATGCCGCCAGAGTTCCGCTTTCCTTTCCTCGCCGGCAATTGGGAAGACCACATTGAGGACGAAGTCCAGCTGTGGGCGCCGCTGACAACCAATCCATCCGATGAGCCATCGGCGAGCGGCTCATTGAACGTGACGCGCTCACCGGGCAAGGCCCGATTCCAAGTGGTGGGAAGACTGAAGCCGACCGTCAGTATCGGTACGGCGCAAAACGAGATGGACACCATTGCCAGGCGGCTGGCGGGCGAGTATCCAGACTCCAACAAGACATTGGGCGTGCGGGTACGGCGACTCGACGAATACATCGCCGGCGAGATGCGCCGGCCGCTATTGCTGTTGTCCCTCTGCGTCTTGCTGCTGTTGCTTATTGCGTGCACGAATCTCGCTACGCTGTCACTGGCGCGTGGTGTCGCACGGGCACGGGAGTTGGCGGTGCGCGCGGCCATCGGGGCCACGCGAATGCGGGTCGTTCGGCAGCTGCTGACCGAGTCGGCGCTCCTTGCGATTCTTGCCGGCGGCACGGGTTTGCTACTCGCAGGGCCCACCGTTCGTATGATCGTTGCGCTGTCGCCCGTGAACATCCCCCGGCTCGATGAGACCCGCATGGATGCCGCCGTGTTGGCTTTCAGCTTTTTGCTCGCGCTGCTTTGCAGCCTGGCGTTTGGATTGGTGCCGGCGCGACGATTCTCAGCATGCGACCCACACGAATTGCTGAAGACCGGGCAGCAAAGCACAGCCACCAACACGCTGCCAATGCAGGGGTTGCTCGTCGGCGCGCAGTTTGCGCTCTCGCTGGTCTTGCTCGTGAGCGCAGGCCTGTTGATTCGCAGTTTCGTGAAAGTGCTCGAAATAGACCCCGGATTTCGGCCCGATCACATCCTTACGGTCAGGATGCTCGTTAGCGATCCGGACGCAGCTCCTCGCGGCCGCATCGCCGATTATTACCAGCGCGTGCTCGAACGGCTGCGGCAAATCCCGGGAGTGCAAGCGGCAGGTACTGTCAGCAACATCTTTTTTCTCGAGGAGAACCGGAATCATGCACTCCGCCAGGTGGAGGGACATCCCGCCGAGCCCGAAGCGAATTGGACTCCGCTCGTTTGGGCACAGATTGGCGGCGACTATTTTCGCGCCATGGGAATCCCCCTGCTCAAGGGCAGATACTTCCATTCACTGGATGGGCCGGGCTCTCCTCCCGTGGCCATCGTTAATCAGACGCTGGCGAAACGCTACTGGCCGGGCGAAGATCCTATCGGCAAACGGCTAAAGGGATTCGATCCGCGTGGACAGAATGACGACTGGGTGACCGTTGTCGGGCTCGTTGCGGATATGCGCAGCCATGGTCTCGAACGGGCGCCGATGGCGGAAATTTATGAAGCTCAGGCGCAAAGTGGCGAAGCTACGCCCAATCTCGTGGTGCGCACCTCCTCCGGCCCGGTCTTGCCGGCCGAGACCATTCGCGCCACTCTCCGTTCGCTCGATAAGGGTGTCATTCTCTCCGGCATCGAAACCATGCAGGACGTACTCCATGAGCAGACAGCACCGAGGCGGTTTCAGGCGTGGCTGATGGGACTGTTTTCTTCGCTTGCGCTGCTGCTGGCCGCGGCAGGCGTCTACGGAGTGATCCATTACTTTGTTGCTCAGCGCATTCCGGAGATCGGCATTCGAATGGCCTTTGGCGCAAGCCGCACAGACATTGTTGTGCTTCTTTTGCGCCGTGCCGTGCGCTTCGCCGGCACGGGACTCGCCGTCGGGCTGGCGCTAGCGTATTGGTCAGCGTCGCTGCTCAAGAAAATGCTGTTTGGCATTACCGATACAGACCCCTTGAGTTTTGTCGGCGCTCTCTCGTTGCTCGTGCTGGCCGCTCTGGCGGCCACGTACTTCCCGGCGCGGCGCGCGACACGCGTCGATCCGATGGTGGCACTTCGTTACGAGTGACCCGCGCTGGAATCTTGGAGACGCGGAGCAGTCAGCTCGGGCTCAGTGCGAGAACTTTGCAGGCGTCTTAAGCGGGTGAGCGATGTCCTTGGGTTTGTGCCCGGAAGCCGCGTCGGAGCGTCCTGTTGCCGACGCTCGTGGGTACTCACCGCGCCGCCGAACTGCTGCTGTTCGGCGAGAGATTCGGCGCGGAAGCGGCGCGCGATCTGGACAGCGTGAATCCTGTCGTCGCCGATGCGGATCTGCTCGCTACGGCAAAGGCGCAACAACTGGCGCAAAAACCTCCCCGAGCGCTGCGGACGACCAAGATGCTTCTCAAATGTGGTCAGGCCGAGGTCATCAAGCAAGCCATATCGCGCGAAGGCGAGCAATTTGCGGCGTTGCTCGAGAGGGAAGCAAAGCCAAATGAACGGAGGAGATGTCCAATGACGAAAAAAGCCGTAATCCTGGTCCTTGCGATCATGGTCTCAGTGACCTGCAGTCCCGCTCGTAGTCAAGCACCGCGTCCAGCTCGGAAACACAAGAATCCACCGCCTACACCGAATACCGTGGACCCCCAACTTGTCGACAAACTTGCTGCCGCAAAAAAGCCAGCCGTAGGGCAGCCGCTGGTCATCGACGGGAGCACGGTATGCGGACCGAGGGGCAATGCTGCTGACACAAAGATGCAAGAGCTAAACAATAACAAGAACCGGACCGATGAACCGGCGGACGGCGATTTAATCCCGATTAGCTGGGATGACTTGAACAACTTGCCTGCTGACAGGGTGAACGATATTCAAGGCGCTCCGGTGTCTGTCGTCGGATATCTTTCAATCCGCGTGAAGCAACAAACGGGGGCACCCGGTGAAACGACGAACTGCAACCTTTTGAACCCCGACGAAGTGGATTGGCACATGTATCTTACGAAGGGACCAAGGCAGCCGATTAACACCGCGATCATCGTCGAGACCACTCCTCGGGTCCGCCCGAATCACAAGTGGACGACGCAAATGGTGGCAGCTTACGTCAACCAGATGAAACAGCTTCGTATCAGCGGCTGGCTCATGTATGACTTCCAGCATCTCGACGTGGTAGGACGGGACCGCGGAACAGTTTGGGAAGTACATCCCATAACGAAGATTGAAGTCCAAGACCAGGCAGGGAATTGGGTAAATCTCGAACAGTAACCCTCTCTAAGGATTTTAGTGGAGGCTTTGAACGGTGTCGGCTGTCGTCCACTATTCGAGTTTTATCTGCTTGGGATCGGAAACGACAATCTCCGGCAAACCCGCATAGGCGTTGATCTTTCCGCTCACGCAGATTTGCTTTCCTTTGTAGTCTTCCTCTGGCTTTCCAAACTTGCTTCGGTTTTCATCCCAAATCACTACAGTAAAGATTGGCTTCGGATAGGGTTTGTCCAAATTGAGAAACGTTGGGTGTCCTTTCGAAGACTCCGCATACCTGGCGCTAACCACCTCGCCGCAAACGGTCGCCGTCTCGCCAAAGTGCTGTTTCGCCTCGGCTGCGGTTAGCTTCTTCTGGGCACTGACTGGACTCGCGAGGATGAAGCCCAAGAAGAAAATTTGCAAAGGGCGATGCGCGAATTCAGTCATACAAGCCCCCAAAGCTAGTTCCGTTCAGGCTATATCAGAGATCGCATGATCCTTTGCTCTTGTGCCCTATGAGAGACGAGGAGCGGAAAGAAGCAGAGTTTTTCGGGCTGCTTATCGGCCACAGACTCCGAGACATCCGCGAGGCGAAAAATCTGGAGCCAAGACAGAATTCGAAGGGCGACAGGTTTGGTGAGGCGCCACCTCTTCTCGCTTCGAAAACGGTCATAGCCTCTCGAGCGTGGAAACCCTGCAAAAGCGGGCTGGCGCTTGGGGTACTCCGCTCGATCAAGTCTTCAACGAAGGAGGAGCCTCCCCCTGAACTCGGCGAAGATCTCCCGAGCCGTTTCGGATAGGAAACCGAGAGAAGTAGGTAATTGACAATCCGCCGTGACAGCATATAAGGTCTTTGCTGTCCCCTTTCTATATATATTTCGCCCAGCTTTCATCTTTCCTGGTCGGAAGGGTATTCCCGGTGAGGCAAGGATCAAGGATGGGTCGCCGTGTCAGAAACCAAAACCATTCTTTACATCGATGACAAGCGAGATTCGCTTGATGTCTTTCGCGCCCACTTCGAGAAAAGTGGCGACAAACTCTTGACTGCCGCAACGGGAAAAGAAGGACTCGAACTCCTGGCGGGAAACAGAGTGGACGCCGTCGTTTTGGATTATCAGATGCCCGGCATGTCGGGTGGGGCGGTATTGCAGATAGTCAAGAGGGTCGCGCCCGGACTGCCGGTCCTCGTTCTCGCTGAACGGTCAATGTTCGTCCCGCAGGATGTCCGAAACGTGACGACCGTGGTTCCCACCAGGGGCATGTCGACATCCAAGCTGGTGCGAGCTGTTGAGACAATCTTCGAAACTAGAATTGCGAAAAGCTTGCGGCGCGGTGCAGCGTCAGCGTAGGCTCGGCGAACCTGCACCCTCTCTAGAGCCTGCCCGCGCGAAGCCGCTTGTCCAATCGAGGAAAAGCATCTTCGGAGCCGCCGCCCCAGGTGTTGCTCTTGAGCTCGGCGCGGGATTAACTATTCGGAGACATCGCTGATTGCGGATAGATCCGGTTTGCGCAGGGTTCGCTATGCTTCTACTTACCAGCCGGTAGGATTTGCCCCTCTCGGACCGAACCGTGAACAAAAATTTGTCTCTTCTAGCCATCGGCATCGTGGCAGCGATTTCCGGCTGCGGCGGTGGAAGTTCGCCGGGGCCAGGCCCCGCTCCGCAGTCCGTCTCCGTTACGCTTTCGACTATGCCTCCGGCATGGCTTGCGACGGCTGGCACGGCGAGCATGGCGGCCACAGTCCAAAATGATCCGGCCACTCGGGGAGTGAATTGGAGCTGCACTCCTGCGACCGCGTGCGGTGCCTTCAGTCCGACTTCAACAC